>SXGS01548606.1_pt1 | contig 12846 bp, 8 predicted proteins | sample 3174681 | NCBI WGS metagenome assembly SXGS01 (sample SAMN11356861, study PRJNA531348) | freshwater metagenome | isolation source: freshwater sample F1-80 | place: China: Fuxian Lake, Yuxi | collected 2017-12-25
GCAAGCTCCCATCGCCATCGCCTCCGTGCATGTGTAAATTCGTCAATGGCAATAGAATAACCTCCATCTCACACACCGGAATCAGCCACAATCAAACGCAATCAATGCTAGCAATAGCCTACGCAAAACGGGAATGCACCCCGTGGAAATATCGCCCAAGTCCAGCCCAATCGTTCCATCACGGCAGTCCCTGCCACGTATAAACCAAACACCGCCATGGTGACATATATCCCTTGAATGCCACGGAGCGTCGCACTGCATTGTCGAGCCAACCAATAAGTCAACATGGGCATCGCATAATAGAAGGCAAACCGCGAGACCGGTTCCATGCCCTCAACCCGCCAATTGTGCAAGAAAACATTGAGTGTCAAGATTGATATGAAGATGGCGAGAATCGCATCCGCAGAACTCCACGGTTTCGCTACTAACAAACCCAGACGGTATTGAATCGCCCAAAGAACCAGCGCGAATACCAACAGCGCTCGATCGAGAGTAAGCGCCGAAACGTGAAAAAAGGGATGGCCGAAAACGGTTCCCGCAATAAGCATTGCGACGACAAGGCCTAAGAGCCCTGCCAATCGCAAGAATATTATTCCCCAAACAGACGCGACACACGCCGCAGCCAGCAAAAGCATATCCATGATGACCACCCTGGAAGTTTGCTCAATGCTAGAACACAGTTTGTGAAACTGCGGGCGTGAACGGGTTCTCTATCAACCAATATCAGAGTGTCGATCCGTTACAACCGGCAATAAGCGAATATTCAGCTTTTCTCACAACATCTATGGACTGATCAAACGTCGCCTTCGCGCTAGAGTTTGCAGACTGGCTAAGGTCCTCACTCCCGTTCGTTACACCCCACGGTTACCCACGACATCGCTTGACAGTTCCCTCCAATAAGGTACATTCGCACCTGTGTAGTGACACTCAACCGTAGTACGCGCACCACATTTAGTGGCACAAATCGTCGGGGCATGCCACTGCACCTCTAGAAATTGGTTCCTAAGGTCTATCCGGACGAAAACGGTTCGGATGCTCTAAAAAAGTGGATTCGTAGCGAGGCCTGGGGCCATCATGCATGTGGCACTTGCCGCATGGGACGCGATGACGATCCCAACGCTGTCTTAGACAGCCAGTTTCGAGTCCGCAAGGTTGCTGGGTTGCGCGTGGTCGATGCATCGATCTTTCCAAAGATCCCGGGTTATTTCATCGTCTCAAATATCTACATGGCCAGCGAAAAGGCCGCCGACGTGCTGCTCGCTGGTACTGCCACGGACGCTCTGGACGATAGTGCTTATCCCGCCGACATGCACAAACTTGAATTGGGCGCTATCTGCGAACGTCGTCGACGATTGCCAGTTGGTCTTCCCAAGCAAACTTCGGGCACCGAACATTCTGGCCAACATGGTCAATGGGATGATTCGGTGACTGGTCTGGCGCTGTCCGGCGGCGGAATTCGCAGCGCCACGTTCAGCCTGGGCATTATCCAGAACTTGGCTCGCTCGGAACGCCTACGGAAAATCGATTTTCTATCGACAGTGTCTGGTGGTGGCTATATTGGCGCTTGCCTCGGACGAGCCTACGATCGCTTGCGCAGTTCAATCCCCCAGGACTCGACCAACGGCAGTGAACAGGCGGCCAAGCGAGTTGAGCAAGCGTTTGGTTCCGATCATTCCTACTTGATCGACTGGCTGCGCAAACACGGCAACTATATCGCGCCGCGCGGAGGCGGAGATGGGCGGTCCAACTTTGCAGTTTTTGTACGCAACTTGATTAGTATGCATTTGGTAGTCGGACTGTTGTTGTTCTCGGCTTTTGGACTGGCGAATTTCGTACGCTACGTTTTGTTTGAGAATGGACTGACGGCGATCGGATTCGCGCTACATCGCACTCATTTTCCGATCGGTCATTTGATCGGAACTGTATTGGGGCCGTGGTTCAGTCCATGGTTCATTCTCACGGAACTCGTTCTGCTGTTCATCGTTGTGCCGCGCATCGCAGGCTATTGGATCGTATCTCAAGATGAACATGAGTCCTTCAAACGCATACCCTTGTTAATGCTGTTTGTTTTCTCGGCCGCGTTAATTGCCGTGGGTGTCCAGCAAATGATGGCTGAACCGGTGTTGGTTGGACTGAGTCTGTTGTCGTCGCTGGTACAGGTGGAGCTGGCATGGAGGCGAGGCACAGTTCGCGAAGCTGCGATGGGGACTGGTGGCTTGGAAACACAGCGCCAGCGCACGCGAAACTACTTGACGTACGATCTTGGTTTAGGGCTGGCGATGGCTGGGGCAGCTTTGGCTTTCGCCGTCATAGATACACTAGGGCATGGTTTACAGCAGGCACAATTGGGAGACAGCGATGGTTACGCGCGCGCATTTGCAATGCTCGGAACGTCCATCGTTGCGGCCCTGCCCGTCGCCCGCTGGATTGCAGGCATTCTGGCTGGCGACAAACAGGGACCACCCTCAACCATCTCGCGCGTCCTCAAGAGGGATATGTATGCAGGTGTCTTGGCGATCGTGTTATTTACACTTCCGTTGGTGTTTTACTCGTTCGCTGCTCATGCCATTTACGATGGCGGATTGCAAAACGCGCGCGGCATCACGGTAACTCTGTTTGCCTCAGTGATCACAGCCTTCCTCGCGTTTCCAACCGCGATTACGTTTGTCAATCGATCGTCATTGGCACAAACCTATTCCGCGCGATTGGCACGAGCCTATTTGGGCGCCTCCAATCCGTTGCGCCGGCGCCCCGAAGGGACGAATGTTACCGAAGTTATTCCTGGCGATGACGTGGCCTCAATTCGGGATTATCGGCCACACGAGGCCTCCGGTCCGCTGCACATCATCAACCTGACGGTCAACCAAACTATCGACTCTGGTTCTCGCTTGCGCAAACGAGATCGGCAGGGTGAGATCATGGCTGTTTCAAGTTTGGGAATCAGTATCGGCGAAAAGTGGCATGGTCGCTGGGATGGTACCAATCACGATAGCCACAGCCGTGTTCTCAGTCGCGTAACGCCACTGGGTTATCGCCCTGGAGAGGAGCACCCCTTAGTCAACCAGCAAGGGATCTCTGCAGAGCGTGTCGAAGCACTTTCGTTGAGACAATGGATTGGCATCTCTGGAGCGGCCGTAGATCCAGGGCGCGGCCGTACCACGCATCTCGGTACCTCGTTGTTGATGGGCCTGGTCAATCTCCGCACAGGGCATTGGTGGGACAGCGGGATCCCGGGATCGTCGCGAACCGGATTTCCCAATTTGTCGTTCGTCCGCAAGCTGCTGTACTTGTTCATGCGGATTTTTGCGACGCAGTGTTTGATCGTTTTCGAATGGATTGCGCGCTATCCAGGACCATGGGAACGATTCTGGCATTTATCGGATGGCGGGTTCTTCGAGAATACCGGTGCCTATGAACTCGTGCGCCGGCGTTTGCCGCGCATCATCCTTTGCGATGGCAGTGCCGATCCGACGTACGCTTTTGAGAGCTTTGCCGATTTCGTTCGCAAAGTGCGAATTGATTTTGGCGCGACGGTTGAATCGCTTACCACTAAAGATATTCAGCAACTTGTCCCCGAGTCCATGCGCGAGCATGTCGGAACGCTGGACGAGCTTCGCCCAAGCCGAAACCCTAATGGCACGATCGCGCGCCCCAGTTCCAAGCACGCCGCATTATTGTGGGTCGATTACGAACATCATCCCACGTGCCGCAGCGTGTTGTTGTATATCAAAGCCAGCCTGACCGGGAACGAGTCGATCGACATCTGTCATTACGCTGCGGAGCATAACGAATTCCCGCACGAGAGTACCGTTGACCAGTTCTTCGACGAAGCCCAATGGGAAAGCTATCGGAAACTCGGTGAGCACGTGTCCGAGCCACTGTTTGACCAAAATGATTGGTTCTGGAAGATCCATCTCCACGCAAATGATTCAAGGGGTCAATAATGCAACGTCTGCAACGTCTGCGGATACAAGTTCGCGGCCAGACTGGGGTTACTCACGTTCAGCCGCGCCAATGCGATTGCCGGCGCGCAAGCAATTGCCATTGGTCGTGATTGCATTGAGCGCGATAGGATTGCTGCTACTGGGAATTTGGCTTGTCGCCACATCTGTTATCGATACAAAACACGACGGCGCTAATCATGAAGTTCGATTCAGGCAGGTTTGGCACACAGGGGCTGTCGAACGAAGATCGACAGTATGCTGGCTCGCGTTTCAGCGAAGTGCGCGAAGCATTGTTTCGCAACGCATACTATCTTGATTGGGGCGAACCGGGCGAACCGCCATTACCTTCGTTTGAAGTAACATTGTGGCGCGTCTTGGCAGGGTTATTTAACAAATGGCGACGCTGGCATTTTCTGGACGCGGCTGCCCGTGCACTGGATGCTCAGTCGGACATGCGCTGGGGAGACGACAATCTGGGCTGGCGACGCTTGCTGCATCCCAACGGAGTATGTCTGTTTGGAAAATGGATTATCGACCAACCGACAGAATATAGTGGTTATTTCCAAGATGGTTCGCGTGGTTTGATCGTCGGTAGATATTCGACCTGTTGTACCGAGTGCCGCCGTGGACATTATCGATCACTGTCGTTGGTCGGAAAAATCTATCCGACCGAAGATCCAGATCATACCCAGGCGCTGCGCACTGCGAATTTCATCACGCAAGAGGATTTGGGGGGAGCGTTGACCGAGTTCATCAATGATGCGGTGCTGCGCAATGCTCCGGATACTACGCCCTGGCGCCGAGGATGGGGTACGTTGATTCTCCTGCTGACGGGGCTGGCTTTTAAACTAGTGGACCGCGAACCGACGATTCGTCAATTGTATCCGATCGCAGAACTGGGTAAGCCGGAATCGACACCAACTTGCTCGCCTCGATTCATGCAGCTTACCGTTCGCGATGGACAGACACGCGTACGCGATGGACGGACAAGCGCGAGTACTGAACAGCTCGACTTTAGAGATGAAATACTCAGCCAATTCCATCGACCGCGAGAACAGTCCACAGATCAAGCACGCGTGTTGGTATTTGACATCGAAGTAACCGACGTCTGTGTGACAAGCGGTTTGCTTAAACAGCGCCGCAGCTTTCCGTCGGGCTGGAAGAAAATCGGCCGGATCGAATTCACTGAAGCCGTCGCATCCTATAATGGTGACTTTGTCGTTCATTTTCATCATCCACCTTGGCGCAAGAACCCCGATGACGCGTCTACGACTGTGCGAAAAAGGAGCACTATATAATGCCCACGATCAAATATGGCGGAAAGAGTGGCAAGGAAGTCAAGTTCGTTGAGAGCAAGGATTTAATCGCAATTCGTACGCGCTCCCAGCGACCAATCGGAGCTCGATCGAACGTGCGTGAGCCGATCGAAAGCGAGCTGATCAACTGTGAACTGGCGTTCCAGTTTCCGGAGGCAGGTATCGAAGTTTATCGCATGCCCGCGGGCGAGAAAAAATCGCACATGGAGTCCCGCAAGCTGGCGCTACGAGCTTACCCAGACGTTCGCTTCGCAGGTGGCGTGTTGGTTGACCCAGAGAGTATGAGCCCGGTCCTGTACACCGAAAACTTGTATGTTCGCTTCGCAGATCGACTGGATGGCGACGAGTGCTCCGCGGCGATTCGCGACGCAGGCTTGGTTATCAAGGAAAAACTTGAATTTGCCGTGAATGCGTACTTCGTCCAAGCCACCGAGGGGACCGGTCAACGCGTGTTTGATTTTGCGCTCAGCTTGCTTGCACGCGACGACGTTGAGGTTTGTCATCCGGAATTGGTGCGTCCCAAGAGTCGCAAGGTCTTTTTCCCGCAACAATGGCATTTGGCTGCTACCACGATCAGCGGTATGGCCATCAATCAACACGCGCACGTCGATGCCGCGCACGCCGTGACGCGCGGAGCCGGTCGGACAATCGCCATTATTGACGATGGCGTGGATATCGATCACGCGGAATTCTCGTCTCCCGGCAAGATCGTCGCGCCGCTGGACGCCCTAAGCCGCACCAGCAACCCGCGGCCGCGCGACTCCGACCCCCGGTTTCCTGATGATCATGGTACAGCTTGCGCTGGCGTTGCTTGTGCTGCGGGTGTGAGTGGATCCGCGGGTGTCGCGCCGGACTCTCGTTTGATGCCGATTCGACTTGCCGCCAACCTAGGTTCGATGGCGGAAGCACGGGCGTTTTTGTGGGCTGCCGACAACGGTGCGGACGTAATTTCTTGCAGTTGGGGACCGCCCGACGGCGACTGGTTTGATCCGCACGATCCGAGGCATCGACAGGATTGGCCGCTGCCGGATAGCACTCGAGACGCAATTCACTACGCCGTTACACGAGGGCGCGGAGGGCTCGGATGTGTCGTGTTGTTTGCGGCTGGCAACGGTAATGAAGAAATTAAATTTGATGGCTACGCAACAAATGGTGAAGTTATCGCGGTGGCAGCGTGTAACGATCGTGGAACGCGCAGCATTTACAGTGATTTCGGCGACGCGGTTTGGTGCAGCTTTCCTAGTAACGATTTCGCCTTTCCACGGCAATCCCATCCTGCACCATTGACTACGGGGATATGGACCACCGATCGCACTGGTGGCGCCGGGTACAATCTTGGTAACTTAGCCGACGGTGACAGCACCGGGAATTACACCAATTCTTTCGGAGGCACGTCGAGTGCTTGCCCAGGCGCTGCAGGAGTCTGCGCACTGGTGCTAGCGGTTAATCCTGCCCTCACGTGGATTGAGGTTAAGGAACTGCTGCGCAGCAGTTGCGACAAAATCGATGCCTCCGGTGGAAACTACAATTCGCAAGGGCACAGTCCCAAATTTGGTTTCGGTCGCATCAATGCTCTGCGTGCTGTTGAGCTAGCCGTGCCACCTGAATCAGAGACGGTCGATCTAGCGCGCAGCTTCGCCGTACCGATCCCAGATCAAGGCCAAGCCAGTGTAACTTTGCAAGTGGCGGAAAGCGGACTCATTTCCGATCTAGCAGTACATGTGGAAATCGAACACACCTATATCGGCGACTTGGTCTTGATCCTGAAATCACCTGGCGCTACCGGTAAATCGATAACCTTACAATCGCGTGTTGGTGGTGCCACGCGCAACCTGAAGCAGACCTATCGAACTGCCGTTCACGCTGAACTGGCAGCGCTGAGAGGTCAGAGCATCAACGGAGTGTGGACACTCATCGTGCAAGATCGAGCGGCGCGCGATGTGGGTGTGATTCTTAGCTTGCGATTGCAAATCACCATCAATAGTTCCTCTCAACGACTAGCATCCCAGAGTACCCAATCGACAGTTCGCGAACCTAAACAGTCGCCAAAATCGTCAGCCAAGTCGTCAAGTCGTCCGCCCCGAAAATCGAAATGAAATGTCCGGATATATCAGCCCACCCAGCGGCTGGCCGATAACAAGCATCGCTGGCAGCGATAGCCGCAGGATTCTCAAACGGGTTCGCAGTCAGGATTTCGACTTGCGAGTTGGTTCGCGCAGCGCATCGAGTCGCCGTTCGGCTTGTTCTACAAAAGGAGCCATGTCTTGATTTCCGCGATATAAACTGACGACTCCTTCCCAAATCTTCTTGGCTTCGAGCGTTTTTCCTTCCGTGTAGGCCGCGTCGGCATGCTTCATTTGAGTAACCAAAAACTCCTGCAGACCCGTCGCAGTTGCAGATGCGTCCTTAATTTTTTGCATCTGTAGGCGAGCAAGATTGATGATTGGGCGATGCTCTTCCTGTCCGCCAAACAAATCGACTATGCCGCGGTATTTGTCCAGAGCGGTGGCTCGATCGCCGAATTGCTCAAACTCTTGAGCCTTCAGGTAGAGTTGTTCCACCTCGGTGTGACGATTGCCTAGTCGCACGTTTCGTTCCATGCGACGCTCGGCGCTACGCATTTCGATTACGTCAATTCGCTCTTGAGCCCACTGGACATTTTCGGCTGTCGGGTAGTTCTCCACCAACTCGTCCAGAAACCCGCGCGCACCTTGCCAATCAAGTGAATCGCCGTTGGCCAGCAAGCGTTCCGCGCGTTCTCGCAGAGCTCGTTCGCCCAGCGGCAGCATCAACCATACGATGGAACCGATGCAAGCTACCAAGCCAAACAGCAGCACCCAAGTTCGTTCGTAGAAAGGCGTATCGACTCGCTTTCTTTTCTTCTTCGGTTTTGCGGCCATCATTTTCTCAGCTTCATCGCGATTGGCTTTCAATTGCAATGGACTAAAACCTGCGGTCGCATGCTGCAACACGCCGACGCCCTGTGCTTGTCGCCGGCGAGCTTCTTTGAATGCCAACTGTACTGCAGCAGCACCGAAAGGACGCTGGCGCGGATCTTTGACGAGCAGTTGTTCCACGATTGCGCTCAACCAAACTGGGCAGTCAAACACGGCAGTCGCGACACTGGGCGGTGCTTCCGTGCGAATCTGCCGAATCAATTGATCCATTCGATCGGCTGAAAATGGAGGTTTGCCAGTGAGCATATAGTACAGCACTGCTCCCAAGCCGTAGAGATCCGTTTTTTCGTCTGGCTTGAGGCCGCTGTCGAATTGTTCGGGTGCTAGGAATTGTGCTTCGTTCAATTGCGGCGGAGCGTTGCCGATCGTGGAGGCAATCATGGATTTGCGCCAATCGGAGATTTTGACGGTGGCTCCATCGTTAGAGATAACGATTTTGTCGGGCCGCAGCCGCGCGTGAATCCAACCCATTTGATGTCCATATTGCAATGCCTCGGCCAGCGACTGTCCGTAGTCTTGCGCAGTTTCCCACGACAGGCAACCGCGCCGACGAACGATCGTTTCCAGGGATTCGCCATCGATCAGTTCGTAAGCCAAGTAAGCGTTTCGGCTATCGAATCCGCCGCCATAACAACGCACGATCCCATTGTGTCGCAGTTGTTTTAGCTGCACAAGTTGGCTAGAGAACTCTTGCCGGCTCTCTGGGGTCAGTCCCATTGGGATTGAGAATACTCGAATCGCCGCCAGTTTTCGTTGCTCGACGTGAATGGCGCGAAACACCTGACCGGACGAACTCCGCTTGCCGAGCGGGGCCTCCAGAGCAAATGGGCCGATTCGAGATTGAGGAGGCATTATTCAATCGTGTTAGCTGGCTAGGAGTTCATATGCTCCAGAAGTACGTGATAACAACCCGACTCCATGATAAGCGCAAACGGATCGCAGGCAATCAACCGGTTGGTACAATATCGACAAATCACTCCTGGCTCACTCCTGCTGTTTGACCGGCAATTCGCGTTCGATTATCCATGTTGCCATATCGCCCTCATTTGCTGCTACGCAATGGTCATTTACAAACCGCTCTTGGTTCGCTAGTCCCTGGAGTCCGGCCGCCGCATCGAGCAGTGCCGATTGAAATCTCTCTCTTGGACGGAGAGTCACTAATCGCTCATGAGGAACTCACTGAAACGCTTGCCGACGATAGTCCCATTGTGATCTTGATTCACGGTTTGGGTGGTTGTCATCGCAGCCCGTACATGCAGCGCATTGCCAAGAGGCTGAGCGATAATCGCTTGCGCTGTTGGCGGATGGACCTGCGCGGAAGTGGATCGGCAATTCGCTACGGTAGCAAGCCGGCGCATGCGGGATCGAGCGATGATGTGGCCGCTGTGGTCGCTCAAGCTTGCGGCCAGTTTCCGCGAGCCCCGATATTCTTAGTCGGATTTTCGCTGGGAGGAGCGATCTTGCTGAAGATGCTCGGGGAAGCGGCCACCGGAGCATTGTCGCTGGCCATTGATCCTGCGCGGATTCGCATGGCGCTGGCGGTCGCTCCGCCAATCGATTTGGCGTTGTGTTCCAATAACATGGAACGGCTATCACGCATGGTGTATACGCGCTACTATTTGCGCATGCTGTCCAAGCAAGTTGCGCTGCGAGCGGATTTGTGGCCGCAGTGGCGCGAGATTCCGCGCAGGCCGTTCGTCAAGACGATTCGACAATTCGATGCACGCTATACCGCACCGCTGGCTGGATTCGAAAGTTCTGAACACTACTATGCCGTTTGCAGCTCCGAGCGGTGGCTGGCGAGCATCGCTAATCAAACAGTCATCCTTGTCGATCGCGACGACCCAATCGTGCCGGCAATTACGTTTCGCACAGCGAATCTTTCGCCGAAAGTAAACATTCAATACACGCGGAATGGTGGCCACTTGGGATATATCGGTCGCGACGATAATGGCAGATCGATGCGTTGGATGGACTACTGGGTTACCCAAAGCATCACGCAAGCACTGGGAGTAAGGTACGACTGATTGAGCACTAAATCAAATTCGGCTATGCCGCAAACGCATCTTCGATGGTTGCGGCGTATTCAAAGGGACCTGCAGTATGGTTATCGGTGGCGATCAATTTACACAGGTGGAACAGCTCCAATACCGGTGGGCTGAGATGGCATAGAATTACGCGTTCGACATTCGGTTGCCGCCGAATCCCCAAGAACGCCAAGAAAGCGACGCTGCCTACCATCTCGACATTTCGCATATCCAACAGCACTTTGATAGCTTTGGAGCGCGCCACCTCGGCCAGCATCTGGTCCTTTAGAGTCTGAACAACCAGCAAATCTCGCAATTTGGTTGGTTGAATCGTCAGGATCACTGCGTTATCGCGAGTTTGAGTTATCACCATCGCCGAATCGTCTGCCATATTGATCGTCTTCCCGCGTTTTCGGCGCTTACTTCGTCGTAATGTGGCATGACCCGTTCCGTAACCATGCCGAAAGTTTCGGGTGCATCAATTGAACTTGAATCGTCCAGTGGCGGCATTGTACGATCCCAGCATGATCACATCCATCCGACCTGTTTGCTTGGTACCCGGCCTGCCCCACGCTTGGTATCGCGGGAACACTCGCGGTCTGGCTTATGCATTGGCCTTCACCTGGAGTGCAAGCATTCTATTGCTAGCAACGTTTGTGTGGCCAGAGTGGATAGGAACAAATTTCACTAGGTTTTTGTGGTTTGTATTAGGGATGTGGTGGTGCTGGCAAACCTTGGCGAATCATTGGAATTTGAGCAAGCTGTTCCAGGAGGGCAAGACGCCGGCCAACGATCAGCGGTTTCAACACGCGCAGGACGAGTATTTGCGGGGAAATTGGTTCGAAGCCGAGGCAATTCTGCTGGCCGTTTTGGCAGATTACCCCAGAGATGCGGAGGCGCAGTTATTACTAGTTTCAGTCTTGCGGCATACTCGACGGTGGAATCCTGCACTGCGCAGACTGCAGCAATTGGAATTGTTGGATACGGCGAATCCCTGGCGATTTGAGATCTTGGAGGAGCGAAAAAGGATCGAAAAGCTACGTGCTGAGCAACTTGACGTTGTCCCCCCAGAGGCGCCATTGAACCAAGAGTCCAACGAACTTGAAGCCACTGCTGTGCCAGAAAAATCCAATTTTCACACGAGTTCTGGTGGAGATTTTGAATAAGAAACCGAGTGAGCAGGTTTTTCGCTCTGCGGACTAGCTGTCAAAACCGATACGATAATTGCTGTCGCTACAATCTCCAACCAGTTCCAGCTACGTTTTGCTTGGGATGCTGCCTGGACTTTAGTGGTGGCCTAGATTTCTTGCGGACGGTTTTTGATTTGGCTCGTTTTATTGCACACAGAAGCTCGTCCACTTTTCGCCAACTTGCCATTTTGACAACCGCGCCTCGTTGGTATGCTATTTGCCAGGTTGGAGGTCGGTTCATGCTTCGCAAGAAACCAAGAAACATAGAAGTGAAGTGTCATCCAGGGTCGGTTGCCTTTCGGGGATAACTAGTTAAATAGGCCTCCGGGCGCATCGCTGCTCGTCGAGTTAGCATCGCTCCATTATTAAGGGTTTGGACATGTTCGAACGATTTACCGATCGTGCACGCAAAGTAATGCAACTGGCTAATCAAGAGGCCCAACGATTCAACCACGAATATATTGGAACCGAACACATCCTTCTTGGATTAGTGAAAGAAGGGAGTGGTGTCGCCGCCAACGTATTGAAGAATCTCGACGTCGATCTCCGCAAGATTCGCTTAGAAGTTGAGAAACTGGTCCAAAGCGGACCTGAAATGGTAACGATTGGCAAACTGCCGCAAACGCCACGGGCTAAAAAGGTAATCGAGTATTCGATGGAAGAAGCTCGCAACTTGAATCACAACTATGTGGGAACCGAGCACATTTTGTTGGGTTTGCTGCGCGAGCAAGAGGGTGTTGCAGCACAGGTCTTGATGAATCTCGGCTTGAAACTGGACGATGTTCGTGAAGAAGTGCTGAATTTGCTCGGGCACGGCATGGAGAGTTCGGAAGTCGGCGAGCGCGGTGGACGCGAAAGCGGTGCAGGCAGCGCGTCGGCAGGCGAATCGACGGGCAGTTCCAAAGGTTCCAAGAGTAAGACGCCGGCGCTGGATAGTTTCGGACGCGATCTGACCGAGTTGGCTCGGCAGGGTAAACTCGATCCGGTAATCGGTCGTTCCCGCGAAATCGAGCGCGCTGTTCAGGTCCTGTGCCGCCGCACAAAGAACAACCCAGTCTTGTTAGGCGAAGCCGGGGTTGGCAAAACCGCAATCGTTGAAGGATTTGCACAGCGTGTCGTCAGCGGTGATGTGCCTGAGATCTTGGCCGACAAACGCATCGTGGTACTCGACCTGGCCATGATGGTCGCCGGTACAAAGTATCGTGGCCAATTCGAAGAGCGTATCAAAGCGGTGATGAACGAAGTTCGCCGCGCGAAGAATACGGTACTGTTTATCGATGAGCTACATACCTTGGTGGGCGCTGGCGGCGCCGAAGGTGCGATCGATGCGGCCAATGTACCTAAACCAGCGCTAGCGCGTGGTGAAATTCAGTGCATTGGCGCGACGACCCTGGACGAGTATCGCAAGTACA
>SXGS01453411.1_pt1 | contig 12842 bp, 6 predicted proteins | sample 3174681 | NCBI WGS metagenome assembly SXGS01 (sample SAMN11356861, study PRJNA531348) | freshwater metagenome | isolation source: freshwater sample F1-80 | place: China: Fuxian Lake, Yuxi | collected 2017-12-25
GCTGCTGGACGAAGTGCTGGTCAACCATCCGGATCACGGCATCACCCTGTTCTACAAGGGAATGATCGCGATGCGAGCGGGAAAACCTGAGATCGCGGTACCGGCTCTGGAGCGAGCGATGGAGGTTCAACCGGACCCATTCATCCAAAAGCAGCTGGACCGCGCCCGCATGGCGCTCAAAGGCGGCGCTCCATCAGAAACTCCGTCGGACGTTCCGTCGGAAGCCTCACTGATTGCCGAGGGCGAGGTCACTTTGGCCGAAGGTGCGCAAATTGGGGCGGGTACGGTGCTGTTCGTCAACGTTCGAACCCCCGGCGGTGGGCCGCCGTTGGCCGCGGTCAAACTCCCACCCGGCCCGTTCCCGATGAAGTTCCGGATCACCACCGCGGATCGGCTGCCCATGGGCGGCGATCGGCCGCTTCCCGCGGAGGTGCAACTCGGTATCCGGTTGGATGCCGATGGAAACGCCTTTACTAAAGAGGGGCTTCCTGCCGCCACCGTCGACGGCGTGGCGCCTGGAGCCACAGGCCTCCAGGTCTCCCTTCAGTAGGTTCCTCAAGCGTTATTGGCCAACCACCCAGGTGACGGGCTTGATCTCGGCCTTCTTCCACGGCTCCCCTCTCGGCTCGACCGAAAGCGGCGTCGTAGAAAAAGTGCCGGCAAACGCAGGGGTGACGTGAAGTGGGATCTCCATCACCTCGCCGGCCTGAAAGGGACGGGTGACCAGGCGCACGCGATCGGTCTCTACCTCCCATTCCACCAACCGATCCGCTAAGCGAGCCAACTGTTCGTCATCCACGGATGCCCCAGCTGGCAGGCCCTGCTCCAATACCAACGATACGCCAGAAGGCGCCGCCAAGGTTAACTTAACTTCGCCCGCGTCTCCCACCGTGAACCGATCAGCATCGACCTCCACATCCACGCCCGCCAACTTTTCGGCGCCCGACCAAGGAACCCAACTGTGAAGCGTGGCGACAAACGCCAGACCCGGGGTTTGCGGCGACACTTTCACCGATACCTTCCCACCATGGTTGGCGCTGAGCAACGCTGGAACCTTGGGCTGCGAGGGGTCCAACTTGGCCGATGACTGTTTGACGCCATCGACAAACAGTTGCACCTCCACCTCTTTGTCCAGGCCCGGCAGCGCTTTCACCACCGCTTCCAGAGCGATCACGTTCGCCGGTCCCGCGCCAAAGCCATTGCGGGCATCGTACCCGGACATCAACTCGGCGACCAGATCGCCGCGCCACTCCAGATCCGCCTGATCCGCCAGCGCTAGGCTCGTCCAAGCCAACATCTCCGCCTGAGTAGGCGTCCAACCCCAAGGATTGATCACATCGCCCGGGACCTGCACTGTCCGAACGCCTTCGACTTCCACAATTCCTTCCAGCACTTTCTCTCGCAACACCTTGGCCGAATCGCCGTCCACCAGTCCGGAAGCCAACACCACCGCCGCCGTGTACGGGTCTTTCACGTCCTTCACCGCCGCAATCCGCTCCAGGGCTCCAGCGGCCTTCAAGCGAGGCCCTTCCATCGTTTCTGGAAGCGTCCGCGCCGCAAATGCGGTTTGAACGATAACGCCCTGCCGCGTGCTGTTGGCGCCTCGAAGCCAGGTTCCGTCGGCTCGCTGAGAGCCTGCTATGTCTCTCGCCAATCGCGCGGCGAGTCCTTCGGCCAATTCGTGGCCATGAACATTTCGAAGCGCCGCCAACAGATCGGTCGCCGTGCCAGCGTCAGGGGCCAGCGAGTGGCGAGAGATCCGTTGCCAAGCGACGAGTTGCTGCCTGCGGATCAGTTTGTCATCCACCTCCAACTTCATCGTTTCCGAGAGTCGGCGGTATTCCGCCGCCACCGCAAAGGTATAGGCAGCATCCCAAGCGGAGGTTCCCGAGGCGCCGCGTTCAATCTCCGACTGAAGGACCGATAATGGTCCTGGAAACACTAACAACGACAGCTCTTGGGTTCGAGAATCCGCATCCGACGGCCCGGACAGCTCAAACGAGCGCTCCGAGCTCAACGTTCCACCGCGCACCGTCCCCACCGGCCGGCCTTGCGGAAACACGGGGATCTCCCGCTCAACGGCATCGCCGCCCACCAAAACCGCGCGCACGTTAGCAGCTCCGGCACCCTCGGCGCTGAGCGAAAACCGGCGAAGGTCGCTCGCTCCCGGCGGAAGAACGATCACCGCCTGTGCGGATCCGCCCAGGGGGCCGGTCGCATCGACCGTCATCCGCGTAGAAATCGCTTCTGAACTGGTGTTGACGATCTGGATCGGCAAAGCCAATTCATCCCCCGCAAACAACCAGCCGGGCACCACTGGCTCGATGTAGACGGGAAGTCGGCTATCAAACGTTGTGATCGAGCCGGCCTGCGCCCCATCGCGGGTGTGCCCTAGGGCTAAGATGCGCCAGGTCGTCAGCGTATCCGGAACACGAAACTCCACTTTTGCGGTGCCCTGCGCATTGGTCTCCACCAAGGGCGCCCACAAGAACGCCTCGGGAAACCATTGTCGCAAGGTCTCTTCCTGTTCGTGGTCGTCGACCGGAGGCGGGGGCGGTTTTCCGTCCGCCACGTCGTCGACGTCCAGCTTGGCTTCACGTCCCCGCGGGGCAGCCGACTTGGGCTTGGCCGGGCCCGCCTCGTCCGCGATGGGGACTGCGTCCATCTCGGCGGAAGGCTCCTCTTGCGCCAACGGCGCGGTGGACATCTCGGTGTATTTGTCGCTGCTGCCCGGTTGCGATCCGCCGCCGCACGCCGTTAACGAAAGAAGAAGCACGGAAAACCCATGTAAGCGAGCCATCACCGCACCTCCGTTTCGATATAGCGTTGCCAGTCCATGACGTCCTCTGGAAGCCGAGTCTTGTCGATCACGACCTCCCGCGGGTCCACCTGCGTCAAAAGTTCCGACGGCAATACCGCCAGGGTGAGCTCGCGACCAAAGGCGTCCACCGCAGGATCTCCCGCGTTTGACAACCTGTCCAAAGCCGCACCCCACATCGACACCATCCGTTCGGGGGTCATCCGGTCCGCAGCAGCCGCTGAAGACTCCCAAGCGGCAACGTCCGAAGATACAGCCTCCAACGCCCGGTAAAAGTTGCGCTGCAGAACGTCCGCGTCGTCATGGAGGGAGGTCACGCTCGCGTACAGCGCATCATCGCCCGCTGGATCCGTTGGCAGCTGGGAAACCCTCAATACGGCGGCTTTCGCCGCATTTTCGCCCTTGACTTGCCCGAGCAACAAGGCTTTCGGATCAAAAGCGCCGAACGCCGGCCGGTCGGAGGTCGCGCGAACGGTGATGCGACCGTATTCTTGGGGCCCCAGCAGCGGTGCCAGCTGCTCCAAAGCCACATCGACGCCGATCAACCCGACACCTGCGGGTGTCGGCGCTCCCCCGGACTCGGTGTGCACGGTCAACGACGCCATCTCACCCGGCCGATATTCCTTTTTGTCGGTTTCTAAGGAGACCTTCAACTCGTGTTCGGAGCGAACGAACACCACTCCGCGCTGCCCGGACCATTCCACGGTCAAGAATCCCTCTGCCTTTTCTGGAATAACAAACGTCCCTTTCCGAGTGTCCGGATCGATCGCCATCTCCGCCAACGACAAGCTTCCTTCCGTCACCCACAATTTCTTCGGAAGTTCGCCGTAAAAATTCGGACCGCGGATAAACTCAAACTCCACCGTTTCGCCGACCTTAGCGAGCGAAGGGGTCGCTCGAATGCGCAAGTCGGGCACTTGCCCGGGCATCAGTACCAGCGGTGCTTCCCCCACCTTAGCGCCATCGACCACGGCAGCGACCCGCAATTGGTAGGCGGTGATCGCCTGATCTTGCGGAATCGACTCCCCGGTTTGGGGGACGCTGAGCGTGAACTGCGCCAGGCCCATCCCTGACGCTTCTGCTGGCTTTGAGAGCTTTGCACGCTGCAACTCCTCCCGAACACAGCCGATCGCTGCGGCCGACAAACCAGAACCGCTCGCGTCTCCAAAAGAGAGTTCAATCGCAGAACTTCCGGCATCCGTCGCCCAGTGTGCCTCGACCACCGCTCCACCGTTCACCCCAGATTCCCTCGGAAGGCAGCGGCGCGCGCGCAGGCTGGCCTCTGTGAGCGCGGTATCGACAGTTCCCAACGCGCCACCCGCCGTCTCCACCGTCGTCGTCAGGGACGGCCGTAGCGCGTCGGGAAGCGAAATCGTCCACTGGTAGGTACGCTCATCCCCTGCCGGCAGCCGGACCCGGCGCAGGACCCCCTCCACACACTGCTCGGACGGAGAAGAACCCGCGATCACCCGAGTCACTGAGCCCGAGCGCGCCACGCGAACGCCCGCGGTGATCGTGGACGACCCGATTTGGACATCGGAACACCCCCCCAACGCGGGAATTACATCGTCTAACGCCCGCCTTTCCGCGAGTCCAAAATCGCCCGAGGAAAGCTCGCGCGCTCCGGTGATCGTCGGCAGCGACGGCACCTGCGGACGCGGCCGATAAGGCGGAGCTTCGACGATCACCGTCACTGGGTCACCCGGATCGATCTGCAGCGCTGCCACCGCGTCTTCATCCGCCTTCGCGGTCTGAATTTTGGCGTCTGGATCCCACCAATTCGAGACGGATACGTCCGCTCCTGGCAGTGCCGTGCCATCCGGCCGGGTCACCCGCAAGTACGCGCGATTGTTGAATCCGCCCACCAGTCCGTCGCCCAATTCCGTGACCGCATCGACCTTGATGGGATACTGCGAAAGAACCAGGTTTGTGACGGCACTGGAGGTTTCCCCGGCCTCCTCGGTCACCTCCACCTGTGCCCGCAGAACCGCGCGCTCCAAGAGATCCGAGGGCACCTGCCCCACCAAAACCCTATACTTTCCTGACGTGTCCGTGACCGCTTCCAGAGTGTCTTCCCAGTCCAGCGGCATCGGCCATCGACCTTCTGAAACGGAAAGACTTACCTTCACTTTGCCATTGCGAACCGGGGCCCCCGATCCGTACCGTGCCACCCCCTCCACGGCCACCGCATCGCCGATCGCAAACCAGGACTTGCTGGCTCGACTTTCGACGGTCAACCGCGGCAAACGGAACGGGCGAACGTCAAAGCTCACACTGTCCGACGCGGCGCCGCTCTCCCAGGTCGCACGCCAGGTCCCCACCATCGCTTGAGAATCCAGTGGAAAGCTCGTGTCTGCGACACCAAATGGCCCAGCTTTGTCCTTTTCAACCAACATCTCTTGGCCCGCTGGATCGAAAATCCGCCACTTTCCAGGCCTGCCGTCCAGTGGACTCAGGTCGGTCCTACGAAAAAGAACACTTCGAAGAAGGACTTCCTGACCCGGTTTATACAGCGGCCGGTCCGTCAGCACATGTGCCAAAGCGGGCGCGTAAAACGGCATAGGAACATCCACTTCGATCGTTTCAAACGCGCTGTGCACCGCAGCGTGCAGCACATAGTCGCCATCGGGGATGTCCGGAACTGAAACCCTGTAACGAAGCGTGTTTTCGTGTTCGGTGTCTAAGATCTCAAAGCCAGATACCGCTTTTCCGTCGGCGTCCCGCAACTCCAAGTCTACGGAAACTCCCCGAGTTGCATTTCTTTCGTCAGGCCACGCCGAAACACCGGCCCCGTTCATAAACCGCAAACGGGGGGTGACTTCGACCCATCCCTCGCTTCGGCGCACGAGGCCTGAAGCATAAACCGTGGCCCCAAGCCTCAAATCTCCCGCCGGGCATTGGTCCAACCAAGCCCCGTACCGAACGCCAATCGGCACGCAGGTCACCGTCGCGCACAAGCCGATGCAGGTCAGAGTTGCGATCACAACTCCCGCGGAAACCACGCCGAATACAACTTTCTTCGCAGAAACACCACGGGCCATCTTCCCTCCGAACGCGGCATCTTACGACAACGCGCATCCCGACACCGGGGGAATTTTCTGGTTCCGCTATTTCAGCGTGCAGCGTTCCATCGTCGCGCCACACTTCACGTTGTACCGCGTATTCGGGATGACGGTGACACTTCGAACCAGAATCGGCGCCTTGCCGTCAAAACTGGCAAACAAATCGTACTTCCCTGGCGGGACCGCGGCCGGCAGGTCGAAGCGGCCGTCCGAACCCGACACATACGCGCTCACATTGCCATCGGCGGTCAAAATGAGCTCGCCAGGCTCCCGATCCGGCTGGTAGTTGACGCGCTCCGGTGGTTTTGGGGTTTCGTCCACAATGGGGGTCGGCACGGGGGGCGTGACCACCGCCAAAGAAGGATCCTTCTTTGGCGGCGCGGTTTCCTTGTTCTTAATCACCTCTTTCGGCGGAGGAACCTCCGGCGTTTCGGGCGCCGGATCGGAGGGAGGAACGGCGGTATCGAGCCGCGGGATCGGCTCCGGTACGATCTCGGGATCGGTGAGCCTGACGTCGGGATCCGCCTCGTCCGCCAGACTCCAGGAAATGGTGAATCCCACACCTACGGCGATCGCCACCAGCAGGGCGACGGCTCCGACGACAGACGCCACGCCGAATGCGGCGAGTCCCACCCGGCGTCCAGAAAAGGTGACATCGGTGGGCTTTGGGCGCACCACGCTGTCGGAGTGATGCTCACGCAGTATCGGAGTAACCGGCGTCGGCGGCCGTTGCTCCGTAAGTGGACGCGAACGTGTATCGGTGGTGAACACCTCTTCCACCAACGTGCGATCGGTCAAATCGCCTCGGATCACCGCCGGATCATCCCAACGTCGCGCCTTCGCCCAGCGCGACACGGACGCCCCAGGGATCTGCTCCAAAAGATCCTCACACTGCCTGGCGACCGCACCGACCGTCGGCCGTTGCTCGTGCTCGTAGGCCAACAACGCCGTGAGCAACTGCACCACACCCGGGGGGGTGTCCTTAGGAATCAGTGCAAACCGCTCCGCATGATACGTCTCGTAGCGCCGCGGGTCGATCGCCAACACCGACAGGATCGGCATCGACACATCCTGGAAAAACCGTACGCCCACCACGCCTTCGTAGAGGCAACACCCCAACGCAAAGGCGTCGCTCGAAGAGTAAACGGCGGCCGACAAATAGCGTTCGGGGGCCATATATGCTGGACTTCCGACCATCATGTCGGTCTGGGTGCGGACCATCCGCGAGATGCCATCCGTTCGCGCGATGCCAAAGTCAAGTAGCTTTACTTGTCCGTGCCGACTGATCCGGATGTTTGACGGCTTGATATCTCGATGAACCATTTCCAGCGGTTTGCCATCAGGCCCCTTGGTCGACCAGGCCGCGTCCAACGCCGCCGCCACCGAGCCCACGACCTCTACGAGTGGGCGCAATGGAATGCGGTCGCCGCCTTTCACAAAGGCCGACAAGTCTAGGCCATCGACGAACTCCGTGATCAGCGAGGCACAACCGCGCAACATCGTGAGGTCGTAGACCCGCAAAATGGTGGGATGATTGAGGCGAGCCAACATGTGGCCTTCATCCCGCAACCGCTGCAATGCCTGCCGCGACGGATCCTCATCGCTCTTCAACATCTTGATGGCGACGTCGGTCTCCAACCCGCCTGGGCTGTACATCCGGGCCCGATACACCGCTCCGAAACCGCCCTGTCCAAGGAGCGGCCCCATGAGGAACCGGCGTTTGGCGATCTCTTCCATCCCTTAGATCATCGACCATTCCTGCGCAGTCCTCAAGGGCTATCGAAGGATCGGCATCAGATTTCCGCTCCACCGCCAGCTCCCGAGGATAGAAACAATGCCAGGACCAATTCCTCCCGAGGAACCCAATGCCGGTATTGCAGTTTTTCGACCAAGAGCGCCCGTTGTTCGTCCATCCTCTCCGGCCCGGGCGCACCGTCATTGGCCGCTCCGACGAGTGCGATATCGCGCTCCCTTCCGAGGACATCAGCCGCATTCATTGCGCCATCGACCACCGCGCCGACGGATGGTGGCTCACCGACCGAAGCCGGCATGGAACCTTACTAAATGGGAGTCCCGTTCAGCGCTGCTCGTTGCAGCCTGGGTCCGAAATCGGAATTGGGCCATATCGGGCTCGGTTTGCCGAAGATCGACAGAGTCGGAATGCAGGCGCCACCACCTTGCAGCCGGTTGCGCCTGCGGTGCACGAAGACCTGATCGAGGTCGACGGCGACGGCGTTGCCTGTTGTGCCGCTGAAATCTCTTTTTCTTCTGGACCACTTCAGGGTCAAACCCGCCGCCTCGCCCAAGCCCGGACCCGCGTCGGTGGGCCTGGCTCGGATCTCGTACTCGATGCTTCCCTTCCATCCGACGCTTTCGTCATCCGCGTCGCGCGAGGCCGGGTGATGATCGAGCCCGGGCGCGCTGCCGTCTTTTTGGCGGGACATCGGGTCCGGGAGACGACGCCGGCCTGGCCCGGCGAAGAGCTATTGATTGGGGATCACACCGCATTGATCGCCGCACACACGGCGAACGATCACCGAGAAGACCTGTCCGAGTTCGGGGACATGGTGGGCAAATCCAGCGCCATGCGGCGTTTATTCGGCGTGTTGGCCAGAGTAGCCGCCCACGATCACCCCGTTTTGTTGACCGGTGAGTCGGGTTCGGGCAAGGAGCTCGCCGCGCGGGCCATCCATGACGCCGGATGCCGGGGGGATGCGGCTTTCGTCGCCGTCAACTGCGCTGCGGTCGCAGATGGCCTGTTCGAGTCAGAACTGTTCGGCCACGAAAAAGGTGCATTCACGGGCGCGGTCGCGCGACAGGACGGCGCGTTCCAGCAGGCGGATGGCGGTACATTGTTTCTCGACGAAGTGGCGGAGCTCAAATTGGACGCGCAGGCCAAGCTGCTACGCGCTCTGAACTCTGGAGAGGTTCGTCGAGTCGGTGCTGCCAAAGTAGAATATCCCGACGTTCGTATTGTGGCAGCAACCCACCGAAACCTCGCACAGATGGTGGACGCAGGGCTGTTTCGCGCAGACCTCCTTTTTCGGCTCGCCGTTCTTACGGTTCGGATCCCTCCTTTGCGCGATCGCCGCGACGATATTCCTTTGCTGGTTCACACGCTGCTCCAGCGTCAACACCCCCACGCCAAGATTACCGATGAAGGGATCCGCGCGTTGCAAGCCTACGATTGGCCCGGCAATGTGCGAGAGCTCCGCAATGTACTGACGCGCGCATTTGTAATGGGTGGTCCAAGTCTTTCAGTGAGCAGCCTGGAATTCAACCCGTGGGCGTTCGAAGGGGCAATGGCCACGCCCGCGACGACCGCGCCCGATCCGGAACGCGACGCCCTTAGCGCCGCCCTCCTTCGAAACGGAGGCAATCGAACGCGCGCCGCCCGAGAACTCGGAATGCCCCGTTCGAGCCTACTTTACAAGCTTCAACGATTGGGCATCGGCTAGCGAACGCGCGCCGACCTCCCGGATCACGTCGCGAAGGACCGCGTTCCGAAAAGGCTTCTCTAAGCACCGGTTTGTGGTGGTAGCCAGGAATTGTCGGGCCGCCGTCGTAAACGCCCCACCAGTTACGAACAACAGTCTCGGCACCAGATCAGGCCATCTTTCGCTCACTTTGGCGTGAAACTCCATCCCCGTCATTTCGGGCATCATCAGATCGCAAAGGATCACATCGTAGCTCGGCGACCTCGACAGCCACTCCAAAGCGTCGCGCGCACGCGTAGTCACGCGAACCTCATGTTCAACGCCTAAAATCTGTTGCAGCAGTTCCAAAATCGCGGGTTCGTCGTCGATGACCAACACCCGCAATCGTGCGCTCAGGCGAGCTGCCGAAGCGTCCACGGAAACTGTCGGCTCCGTAGCCTGAGCGATCGGGAGAAACACCCGAAAAGTGGTGCCCACCCCAAGGGTGCTTGCCACCTCGATGTCCCCGCCATGCGCCGCGACAATATCACGGCAGATAGAAAGGCCCAGGCCCACGCCTTGTTTCGTCGAGAAAAATGGAGTAAACACCTCCCCCAGGGCCGCGGGCTCAATCCCCACGCCGGTGTCGGACACCTCGACGAGAACACGACCATCCGTCACCGAAACGCTAACTCGAATCTCATTTTCGTTCGCCCGCCCCTCGTCGATCGCCTGCGAAGCATTGATCAACAGGTTCAGGAACACCTGCCCTAGCCGGGATTCATTCCCTCGAACGGGAGGTACCACCAACAAATTCTTCACTACCCTTGCGCGGTGCCGAATCTCGTTTTGCGCCATGCTCAACGACGACTGCAAGACTTGGCGAACATCCACCGGCCCAATTCGTGCATCGTCCGGCCGGGCGAACGATCGCAAATCCCGACTGATCTCCACAATTCGAGACGCACCCTCCGAAGCGCGGGTCAACGCCGCCCGGACCGGCTCCAGCCGATCCTCGGGCAGGCCAGTGGATTCGAGCGCTTCTACTGCGATATCGATATTTCCAAGTACAAATGCCAATGGATTGTTGATCTCGTGGCCGACACCCGCCGCGAGCATACCGATCGTTGCCATTCGATCGGCGAGCTTTAAGCGCGCTTCGATCAGCTTTTTTTCTGAAATATCGGTCATCGCGCCAACCATTCGGATCGCGCGACGGTGCTCGTTTCGGATCACCACCCCGCGGTCGTGCACCGTGCGCCAAGTGCCATCCGCGTGCCGAAATCGATATTCATCCGACCAAAACTCGTCATCCAGAATGGCAGATCCAATGCTGTCAACCACCCTGGGCCGGTCCTCAGGATGAACATTGTCCGTCCACCAATCGAAACCACCCGCGCGCTCGCGCGAATACCCAAACTGGGTTCCAACGCCGAAACTCCATTCGATCGCGCCAGTCTCGACGTCCAAATCCCAGATGGCGTCGGTGAGCGCGCGAGCAATCCACTCAAAGCGGTCGCGCTCCCACCGTTCGTCCATCGCTGCTCCCGCCATAAGGCGCCGGTATTAGTAAACGCATTTACTAGTCGGTCGTCACCCGTCCTACAAGGCCCAAATGATCTCTTGAAGCAGAACTTCCATGTCCAACGTCATCTGAGCTTCGTTGTGGAAGGTGGTGTACACGACATTTCCTCCCGCCGTCGGAAGTTCTACAGCCAAAGGACCTTCCCCGTTGGTTACAGACCCGTTGGAATTGATATATTCGTAGGTTCCGTACACCATGGGCGAACCGCCGCCACCTGATCCGACGGGCGTGACCCACGAACCCAGGTCGTACCTAAGGTTAGCAGTGGTTTCACCGCCCAGTGCGGTGATCATCATTGGATCCAACACGCTGACTTCGTAGGTGCCGGGATACCCTACCCGCGCGGCATAAACATCGGAATCGTCGCCGCGGAAGTCCACCATGGACGGAAAGGCTTCCTCGATCACAAAATACGCCCAATCGGATGCGTATACCGAACCGCCTTCATTGGCGTAATCGCGGATGTTGTCGCCGATCTCGCCAAGGGACGGTCGCAAGATCTCTTCGTTCAAACCGCAATTGAGAAAGATGATGTCGTATTCGGCCATCCGTTCGGGGTCGCGCAGGAAGTTCTTCCCCTCCGAACCAAGACCGTTGAAAGCATCATATTCGAGGCCAAGATGGCTGATGATCGAGCCGATCGAGTCGTACTGACCCGTGACGACCGCAATGTTCAGATCTTCTTGCTCCAAGCACTCTTCTTCGGCAAGCTCCACAATCTCATTTTGAGGGATATAGACCGGAATCTGCACGTGGAAACTGCCTTTCTCCACGACCAACATCCGATCGCCCGCGGGGACATTGGTCAGGGTAAAATACCCATCCGCATCCGTGAAGGTCTGGGACAGACCATACTCATGTTCGATCGCTGCCTTAGCGCCAGCGACATAGACATTCTCGTTGGGTGCGCAGATCCGGCCCTGCACCCCACCCACGGGCACGTCATCGGGGATGCCGTCGTCGGGTTCTACTCCAGTATCCCCCGTATCGTGGGGTATCCCTGCGGTATCCGTCACGCGTGTAAAGTCGTTTTCAGGACAACCTGTCAACAGAATCGCGCATCCCCAGACCACGTGCCGCATGTTCTCTCCCGGTTGCCCTACCCAGAGCAAGCATTGTTCCACGCCGCCGACCCTGTTGGATACACAGTTTCTCTAAAGTTCACTCATCGCGGCCGCAAAACCGCGACATTTTGATCACACCCCTTCGCGCCGACGTCGGAGCCACGCGAGCGCCGGAAGCCACAAACCAAGAAGACCCGCCGCAGATCCCGTTTCACAACGACATCCGCCCCCGCGCAGCTCGCGCGCTCCGTCGCAGACATCGCCCACGCCGTTTTCATTTTCATCGAGCTGGTCGCCGTTCGCACGATCGGGGCAGTTGTCGCAGGCATCGCCGAATCCATCGTCGTCCTGGTCCACTTGAACGAGCTCAAAAGTCGCCGGGCACAAGTCGCAGACGTCTCCAACTTCGTCCTCATCCTCGTCGCTTTGGTCGCCATTTTCGACCGTTGGACAATTGTCGCACTCGTCGCCATTCAGGTCGCCATCGGAATCCACTTGGCTTGGATTCGGGATGTCCGGGCACGTATCGCAGATATCGCCCGCACCGTCATCATCGGCGTCAATCTGGAATTGGTTGAATTCCTCAGGACAATTGTCGCAGGAGTCGCCCAACCCATCTTGGTCGAAATCCTCGGATTCCGGCTGGTCGCTGCCTGGGCAGAGGTCGCAAGAATCGCCAAAACCGTCGCCGTCTTCATCGGCCTGATCGGTGTTCGCCAAATCCGGGCAATTGTCGCAAAGATCGCCGAATCCATCGTCGTCGGCGTCGCCTTGCTGCGCGTTCGGGACATCGATGCAGTTGTCGCACGCATCCCCCACCTCGTCGCCATCACCGTCGGCCTGGTCCTCATTCGGGACCAACCAGCAATTGTCGCAGAGATTGCCAAAGGAATCGCC
>SXGS01602950.1_pt1 | contig 12840 bp, 8 predicted proteins | sample 3174681 | NCBI WGS metagenome assembly SXGS01 (sample SAMN11356861, study PRJNA531348) | freshwater metagenome | isolation source: freshwater sample F1-80 | place: China: Fuxian Lake, Yuxi | collected 2017-12-25
GCGGTCGGCAAGGCGGGCGAACCGGCCGAGCGTGACAAGCTGTCGATCCGTTTCGGCGAGACGCTGGTGGCCAAGGATGGCCTGGCGGTGGAGGGCTATGACGAGGCCCCCGTCGCCGCGCATCTGAAGGGGCAGGAGATCGCGGTTGGCGTCGACCTCGGCCTGGGCGAAGGCGTCGCGACGGTTTGGACCTGCGACCTGACCCACGGCTATATCTCGATCAACGCCGATTACCGGAGCTGAGGGCGATGCTGACCATCTGGGGCCGGATCAACTCGCATAACGTCAAGAAGGTCGTCTGGCTGGCCGAGGAAATGGGGCTGACCTATGACCGGCGCGATGTCGGCGGGCCGTTCGGGATGGACGCGGGCTATCGCGCGCTCAATCCCAACGCACTGATCCCGACAATCGAGGATGATGGCTTCGCGCTCTGGGAGTCGAACAGCATCCTGCGCTATCTGGCGGCCAACCATGGCGGCGAAGCCTTTTACCCGGCCGATCCGCAGGCGCGAGCCTCGGTCGAGCGGTGGATGGACTGGGGCTTCACCTGGGCCGATGCGATCCGGCCGATCTTCTTCCAGATGGTGCGGACCGAGGCCGACAAGCGCGACACAGGCCTGGTCGAGCGGAGCGTGGCGCGGGCGGCGGGGCTGTCGGCGATCCTCGACGATGTGCTGGGGCGGCAGGACTGGCTGTCGGGGGATGCGTTCGGGATCGGGGATATTCCCGTCGCGGCTTATGCGAACACCTGGTTCCAGCTGCCGATAGAGCGGCCATCGCGACCGAATTTGGAGCGCTGGTATGCGGCGCTTCGGGAGCGGGCGCCGTTTCGTGATGTGGTGATGATTCCGTTGAGTTGAGCGATCATGGGCGTCGGTCTCTGCGAGGCCCGGTGCCCTCCCCCATCCCCTCCCGCTTGCGGGAGGGGCGTGCGCGGATCAGACGTCGCCCCAAAATAAAAGCCCCTCCCGCTTGCGGGAAGGGCATGCCAAGCGGTGCGACTTGGCTCCATCGCCGCCCCCTTCTTCCTCCCCTCCCGCAAGCGGGAGGGGATCGAGGGGAGGGAACGGTGTCTCAGCGAGACCCTCGATGCCTTACAACGCCCCCTCAAGCCAGGCCTTGATCCGACCCTTCGGCTCGGCGCCGACCTTGGTCGCGGCGGCGTTGCCGCCCTTGAACAGGATCATCGTCGGGATGCCGCGCACGCCGTAACGACCGGGGGCGTCGGGATTGTCGTCGATGTTCAGCTTGGCGATCGTCACCTGCTCGCCCAGTTCCTCGGACAGTTCCTCCAGCGACGGGCCGATCATCTTGCACGGTCCGCACCAATCGGCCCAGAAATCGACCAGCACCGGCTTGTCGGAGTTCAGGACGTCCGCTTCGAAGCTAGCGTCGGTGATCTGCTTGGTTGCCATGTTCGTTTCTCCTTGATCGCGTACATCTAGGTCGCGCGCTCCGGTCGCTCAACCACCAAGTGGCAAGCTTTGCTCCCCGTCGCGAAAGCCGGGCTTGTGCGCAGCCAGAACCGTGTCCGGCACCGGGATCAGGCGCGGGCCGGCGGTATAGAGCAACGCCACGGATACGCGCCGGCCGGGAAAGATGACCTCCAGCGCGGCGGCATAGCCCGCCATCTGCGCGAGATGGAACACCGGCACGTCCTCGATCCCGTTCGGTGCGCGCCGCCCGGTTTTGTAATCGATCAGCCGGACCTCGTGCGTCCCGATCAGCAACCGGTCGACCCGGCCCGACACCACCAGCCCGCTGTCCAGCGTCGCCGCGATCGGCGCCTCGGCCAGCGATCCCGGCCCGAACAGCTCGGCATAGGCCGGGTCGTCGAGGATACCGAACACCGCCGCGCTGACGTCGGCGCGCAGAGCGGCATCCTCGACCCCGGCGGCCTGCGTCAGCCAGCGCTCGGCCGCCCCCCGCCGCGCCTCGGGCGCCACCGGGGGCAGGCGTTCGAGCAGACAATGGATCAGCCGCCCGCGCTCGGCCGCCGCGCGCATCGCCGGGGTGGGCGGCGGATCGGCCACCAAGTCCTCGCCCAGCGACGAGGGTGCCAACGGACGTGGCGGACGCGATTCCTGCGGCGCGGGGCGGTGAATCCAGTCGGGCAAGGGCGTATCCGCAGCGGCCAGGGCGCGTGGTGCCGCGACCCCGGCGCGCGGTGCGACCGACTCCTGCGGCGCCACGCCATGGAAGGTCCGCGACTGGCCATCGCCCGGCTCGGTCTCCGCCACGCCCAGCGCGGTCATGGCGCGCGCGCAGGCGGCATACCAGCTGTGCATCGGCGGCGCGCCCGCCGCGCGCTTGCCCAGCGCGCCGGCGACCACCAGTTGCTCCTCCGCGCGGGTCGCGGCGACATAGAAAAGCCGCCAATGCTCGGCGAGTTCACGCGCGGCGATCTCCGCCGCCACCGCGTCGAGCGGTCCGCCCCGTTCCTCCGCGCGCGGCGGAAAGACCGGGATGGGCAGCGCCCCCGGCTCGGGCGTCCAGCGCAGGATCGACCTTGGCGAAGCGGTCGGATCGGCGGTGGCGTCGGCCAGGATGACCAAAGGCGCCTGCAACCCCTTCGATCCATGCGCGGTCATCACCCGCACCGCGTCGAGCGGCGCGGACGGATCGCGTACGATCTCGACATCGCCGCGATCGAACCAGTCGAGGAAGCGCTGGAGCGACGGCGTCGTCGTGCTTTCGAAGGTCAGCGCGGCGTTCAGCAACTCCTCGATCGGATCGCGCGCCTCGGTCCCCAGCCGGCGGATCAGCTTGCGCCGCCCGTCGAGGGGCCCCGACAGCAGCTCCTCCAGAAACTGATAGGGCGTGAACACGTCGGCCCGCCCCAGCATTTGCCGCAACGGTGCCAGATCATCGGCGGGCAGGTTCCGCGTCAGATGCGCCCAGAGCGATCCGCGCTCGCGGTGCCCGGCCTCCATCAACCGCTCCTGCGACCAGCCGATCAGCGGCGACACGAGTAGCGAGGCGAGCGACAGATCGTCCTCGGGTTGCAGCACGAAACGGATCGCCGCGAGGAGGTCCTGCACCGCCAGCGGTGCGTTCAGCCGCAGCCGGTCGACACCCGCGACCGGCACCCCCTCGGCATAGAGCCGCGCGACGATCAGCGAGGCGAGGTCGCCGCGCCGCTTGACCAGGATCATGATGTCCTGCGGCTCCAGCCGGCGGCCCTTGCTCTCCAGCATCAGCCCGTCGTCAAGCCAACGGCGAACGGCGCGCGCGATGTCGGTCGCGACCTTGCGCACCGCATCGTCGATCCAGCCTTCCTCGTCCTCGTCGCTGCCCCCCGCCACGACCGGCGGCCACAGCGTGACGCGACCGGGGCCCCTCACCTCGCTGGCGTGGCGTTCGACCTCACCGGCCAGCCCCATGCCCGGCTCCCCCAACGCCTCGACCGCCGCATCGACGAATTCCAGGATCGGGCGCGTCGAGCGGAAGCTGTGCGTCAGCGACAGGCGGTTGAACGGCAGGCCGCGTTCCTCGGTCGGCCAATCCTCTTCGCCAGCGACCTCCAGCGCGCGGCGGTGGAAATGCTGCTCCGCCGCTTGAAAATTGATCGGGTCCGTGCCCTGAAAGCCGAAGATCGCCTGCTTGTAATCACCGACCGTGAACAGGGTGCGGGTCGAGGGCGCATAGAGACCCCGGCCGACGAAAAACTCATCCGCCAGCGCGCGGACGATCAGCCACTGGTTGAGATTGGTGTCCTGCGCCTCGTCGATCAGAACATGCTCGGTCACCTGATCGAGCTTGTAGCGCACCCATTCGCCGATGCCCTGCCGCTGGAGCAGATCGACCGTGACGCGGATCAGATCGTCGAAATCGACCGCCCCGATCGCGCGCTTCGCCTGACCATAAGCACGGGCATAATCGCGCCCGACACTCAGGCCATCGGCGAGCAGATCGGCATGGCGTGCACGCGCCGCAAGACCGAGCAGATAGCGGCAGGCCTCCCCCACCTCGCTCGCCATATCCTCATAATCGGGATCGGCATCGACTAGCTTCTTGGACGCCTTGCGCGGCTCGCCCTTGGCGGTGAAGACCGTGCCCATCAGCTCTTCGAGCAGCGCGACCCGCCCCGCACCGTCGCTGACCAGCCAGCGCTCCATCGCGGCGGCGGCCTTTTCGCCGGTGGCGGTGCCCCACGCCCGATTGGCCCCCGCCAGCCGGGCGACGGCGTCCTCGTCGATGTCGTCGACGCCCTCGGCGATCGCCTCGTCGATGTCGCCCGAGGGCAGGTCGAGCGCACGGCGAAGCCATGGCCCGATGCCGCTGGGCAAGGCCTCCAGCGCCGCCGGTGCACGCGCGCAGGCTGCGAGGAACGCCTCCGCCCCGCCCTCGCCCAGCCGGAGCGACAGCGCGCCGACCGTCTCGATCGGGCCGACACGGCCTTCGCGCTCGGCCATTTCGAGCATCCGCGCCAGCGCCTCGCGCGCCAGCACCGCCTCCTCGCGCGCCTCCAGTGGGCGGAAGCCGGGGGCCAGCCCTGCCTCGACCGGGAAGGCCGCGAGCAGGCCCTGACAAAAGCCGTGGATCGTCTGGATGCGCAGCCCGCCCCCCGGCGCGTCGAGCACGCGCGCGAACAATGTGCGCGCGCGTTCGCGCAATTCGGGACCGGCGGTCTCGCCCAGTGCCTTTAGGTCGGCGAATAGTTCGGTCTCGGGCATCCGCACCCAGGCGGCGAGCCGGCCATTGATCCGCTGCGCCATTTCGGCCGCGCCCGCCTTGGTAAAGGTCAGGCACAGGATCGATTCGGGCGCGACGCCGCGCAGCAACAGGCGGAACACGCGCGCGGCCAGCACCTGCGTCTTGCCGGTGCCGGCCGAGGCGGACAACCAGACATGCGCGGTGGGGTCGCTGGCGGCGGCCTGATCGCCCTTGAGTGGCGGAAGGTTGGCCATGGGGCGCGCGCTCATGCGGTGTGCTCCGGGCGGGCGGTGGGGCGTGCGCTTCGACTTCGCTCAGCGTGAACGGAGGTTGGAACCAGGCCCCCCGCCCCTTCTGATCCCACACCCCATTCAAACGGTGGACGGATCGCGGGGCATCCATTTCCTATACCCCGTTCAGCCTGAGCGAAGTCGAAGGCCACGTCCCAACGCTCGTCCGGAACGACGTTCATCCCGTGCGCTTCGACTTCGCTCAGCGCGAACGGCCCGAAGGATTTACCGATCACGGCCATACCATTCATCCCGCCGCATCAGCTGATCATATTCCGCATAGGGTGCATATTCGGGCACCAGCTTGGCGGTGAACGGCGCGTCACCGGTCAGCCATTGCCCCGCCGCATCGGCAAAATTGGCCGCCGCGATCGATACGAACTCGTCGGTGCGGATGCGGTCGCGCTTGCCGTCGGGATCGACCGGCGTGGCGATATAGCCCAGCCCCTCGCGCCCCCGCCCCAGCGACCAATATTCGAAGCCGCAGGCTTTGCCGCCCACCCCTTCGAACCCGCCCCGCTCGGCGATCAGGCCGAGCAGGCCGAGCTGCAGACTGAACCCCTCGCGCACCGCGACGGCCGAGGGCGGCTTGCCGGTCTTATAGTCGATCACCACCAGCCCGCCGTCCTGGGTGCGGTCGATCCGGTCGAACCGGCCGGTCAGCGTGACGCCCGCGAGCTTCGCCTCGCCCTTGCCCTCCGCGCTCAGGACATGGCGCCCCTCGCCGGCCTTGGCGGCGACCTCGGCGGCGATCCAGTCGATCGCCTCGATCAGGCGCGGCTGCCACAGCGCGCGCATCATCGGGTGCGTCCGCTGGTCGCGCAGCATGGCCAGCGCGCGCGGGCGCAGCGCCTCGACCGCGCAGCCGTCTTCCTTCCACCACGCTTCCAATATGTCGTGGACGGCGGTGCCGCGCCACGCCGCGCTGGGATCGGCATCGACGGAATCGAGCGGGGTCAACCGCAGGACGCGCCGTGCGTAGAAGGCGTAAGGATCGGCCTTCAACCGGTCGACCTCGGTCACCGAAATGACGGTGGGGCGAAGGCGCGCGGGCGGCTTGGGCGCGGGGCGATCGACGGGGACGTAATCGTCCGGTCGGTCGAGCCGCTCCGCCCATCCCGCCAGCGTCGGATGCCCCTCGAACCGCTCGCCCGCCATCGCCTGAAGCCGCAGCCAGAAGCGCGAGGCCAGCGTCGGACCGCTCGCATCGCGGCGTGCACGCGTCAGGATCGCGCGCGGCGCCCCCATCGCCTGCGCCAGATCATGCGCCGCGATGCCGATCCGCTGCTCCAGCCCGACCAGCCCCAGCTGCGCCCGGATGCGCGGCGCCAGCCACGGGTCGGGCGCGGGCCGGCCGGGCCACATCCCTTCGTTCAGCCCCGCCGCGATCATCAGGTCGGCGGTCTGGAGACGCGCCTCGATCGGGCCGTAGATGGCGAGGCGTGGATTCTGACCCTCACGCGGGATGGCGCGCACCGCGATCTCGTCGAGCAGGCTGCGCATCAGCCCCGGCAGATCGGCCGGATCGATCCGCGCCGGGCCGTGATCGGCCTGTTCCTCATAGCCCGACAGGAACTCGGCGGCCGCGCGCCCCGCCGGCCCGGTCCACAGCGCGTCGCCGCACAGCGCCTGTCCGCATTCGCGCAGACAGGCGAGCAGCCCGCGCAACGACTGCGCCCCATCGCCGAAGGTTCGGCCGACCGGCGCCAGCATCGGCGCGACCTTGGCCCAGAAGCCGGACGCGGTCGGTCGCTCGGCGATATGCGCGGCGATGCCGTCCAGCCCCGGGGCCGGCCGTGGCCCGCGCAACCCGCGATCGAGCGCCCGCACGCCGTCCAGCCAGTCGACCCGCTCCATATCGCCATGGATCAGCGGATGCTTGAGCAGCGCCAGCAGCGGCAAGGGCGCGAAAGCTTGCGCCGCCGCCTCGGCCAGTTGCAACAGGAAGGTGCCGGGCAGCAGGATCGACAAAGGCCGTCCCGCGGTATCGTCGATCAGGATGTTCCAGCGGCGGCAATGCGCCGCGACGCGCCGGGCCAGCGCACGGTCGGGGGTGACCAGCGCGGCGGTCCGCCCCGGCTCCTCCACAGCCTCGCGCAGCGCGATGGCGATGGCCTGCGCCTCCTCGGCGGGCGTGGCGAGTTCGATCGTCGACACGCCCGACAGGCGGCGGTCCTCGGCGGGCAGGTCGGTCCATTTGCCGGTGAAGTCCGCCGGCGCCATGGCGTTGGCGATGGCCCGCCCGCGCGCCGGCCCGGCGTCATAATCGCCGCCGCCGCGCCACACCGTCACCTCGTCGCGCCCGACGCTCATGCGGTCGAGCAGCAGCTTCAACGCATATTGCGGATGCGTTTCGATCGACCGGCGCACCCGCCCGGTAACGGGATCGGGCTTGTGCGGCCCCAGCGCGTCCCATTCCTCCGCCGGCATGGTCAGGTCCAGCCCGGCGAACACCACCGACCCGCCCGGCATCTCCGACACGCAGCGCAGCACGCGCGCAACTGCCGGTGCGGTATCCGTGACGCCGGCGGCACAGACAAAGCCGGCGGGCGGCTGCTCGCGCCAGCGGCCGACGACCCGTTCGAGCAGCAGCGTCCGCCGCCGCGCGGCGTCGATCCGCCCCATCCGCTTCAGTATCGCCGGCCAGCGATCGAGCACCACCGAGAAGGTCTGGAGCGCCGCCTGCCAATGCTCGGTCAGCTCCGGCCCCAGATCGAGCGCGGCCAGTTCGGAGGGCTCGACCTCCTCGACCAGCATCTGGTCGAGCGTGCGCGCCAGATCGCCCGCCAGCCGCACCGCCTCGGCCGCCGTCACCGGCTGACCGGCGCGCTTGCGCTCCTCCTCGACCAGCCGCGCCAGGATCATGCGCCGCGCATGGGGGGCGATGGCGGGCGGCGGCGGCGCATCGGCATCGGCAGGGTCGAGCGCTGAGCCGGCCGCCTCGCCCAGCTCCGGGTCGCCCAGCGCGACCATGCGCGGCAGGATCAGCCCGCCGCCGCTCGCGCGCACGAACGCCTCGGTCACCGCGCGCACGCCGCGATTGGTCGGCAGCAGGATCATCCCCTGCGCCAGCGTCAGCGGATCACCGCCGGTGCGGCGCATAAGCCCGGCGACCAGCGCGTCGGCGAAGCCGCGATGGGCAGGAATGGTATGAAGGCGGGGGCGGCGCGGCTCAGCCATCCGCCAGGATCAGCTCCGTCTGCGGAATGGCGCGCGGCGTGCCGACATCGAACCACAGGCCCTGATGCACCTGGCCGAAGGCCCGGCCGGCCTCGATCGCGCGGTCCCAGAAGAGATTGGTCGAAAACGGCCCTTCGGGCGCGTCGACGATCAGGCGCGGGTGCAGGATCTGCAATCCCGTATAGGAAAAGGGCGCGACCCGGTTGGGCGCGCGCCGCGCGGTGATCCGGCCATCGGGGCCGAGATGGAAGTCACCATGCCCGTTGTGATTATGCGCGCGCGCCAGCGGCACCATCAGCAGCAGCGCGTCCATCGCCGCATCGTCCCAGCGCGAGGACAGCAGACGGATGGCATCGACCGGCCCGTCGATCCACAGATTGTCGCTGTTGACGACGAGCACCGGATCGTCCCCCAGCAGGGCGCGCGCCTTGACCAGCCCGCCACCGGTTTCGAGCAGCTGTTCGCGCTCGTCGGAGATGATGATCTCGACTTGCGGAAACCGGTCGCGCAGATGCGCCTCGAGCTGGTCGGCGAGAGAGTGGACGTTGACGACCGCGCGCTCGATCCCGGCGGCGATCAGCCGGTCGAAGACATGGTCGATCAACGGCTTGCCCGCGACCGACACCAGGGGCTTGGGGCGCGTCGCGGTCAGCGGACGCATCCGCTTGCCGAGACCAGCGGCCATCACCATCGCGGTACGGGGCACGCGTCCGCCGGGCACGGGACGCAGCGAGAGCTGTCGGGTCATCAACCGTTTCCTTGTTGCGCCAGCATATGCGGATCGCCGCGCAATTCGGGGGGGACATTGTCGTCGAACCACGCCGCGACCGGGGCGAGCACGGGGTGCGACAGATCACGTTCCAGATAGGCCCAGACGCGCGGGCACAAGGCGGCATAGCGCGGCTTGCCGTCACGCTTCCAAAGCCGGGTGAAGATGCCCAGGATCTTGGCATTCCGCTGCGCGCCGAGCACATGATAGGCGTTGAGGAACGCATCGCCCTCACCGGTCGCGGCCAGATAGCGTTCCAGCATCGCCTGCTCGATCGACGGCTCGACATCGCGGCGCGCGTCCTGCAGCAGCGAAACGAGGTCATAGGCGGCATGGCCGGCCAATGCGTCCTGGAAGTCGAGCAGGCCGAAGGTGCGCAGCGGCCCGACCAACATCAAATTCTCGACATGATAGTCGCGCAGCACGGTGACAGGATTGTCAGTGATGGTATGGGCGAATACCTGCTCCCAGGCGGTGCGATAGCCCGCGACATCGACATCCAGACCGACCGCCGGGCCATACCATTCGGGGAACAATCCCGCCTCACGGTGAAGCACGGCGGCGTCATAGGGGGCCAGACCCTCGGGCGCATGACCGCGCAGCGCCGCGAGCAGATCGACCGCGCCGCTGTAGAGCGCCATGGCCTGATCCGGATCGGCCTCGATCGCCTCGCGCATCCGTTCGTCGCCGAAATCCTCGATCAGGACCAGCCCGCGTGCCTCGTCCGCGCCCAGGATCGCCGGCGCGGCAAAGCCCCGGCCGACCAGCCAGCGCGCGATCGCGATGAAGGGGCGCGGGTCCTCATGCGGCGGCGGCGCGTCCATCAGGACGGCGCTGTGCCCGTCCAGCGTCACCCGGAAATAGCGGCGGAACGAGGCGTCACCGGCGAGCGGCGCGATGACCGCACCCTCCCATCCGACGCTGGCAAGAAAGGCGGGCGCATCCGCCGGCGGGGTCATATCGGCCATCGCGCTTCCCAGCCCGAGGGCACCCTGGCTGTCAAGATACGACCGCCATCATCGTCCATCGCCAGCGTCAGCGCGAGCGCCTGCGGCCAGGCATCGGGGCCGGCGCGATCGGGCCATTCGACGACCAGCGCCGAGTCCCACAGCGCCTCGTTCAGACCCAGTTCGTCGAGCTGCTCCGGCCCGTCGAGCCGGTACAGATCGACATGCAGGATCGGGATGTGCGTCTCGGGCGGGGCATAGGGCTGGACGATGGCGAAGCTCGGGGACGGCGCTTCGCCGGGCAGGCCGAGGGCGGCGAGCAGCCCGCGTGCCAGGCTGGTCTTGCCCGCGCCCAGCGTGCCCGTCAGCGTCACGACATCGCCGGGGCGGATATGCGCGGCGAGACGCCGGCCGAAATCCTCGGTCGCCGCCGCATCGGCCAAATGGATCGTCATGCCTTCTTCTCCACCACGCGGCGCGGCAGTTCGACCGTCACCAGCGTCCCCTGCCCCGGTTCGGACAGCAGCGTGATCGTGCCGCCATGCGCCTCGACGAACTGCTTGGCGAGCGGCAGGCCTAGCCCCAGCGCGCGTTCGCCGGTCGCCTTGATCTCGGGTTCGGCGAACCGGTCGAAGGCGTGCGCGACCGCCTCAGCATCCATACCCTGACCGTCATCCGACACGATGATCCGCGCGCGGCCGGAATCGCCATCGGCGTGCAGCAGGATGCGCCCGCCCTCGGGCGTCTGCTCGACCGCGTGGCGCAACAAATGCTCGATCACCTCCTGCAAGCGTCGTCGGTCGCCGGTAACGCGCCCGACCGAGCGCTGGATCTCGACCGCGAAGTCCAGCCGCCGCCGTCCCACCACCGGCCGGATCGTGTCCGCCGCCGTCCGGGTGACGCGGGCCAAGTCGACATCCTCGCGCGCGATCTCCGCCCCCTCATCGCCGCGTGTCAGGTCGAGCACGTCGTCGACAAGCAGCCCCAACCGCTCGGTCGATTCCAGGATCGCCTCGACATAGCTGTTCGCCGTATCGGGCAACGGCCCGGCAAAGCCGCCATGCAGCATCTCGGCGAACCCGCTGATCGAGGTCAGCGGGGTGCGCAACTCATAGCTCATATTGGCGACGAAGGCGGTCTTCACCCGGTCCGCCGCCTCCAGCGCATTGGCGCGGTCGCGCAATGCCTGCTCGGCGCGCCGGCTGTCGGTAATGTCGAGCAGCGTGATCAGCGCATTGCCATCGGGCAACGGCACGCCGGCGAACTCGTAATGACGGCCATCGGCCATCGCCACCCGTCCGCCGCGCTGCTGTCGCTCGATCGTCGCCGAGCGGACCAGATCGACGATCAGCGCCGAGCGATTGGGCGTCGCCAACCGGCCCGCGACCTTGTCGGCGAAGACGTCGACACGCGGATGGCTGGACAGGAACTCCTCCTCCAATCCCCAGAGCGCGCGGAAGCGGTTGTTCCACAGCTGCAACCGGCCATCGGCGGCGAAGACGCCCAGCGCCTCGAACAGATTGTCGAAGGTCGCGGTGCGGACGCGCAACAGCGTGTCGCGCGCGGAGGCGAGCTGAACCTCCTCGGTCCGGTCCTCGAAGATCAGCAGCAGGCCGCCATCGGGCAGCGGCTGCGCGACGACGCGCAGATGCGTGCCGCCGGGCAGATGCCATTGCTCCTCGATGCCGCCGCCCGCCTGGCGGAACCAGCCGACCCGCTCCGCCTTCCAGCCGGGGAAGTCGCGCACCTCGGGGCTGCGATTGGCCTCGCGCATCCGCTCGAGGATACGGTCGAATTCGGGATGATCGGCCAGCCATTCGGCGCGCATCGCGAACATGCGGCGGAAGGGCTGGTTGCAGAAGACGAGCTCGCGGTCCGGCCCGAAATGCGCCACCGCCGCCGACAGCCGGTCGAGCATCGCGCGCTGCGCCTCGGCGAAGCGCTTGGCCCCGGCGCGCGACTGTTCCAGATCCTCGATATCGACCGCGAAGCCCGCGATGCCGCCGGTGGTCAGCGGCACGTCAAAAATGCGCAGCGCCCGCCTCGCGCCATCGATGGTCGCGGGCAGCACCTGCTCATGCGGCCGCCCCTGATCGCGCGCAGCGGCCGCCCCCGCCAGCGGACCGCCCCGCCCCGATCCTTCGACCAGTTCCAGCCCGCGCGACACCACATCGGCGGCATCGCGACCCTCGACCGCATCGACATAGGCGGTGTTGACCATAGCGAGGCGCAGATCGGCACCACGATACCACATGGGCAGGGGAGCCGCCTCGATCAGCCCGGTCAGCGCCTCGAACGCGTCGCCCAGCCGCTTCGTCTCGCCGTCCAGCCGTGCGATCTCGTCCTGCGCCTCGGTCATGTCGAGCGCCCAGACTACGACCGCGCCGCTCGCCCCCTGGTCCTGCGGCGCGCGCGCGCCCTCCAGCACCAGCGTGCGTGACGAGCCCTGCGGCCGGACGATGCGGCGAAACCGGCGGCCGGTCTTCTGCGCGGCGGTCAGGTCGGCGGCGAGCAGCGCGGCATCCTCGGCGGTCAGGCCGCTATGCTCAGCCGTCATCTCCTCCAGGAAGCGCGCGGGGTCGACCAGCCCCAGCCAGTCGGCCAGCCGCGCGGGCATGTCGATACGGCCATCGGCGCAGACCAGCATCGCCTGCGCGGGACCGGCGCGCAGCAGCCCGTCCAGCCGCTCATGCTCACGCCGCACCGCGCCGGCTTCCGCGCGGGCACGCAGGCCGAGGAACAGCAGGAGCGTGCCGACCAGAATCAGCACACAGGCGCCAGCGCCCAGCAGAACCGCCTCGACGCTGTTGATCGTGATCATCCGCAAGGGTCCGGGGCAAGGCTGGCCATCCGCCATGCTCTAACCCGATCCGCAGGCGATACGCCAGTTGGCAGCCCAAAAGAAAAGGGGCCCTCCTTTCGGACGGCCCCCTCCCCTTCGCGAATGATCGACGTGTGATCAGTAGCGATAGTGATCCGGCTTGAACGGACCTTCGAC
>SXGS01565903.1_pt1 | contig 12838 bp, 9 predicted proteins | sample 3174681 | NCBI WGS metagenome assembly SXGS01 (sample SAMN11356861, study PRJNA531348) | freshwater metagenome | isolation source: freshwater sample F1-80 | place: China: Fuxian Lake, Yuxi | collected 2017-12-25
CCACCTCGGCGCAGATCGGCGGGAGGCGCGTGTTGATGTTCCCGTGGTGGTCCCAGACGTTGTGCGGCGCCGGAGCGAGAATCTGGACGAAACGGACGCCCCGCTCCACCAGCCGCCGGGCCATCAGGCACCGCCGGCCATACGCGGCCGTGGTCGGGTTGTCGAGCCCATACATCCGCTGTGTCGCACCCGACTCTCGCGAGAGATCCAGGTCCTCGGCGGCGGCGACCTGCATCCGGCCCGCGAGCCGGTAATTCTCGATCCGGGCGTCCAGTTCCGATTCGTGCGGATACAGCCTCTGGTGCCGGGCGTTCAGCCGCGCCAGCAGCCGCTGGGAATTCTCCTGCGCCCCGGCAGGGGGTTTCTGGGCCGGACGCAGATTGAGCACGGCATCGCCCTCGGTGCGCAGTTCCGTTCCCCGGAAGAGGCCCGGCAGCCAACCGCTGCTGATCTGCATGGACCCGCCGGAGTGGAACACCGCCGGATCACGCAGACAGACGTAAGCAGGCAGATTGCGGTTCTCGCTGCCGAGCGCATAGGTGACCCAGGCGCCCAGCGAGGGCCGGCCCGGACGGCGATTGCACGTACACATCTCGTAGGTGGCGCCGGGATGGTTCGGGTCCGACAGATACATCGAGCGGACCACACACAGGTCATCCACCGTCGCCCCGAGATGCGGCACCAATTCGGAGAACTCGATTCCGGACCGGCCCCGCGCCTGAAAGCGGAAGGGACTACCCAGCAGCGGCTCGGTGTTCCCCTGCATCGCGTTGGTGAGCGAGGTCTTCTCCCCGTGGCGGCGGGTCAGTTCCGGCTTCGGATCGAACAGGTCCATGTGGCTGGGTCCGCCGTTTTGAAACAGCATGATCACCGAACGCGCCCGCGCCGGAAGATGCCCGCTCCGGGGCGCCAGGGTCGGTTCCCCGCGAGTGCCGGCCTGAGTCGCGAACCCGGAGGCCTCTTCCTGCAGCAGGCTGGCGACTGCTGTGGCTCCGAGACTGAACGTCCCGTGCTGCAGTAGGGCGCGGCGTGTCACTTGAGTATGGTTCGGCATGATCCGGCCTATCGAAGGTAGAGAAACTCGTTGGCGCCCCACAGGGTCTGGCACAGGCTCGCCAGCGCCGCGTGCGCGGCCTCTCGCTCGGAGGCCCCGCTGGAGCGCGCGACCGCATTCTGCTGCTCCAGCATGCTCCGGCACCACTCCGCCTCCTCCGGCGCCGGGCGACGGCCCAACGCCAAACGAAACGCCAGGGTGATCCGGGCGCCGGGAGACTCGCCGGCCGCCCTGAGAATCCGGTCGGCGAAAGCCGCCGCCTGCCCGATCAGGAAAGTATCGTTCATCAACGCCAGGGACTGCAGCACGGTCGCGCCAGTTCCGCGACGGCACACGCCCGAGGTCACCGTGGGTTTGTCGAAGACGGCCAGGAGGGTGGGGTTGTAGATCCGCCGGTTCAGCAGGTAGAGACTGCGCCGCCGGCCGGGCGCCGCTGCACCGGGGTCCGCTTCCGTCACCAGGCCGGTCGCCGCCTGATAGACGAGTGGGGTGGGCGGGCCCCCGAGGGTCGGATCGAGCTGCCCACTCATCGCGAGCACGGCATCCCGCAGCGCCTCAGCGTCGAGCCGCCGCAGCCGCTGGCGCCAGAGCAGGTGATTGTCCGGGTCCAGCTTCTGCGGATCGCCGGCCCGCGGCGCGGACCCACGCAGTTTCCCGGGACCGTCCGGCACGGAATCCTGCCGGTAGACCGTCGAGAGCATGATCCCGCGAATCACGCGTTTGATGCGCCACCCGTGGTCCCGGAAGTCGGCCGCCAGCCACTCCAGCAGCGCGGGATGAGTGGGCGGGGCCCCCGAGAGCCCCAGATTGTCCGACGTCGCGACGATGCCCACGCCGAACAGGTGCTGCCAGATACGGTTGACCAGCACCCGCGCCGCCAGGCCGGACGCCGGCGACGCGGGGTCCGTGAGCCAGCGGGCCAGGGCGGTCCGCCGTCCGCTCGTGCCGGCGGCGGATGGGGCGGCCGGCAGCGCCCGGGAGCGGGCGTCGGTGAGTACGGAGAGGAAGCCGGGCGCCACCTCGTCGCCGGGGGTCTCGAATTGCCCGCGCCGGAAGAGATGCGTGGGGGGCGGCGCGCCCACGTCGTACACCGCATGGATCCAGCCGTGCGCCCGCCGCTGCGACTTCAGTGCGGCGATCCGCGCGGTGAGCATCGCCGTCGCTTCCCGGTCGGGCTCCGTCAGCGCAGCATCCAGCTCCCCGGGCTCGACTTTGACCAGCGGCTCCACCCTGGCGACGACCGCTTTCTGGCTGTCACTGCGCTTCTCAGGGGGCAGGCCGATCGCGCTGCGGAACTCGCTTCGGGTCGGCTCGGGCACCCGGAGGAGCTTCTTCTCGCGCAATGCCAGTGCGTACGGCTGCCGCAGCGCCGTTAACTCCTGCTCCTGCGTGGCCGTCGCGCGCTCGATCGCCGCGTTATGGCGGTTGAGGTCCGCCAGTTCCGCACCGGAGATGTCCGGGACGAGGCGCACCTTCGCGTTCTTCCAGGACTTCGGATTCAGCGCCGGCGTGAACAGGGCCATCAGCCGGTAGTAATCCTGCTGGGGGACCGGCTCGAACTTGTGATCGTGGCAGCGAGCGCAGCGGAGGGTCAAACCCAGCAGATTGGCGCCCACCTCCTCGACGGTCTCGTGGACGACCGACCAGATCACGAAGGGACGCGGATCCTCCAGGCTGATGTCCTCGACGGTTCGCAGGTATCCGGTGGCAACCAGCTTCTCCATGACGTCCGGGGAGTAGGTCGCCGCCTCGCGCCACGCAGTCATCTCGTCGCCGGCGAGCTGCTCGCGCACAAACTCGTCGTACGGCTTGTCGCTGTTGAAGGCGTTCACCACGTAATCGCGGTACCGCCATTTGCCCTCGACCGTCCCGATCGGAGGGCCGAAGTCCTCGTCAAAAGAGACCGTGTCCGTGTAGCCCGCCGCGTCAAGCCAGTGGCGCCCCCAGCGGACTCCGAACTGCGGCGAAGCCAGGAGACGGTCCAGCAGCCGTTCATAAGCGTCCGGTCGAGGGTCCGCCAACACGGCATCCACTTCGGCGGGAGTGGGGGGAAGCCCGTGCAGGTCAAACGAGGCACGCCGGATCAACACGGCCCGCGCGGCATCCGACGCCGCGGTCAGCCCCTTCTCGCGCAGCCGGGCCAGCACGAACGCATCCACCGGGGTTCGCACCCGCTCTGTATTCCCGACCGCAGGGACCGCCGGCAGCCGCAGCGGACGAAAGGCCCAGTGCCCTCCGGCCGCAGAGCCCGGGTTCGCCGCGGCATCCGGCGGCACGAGAGCCCCTTCGGAAATCCACTGCCGGAGAGTGCTGATCTCCCCAGCCGAGAGCCGGCCATCCGGCGGCATCCTTCGCCCGCCCCGGCCCTCAACGGCCTGGATCAGCCGGCTCTGCTCCGGCCTGCCGGGCACGACGACCGGCCCGCCGGCGCCACCCGTCAGGAGGCCTCGGGCCGAGTCCAACCGCAGACCGCCGGACGCCCGCGACGGGCCGTGGCACCCATTGCACCGCGCAGCCAGCAGCGGGCGCACGCGCGTCTCGAAGATCGGGGCAGCGGCACGACGGCTGCGCGGCGGGACGTCGGACCACGCGGCGGCCCCGAGGCAAGCGAGCAGCACCAGGACCGCCGGTCCCAACCGCACAGGCGCCGGCGGCCGCGGGAACCGTGCCTTCGGCGCGATTCCCGGCACCCCGCGGGCTGCAAAACATGGAGTGATCATCTTCGGCTGATTTCCTGACCCCCCGCGTCCCCGGTCGCGGAACGGGTGAAGAGGAGAGACGACCACCTCCTCGTCTCCGCCCGTACCTCACAGCAGGCGCTGGTCCCAGACGACTGTTCACGCTGCGCCGCTGGGCATCCTTCGCCGGTTCAGCAAGGCACGCGGCAACATCGCCCGGCAGAGAGCCTCCCGCTCGCACGATCTGACCTGCGCTGGGCGGTCCCGCCAACGGCTGCCGGACGGCGGAGCTTCACGGACGCCAGAGGGTTGCCGCGAGATAGCGCTCGGTGTCCGGCGCGTCGTTGTAGTAGTATGCCGTGACGACCGTTCCGTCCGGGCGCTGGACCGTGCGCGGGTATCCCAGGTCGTGGCAGCCCCCGTCTGTCCGCAGGAGGATCTCCGGCTCCCAGGTTTGTCCCTGGTCCGTGCTGACACGGGCCCGGATCCCGAAGGGAGCGTCCCGGTACCCATAGACGAGCAGCAGGCGTCCATCCTGCAGCAGGGTCAGGGTCGGCGGATTGCCGCCGCGCCCCGTCGCAGATACCGGAGTGCCGATGCAGTCCCAGGACGTGCCGCGATTTGCAGAGACGTACAGGTCGATCCAGTCGCGAGTGACACCCGCATCCGTTCCGCGACAACGCAGCGCGGCGAGGAGCCGGCCGTCGGGAAGGCGAACCGACGCCGGCATGATCGCAAAACCCTCCGGCTCGGGTCCGATCCAGGCGACGAACTCGAAGCTCCGACCGCCATCCGTCGTGCGAGCGCAGAAGACCCGGCCTTCCTTGCCGTCCGATTTCGCGGCGGTGAGGAACAGCAGGCAGGAGCGCGGTCCCTCGACGAGATAGTCGGTGCGCGCCGCAATGCCGGGCTGGTCGAACATCGGCAGCCCGTACGGACCCTCCCAATGCCCGCAGCGATCGGTCGAAAGGTAGAACCAGGACCGGGCGCCCGCAGTGAGGCCGCTCCGGGCGCACATCAGCGCAAAGTCGGGATGGGTAAAGTCGGTCCCGCCGGGGCAGGCCGGCAGGTCGGCGGGACCTCCCAGCGCCTCGCCCACCCGCAGGCCGGGCGCCACGTGCTCGTCCGCCGACAGGCCGCGATTGGCCGGTGCATGGCACGGAGTGGGACCGACATCCCAGGTGTGTCCGCCATCCCGGCTCCGGGCCTGCATCGCGACGAACGGCGCCTCCCGGCTCCGGGCGTGAAAACCGCCGCTCGGGTCGTGGCGGCCGAGGGTGAAGCCCACCACGATCTCATCGTCCCAATTCCAGATCCCGTAGTTGGCCGGCCAGCCCGCGTACTCGCCGGCTCGATGATAGATCGTCACGTGCTGCAATGCGGCTCTCCCTGCGCACTCAGACGCCCCGAAGCCGCCGGGACGGCGGCGCTCCCGGGACTCCGGCGCTCCCTGCGCGCCCGGACGTCCCCCATCGGGACGACCGTGGCCTTATTCCCCCCAGGACCGCACCCTCCCTCCCCAATCAACCACGCTGCAGGAGAAGTAGACTCCTGCAGCGCCGGAGACTCTCTCCAAATCAGGTGGTCCCTTCCCGGTCCACCACGCCGCAGGAGAACAACCACCCCGTGACCCCAACACCCCCTCAAGTCCACGCTGGTGGACTTCGCATCTCAGCGCGGGGTGTCAACCCCGCACTCCACACCCCGCCGGCCTTCACTCCTGCGTCGTGTAAGCAAGCAGCCAGAACACGGCGCTGAAGAACGTCATCACGAACGCAACTTGAACCCACTCCGTCATCACTGTGCCCCCCGTCCACCTCGTTGTAGACCGACAGCATCTCGCCGATGGGGGAGGACCGAAATCCGAACCCCAATCCGGCGAGGAATTCGCCCGATGGATTGAGAATACCCACCTACTGATCCACGTAAACCTCCGCTCCCTGGTTCCTGCACACTCAAGGCACCGAAGTTCCATGCCCCACTCCGACCGCGATTCCGTCTGGCTGGCCGGCGTCGCTGAATTCGACATCACGCCACCCCCGGGCGTGGACCTGATCGGCTACGGGAACCGTCCCGGGCCGGCCGATCACGTCCTCGATCCGCTTGCCGTACGGGCACTGGCGCTCACGCCTGAAGGCGGCTCTCCTGTGGTCCTCACCGGCGCCGACCTGCTGGGTTTGGGACCCGAAAGCATCCGGCGCATCCGCGCCGCCCTCGCGGATGTTGTGCCGCCGGAGCGCCTGCTGTTGAACCACAGCCATACGCACGCGGGCCCGACCACCGTGACGCTCCGCGCGATGGGACAGGCGGACGAAGCCTATGTCCACATGGTGGAACGCTGGACCGCCGGTGCGGTACGGTTGGCGCTGCGCAACGCGCGCCCGGCACGCCTCGCGTTCGGCACGGCAGAGTCCAGCATCGGATTGAATCGCAGAGAACTCCGCGCTGGCCGTATCATCCTCGGGGAGAATCCGTCGGGTCGCTATGACCCCACGGTCTCCGTCTTGCGGATCGTGGACGCCGCCACGGGCCGTCCGCTCGCCTGCTGGTTCAGCCACGCCACCCACCCCGTGGTGATGGGGCCTGCCAACACGGGCATCTCCGCCGAGTGGCCCGGAGCGGCGGTGGCGGCGCTTCGCGCGACGCTCGGGTGTCCGGCGATCTTCGCTCAGGGGTGCTGCGGCGACATCAACCCGGTGCGCCGCGGAGAGCACGCGGTTGCCCGCAGCGTGGGGAACGAACTGGCGGGCAGCGCCCTCATCGCCTGGGAACGGGCGCTCCCGCTGGACCTGAGCGCCCGCGGCAGCCAGGCGGTGCTGGAAACGGTGGCCCTCCCGCTGCACCGCCCCACGGAAGCGGAGGCACGCACGGCGCTGGCCCAGGCCGAGGAGAACCTCGCCGCCTTCCACGCCGCGCGCGGCGACGAGCCGCTTTCGGAGGAGCAAAGCCGCCGGATGGTCGTGCCGTCGCTGGTGGGGTGGGCACGCCGCTACCTGGCCGCTGCCGGAGGGGAGGGCCCGGACACGGTGGGCATGGATGTGCAGGCGCTCCGGCTGGGCGACCTCCAGATCGTGGCCACCGCCGCCGAAGCGTTCGTCGCCTACTCCGATGCGATCCGCGAGCGCTCCCGCACCGAGCACAGCGTCGCCCTGGGTTACAGCAACGGCTGCTTCGGCTATCTGCCCACTGCCGACGCGTTCCCCAACCGGGGCTATGAAGTGGATACCGCCTTCAAATACTACGGCACCTGCATGGTCACTCCGGAGTGCGAATCCCTCACCCTGCAGGCGCTGGAGCGGTGTAGTGAGGCGCTGGAAAGTTGAAACAGCGGGCAACGGGATTTCCAGTTCCGAGTTCCGGCGGAACTGGAAACCTCGTCAGAGCCGCGCCGGGCGCCGTTGGGCGCGGCAAGTGGATCGTCTCACGAAGCGCGGTGCGCGAGGACGTCGCCCGCAGACATCGAGTAAACTACGAAAAGCAGTGCTGAACCGTCCCGCCGGCTCGATTCCAACCCGCCGGATCTCACAGGAGATCTCTCCCCGATGAAATGTCTGGTCACCGTACACCCGACTGCCGACAACCGCTTCACCGCCCGTTCCGTGGCGGTTCCCGCGCTGGTGGCCGAGGCCGCCACGGAGGGGGAGGCGCTCCAGACCATCCGGACCTCGCCCGGTGAATGGTTCCGGTCCGGTCGGCTCGTTCAACTGGATGCGCCCACGATCCAGGACACAAATCCGTGGCTGACCGCCCGCGGGCGCTCTGGAGACGATCCGCAATTCGAGCAGTATTCGGCGGCCATCGAACGCTTCCGGGCTGAAACCCACGAATGATTCGCTACCTTCCGGACACAGATCACATCAGTTTACTGGAACGGGGACACTCCGGCGTATGTGCCCGCGTGGCCACCACCCCACCTGATCAACTCGCGACCAGTGCTGTCACGGTAGAAGAAATGCTGCGAGGACGCCTTGCCGTCCTCGCCCAGCCACTTGATGGCCCCGCCCGTCCCCATGCCTACCTGAAGCTCCTGGAAACAGTCAACTTCTGTGCTTCGGCAAGCGTGATGATAGACGACAGCGCGGGTGAAACGGAATACCAGCGCCTGCGATCCCTCCGTGTGCGCATCGGCAGCCAGGATCTCCGGATTGCCTCTACGGCTCTCGCTCACCGTCTGATCGTTATTACTCGTAACCGGCACGACTTTGGTCGGGTTCCGGGTTTTCCGATGGAAGACCGGTCTCTGCCGTGATCCGTCGCTGAGCCGTCATATCGTAGGGGGCAACCCCCGGGGGCAACCACAGGGGGTTGCCCCTACTGCTCTCCGCCGCAATTTTCAGGAAACACGCCCATGATTCCCTTCCGACCCAACCTTGACGGCTATCACGACGTCTGCGACCAGGTAATCCATCACCAGCGCCGGCAGGCAGAGACGCTGCTGGCCGCCCAGCAGGCGCGCAAGGACGCGCTTACCACTCGGGAAGCCTTCGAGGCACACCGCGCGGCCGTGCGGGAACACTACCTTGCGGGCATCGGCGGGTTGCCCATTCCCGATGGGGAGCCCCGTCCCGAGCTGCACGCCACGGTCACACGCACCCTGGACCGCGGCGAGTACCGGATCGAGCTGCTCCACTACCAGAGTCTGCCGGACGTGTATGTCACCGCTGCGCTGTATGTGCCGCAGCAGCTCGCCGAACCCGCGCCTGCCGTCATTTTTGTCTGCGGACATTCCGATCTGGCCAAGGCCTGGACGCAATACCAGGCCGTCTGCGTGGACCTGGTGAAGAACGGCTTCGTGGTCCTGGCGATGGATCCGCCGGGGCAGGGAGAACGGTTCCAGTACTGGGAAACCGAAACGGAACGCCGCATCATCGGGGGCTGCACCACCGAGCACACGTATGCCGGCACGCAGTTTTTCGTGCACGGCGCCAGCGTCAGCCGCCACTTCACATGGGATGCCATCCGCGGCGTGGATTACCTGTGCTCCCGCCCGGAGGTGGATCCGGCCCGCATCGGCGTCACCGGCAACTCCGGGGGCGGCACGCAGAGCAGCTTCCTGATGCTGGCCGAACCCCGGCTGGCGGCGGCGGCGCCCTGCACCTGGATCATGACCCTGGACAGCTACCATCAGACCGGACAGGCGCAGGATGCCGAGCAGCTCATTCCCGGCGCCTTCGTCCACGGGCCCGATCACGACGACTACCTGACGGCAATGGCTCCCAAACCGGTGCTGATCGGCGCGGCGGCCTACGACTTCTTCCCGATTGAGGGTACGCTGGAAGCTCTGGCTCGGGCGAAGCGCATCTACGCCCTGTACGGCGCGGAGGAGTGTGTGGACATCGCCATCGCCCCGACCCGCCACGACTATTCATCCGAGTTGCGGGAAGCCGCGGTCAACTGGTTCCGCCGCCATCTCGGCGGGCTGGCGGCGGATTTCCGCACCGGCACGCCCGAGACGCTGCCCGAAGAGGCGCTGCGGGCGACACCCACCGGGCAGGTGCTGGACGCCTTTCCCGGCAGCAAGACCCTGTTCCACCTGGGCCGAGAGCGGGTCCTGGCGCTCCGGCCCCAGCCCCCGGCCGAAGCGGAGGCACTGCGCGCCCTGGTCGCCGCCGCGCTTCCGCTGGGGGACGGCGACCGGAACCGCCCCATCCACCCCCGGATCGTCCACGAGAGTCTGATCGAGGGCTACCCCGTCGAGAAGCTGTTCTTCTTCAGCGAACCGGGCATCTGCGTGGCCGCCGTGCTTCTCCACCCGCGCGGGAATGCCCCGGCCTCCCGGACCGACCTCCTGCTGCTGGAAAACGGCACTGCTTCGATGGACGCCGAGCGGCCCCGCATTGAGGGACTGCTGCGGCGGGGCCACCGCGTTTTCGTGTTCGACCCCCGGGGCGTGGGCGCCGTCGAGTCGCGTCCCTTGAGCGGCGGCCCTCCGCACGACCGGGAGTGGCGGCTGGGCTGCGACGCGATGATGATGGGTCGCAGTACCCTGGGAGATCGCGTGTTCGACGTGCTCCGCGCGTTCGATTACCTGCGCGACGGCCGCCCGGACATCGACTCCGCCGCGATCGCCCTCCACGGGGTGGGGAGCGGCGCGACCTGGGCCTGGCTCGCCGCTGCGCTGGAGCCCGATGTGTGCGCGATCACTGTGGAAGAGGGGCTCTACAGCTTCCGGCACCTCGCCACGCAGCACTTCTACGACACCCGCCGTTATGGTTTCAAGAACCTCGCGTACGGACTCCTGAACCACTTCGACCTGGGCGATCTCCTGCCTGCCCTCGCCCCGCGCCCGGTGCGGGTCCGGATCCCCCGCGATGCCAACGGCGAGCCGGTCGCCGCGAGCGTCTACCGGCAGCGCGTGATTGACGAAGCCCGCGCGGCGGGCCGCCTCCCCGTCGGCTGGGAGCCGGACCTGGCCTGACCCGAAACCCTGCACCCGAAATTGATGCTCAACCCTACACGCTAGAACCCTACACCCGAAATCGATGGTCAACCCTACACGGTCCACCCGACACCCGACACCCTACACCCGACACCCGAAATTCTGGTGCGCCGGCGTGTTGCTCTGGGCCGCGGTGGGCGGCTGCTCGGCAGGCAGCGACACAGGGCGGCTGGCGGAGGAGATGGAGCGTCCGGAGATCGCGGCTCCCCGGGGGGCGCAGGCGGAGCGGTGGCTGGAACTGCATCGGCTGGAAACGGACCGGTCACTCCCCGGACTTTCACTCCGCGAAAAACGCGTCATTCACGACCGTCTGGCAGGCTATCTGGCCGCGCCGGACGGCGACGCACCCTCCCGGCTGAAGGCCATCTCCATACTGGGACAACTTGAGGGACTGCCGGAGGTGCGCTCGACGCTGGCGCGTGCATTCGCGGGGCAGAAATCGGACCGCCCGCGCCGTGATCTGGCCCGTGCGTGGGCCCAGCACGTCCGGGAACCGCTCACGCCGGAGGAGCGGGACCTGCTGGAAACACTCCTCCGGTCCTCCGAACGAAAGACACGACACACCGCCTTCCGCGCCATTGAGCAGGCGAAGTTGGTGGAGTTTCTCCCCCGGTTGAAGCGGATCCAGGCGGATTCAGCGTCGCGGTGGGAGCGACAGCACGTCATGCTCCTGATTCGCCACCTGGAGAAGCCGTGATGCTGCTCACCATCACGAACACTCGCCACCCTGCAACGCACCTCGGCTACCTGCTGGCGAAGCACCCCGAACGGGTCCAGTCCTTTGACCTGAGCTTCGGGAAGGCGCACGTGTTCTATCCGGAGGCGGCGCCGGACTGCTGCACGGCGGCATTGCTGTTGGATGTGGACCCGGTCGGCCTGGTGCGCGGCCCGGCGTCCGGCTTCGGCACACGCGGCGGGGGGCCCCTGGCCAACTATGTGAACGACCGGCCGTATGTGGCCTCGTCGTTTCTCAGCGTCGCCCTGGCCGAAGTCTACCGCTCCGCGCTGGGCGGACGCTGTCGCGAGCACCCGGAACTGGCGGAGGAGCGGCTTCCGCTCTCGGCCCACCTCCCGGTGCTGCCCTGCCGGGGCGGCGAGGGCTTTCTCCGGCAACTGTTCGAGCCACTCGGGTACCAACTGCACGCCGAGCCGCTCCCGCTGGACGAAACGCGGCCGGAGTGGGGCCGGAGCGTCTACTTTTCCGTGACCCTGGAGGGGGAGTGCCGGCTTCAGGATCTGCTGAGCCACCTGTACGTACTCATCCCGGTCCTGGATCGCGACAAACACTACTGGATGGCGCCGGACGAGGTGGACAAGCTGTTTCGACACGGAGAAGGCTGGCTGCACACCCATCCCCTCCGCGAAGAAATCGGGCGCCGCTACCTGTTCCGCCGGCCGTCGCTCCTGCGCGAGGCGCTGGCCCGCCTCACCGCAGACGATGCGGGCGCGGCCGAGGAGCGCGAAGAACGGCAGGACGCCGAGGAGCAGGCCGGGGAGCGCGCGCTGCGCCTGAACGACCTGCGCATTCAGGCGGTCGCGCAGGTGATCCGCGCCGCACAGCCGCGCAAGGTACTCGACCTCGGGTGCGGCGAAGGGCGCCTGCTGCGCGAACTACTGCGCGATGCACAGATTGAGCAGCTCACCGGCGTGGATGTCTCCATCCGTGCTCTGGAGATCGCGCAGAGCCGTCTCCGCCCCGAACGCATCGGGAATGCCGCTGCCCAGCGGGTGCAGTTCCTGCACGGGGCGCTCAACTATCGCGACTCGCGTCTGGAGGGATACGACGCGGCCGCCGTGATGGAGGTGGTGGAGCACCTCGACCCGCCCCGGCTGCACTCGTTCGCACGAGTCCTCTTCGAGCACGCCCGCCCCGGCCTCGTTGCCCTCACCACGCCGAACGCCGAACACAACGTCCGCTGGCCGGCGCTCCCGGCAGGCCGGTTTCGGCACCGGGACCACCGCTTCGAATGGACCCGCGCTGAGTTTCGCGCCTGGTCAGACGACGTGGCGGCTCGCTTTGGATATGCCGTGAGCTACGAACCGATCGGCGCCGATGACCCGGAGGTGGGTCCGCCGACACAGATGGCCGTATTCCGAAAGGCCGGAGCGTAGGCTCCCGGATCTACCGGGGAGCCAGTGCCCGCTCGCGTTCCGCGACCAACTCCCCGAGGGCGTGCAACCCTTCTTGATCCGAATCCAGAAATTCGAGCGCCCAGAACTCTCGATGAGCACGCACCACCCGAGCACGCAGCGCCACTGGACCGTCAAGGAGCAGCACCCGCACATCAACCTGCTGCCCGACCTCCAGCCCGGGCGCCGGCCGCACCAGCGCGCCGCTGGAGCTGAGATTCAGGGTCGAGGTAACGGCTTCGTGCCCGGACGCACACAGCGTTACGGGAACGGCGAACGACACGCGCTCGCTGCGGCGGCGCGAAGGGGCGAGGGCCGGGCTATAATGCAGCATTGCTAGGCCTGATTCCAAGAAGTATGCCATTTTCTTCGTCGGCCTCTTCGGGACGTCTCTCCAGGTAAGGGAACCGAGCAGAATTAATCCTCCCACCCGTGAGGAGACACGGCGGCATCTGAGAGGACACAACTGGACGGAATCATGTACGTCATGGTGTTATGGAACTCACTGCCGCCGCCACTGCCCTCCTCCAAGTTACC
>SXGS01083560.1_pt1 | contig 12837 bp, 12 predicted proteins | sample 3174681 | NCBI WGS metagenome assembly SXGS01 (sample SAMN11356861, study PRJNA531348) | freshwater metagenome | isolation source: freshwater sample F1-80 | place: China: Fuxian Lake, Yuxi | collected 2017-12-25
CAACGAGTGACGTCGCGCAGCCGATCGCCGTTGGCGACGCTCGTCGCGTGGCAGATGGCGGCCTGGACCACAGTGGTGGCGGTTCTGTTCGCCGCGACGTTGGTGGCGATCCCCGGATCGGTCTCGCGATGCTGGTGCCGAGCAGGTAGTCTTCCTCATAAGTCGCGTGGGAACGGAGCATCGGGAAGCAGTATTCCTCGGCAAACTCCCGGCGCAGATCTCGCACCACGACCTCGTCCGCGCCGCTTGCGTACGCCTTTTCCTTGATGCCTTCCAGTTCATCTCCCTGCCCGAGCTCGGCGGCGAATGCCACAAGCTTTACGCCGGGGTAGCGTTCCTTGAGCCAGGGCAGAATGACGCTCGTGTCGAGCCCACCGCTGTAGGCCAGCACAATCTTGTTCATCGATTACCTCAAGAGAACCGCCAGGACCGCCTTCTGCGCATGCAGGCGATTGGCGGCCTGGTGAAAAACCACGCTGTTCGGACCGTCGACCACGGAGGCGGTGACTTCATCACCCCGGTGCGCCGGCAGACAGTGCATGAAGAGAGTCTCCGGCCCGGAGAGCAGGGAGTCGGTCACCTGGAACGGCGCGAAGACTTTCGCACGTTCGGCGGCCTCTTGCTCCTGCCCCATACTCGCCCAGACGTCGGTGTACACCACATCCGCTCCGGCGCACGCCGCGGCGGGATCGTGCGAGACGGTCACCGATTGGCCGGCGCGCAGGGCCAGTTCCTGTGCTGCACTCACAATGCCGGGATCCGGTTCGTACCCCGGTGGGCACGCCACCGTCGCGGAGGCTCCCATCATCGCTGCGAGCCAGATGAGCGAGTGGGCAGTGTTGTTGCCGTCCCCCACGTAGGTGATGCGCTTTCCGGCGACTGCGCCCCGCTTCTCCCAGAGAGTGAGCATGTCGGCAAGCGCCTGACAGGGGTGCTCCCAATCGCAGAGGCCATTGATAACGGGCACGGTGGCATGTTCCGCGAGTTCCACGATCGTCTTGTTGGCGAAGACGCGGGCGACAATGCCGTTCACCATCCCGGACAGGTTTCGGGCGACATCCGGAACGGGCTCCCGAACCCCCATCGCAATTTCACCCGGCGGCAAATGGATGGCGTAGCCTCCCATCTGGAAGATGCCGGTTTCGAAGCTGACTCGCGTTCGAAGCGACGGCTTCTCGAACAGCATCGCCAGGACGCGCCGCGGGAGGAGCGATTCGTGCGCTCTCGGATCCAACGCCAGGGTGCGCTTCAGAATGACTCCCAGGTAGAGCAGCGCCCATGCGGAATCGGGGTTCAGGTCGCCAATCCCGCGCAGGTCGGTCAGTCCTCCGCACACTGAGCGGGCAAGCGTGGTGGCCACCGAGGCACACTCCCGCTGCCCCGCCTGCGCCAGCTCTTCGTCGGACAACGCTGCGAGCCACTCCAGAGAGCCGAGATCGCTTCCCGCCTCCAGGAGACTCGCCCGCGATTCCCGGGCGTCGGACAGCAGCCGATGAATGCGGTCCCGCGCATCGGACGGTCTGCCGGAGTCCGGGGAACTGCGTCGTGCCGCAAAGACCGAGGCTTCGGGCTCGACGGAGAGGTTTGGCAGGTTCTCCAACTCCTGACGGGCCGTCGCCAGGGTAGCGCCGAGCTTGTCGAGTACACGGGCCGCGAGCCCGTCGCCCTCAGCGAGAAGCCCCATCAACAGGTGCTCGCTTCCGGCAAACGCCTCACCTCGCGAGTCGGCTTCCTGGATGGCGAGGTTCAAGACCTTCAAGGCGCGAGTGGTGAGGTTGGTGGGGCTGGCCAGGTTGCCCTGGCCCCGTGTGACATGCCGCTCGATCTCGCGTCGAACCAGCGACAGCGAAACCCCGACCCGATCGAGGATGACGGCCGCAGAAGAGTCCGCCTCGCGGCAGAGCCCGAGAAGGATGTGCTCTGTCCCAACCCGCGCTTCGCCGAGGCGGGCCGCCTCTTCCTGCGCGAAGAAGACCACCCTCCGGGCTCGCTCGTTGAATCGTTCCCAGAACACCAGGCTTTGTGGCGCCGTCATCCGATCGCTCCGGCTATGGCGGCTTCCAGGATGTCCAGGCCCTCTTCGGCTTCGGCCTCGGTGAGAATCATCGGCGGCAGAATCCTCAGGATGGAGTCACCCACGCCGTGGATGACAAGTCCACTCTGAAGGCAACTGGCCATCGCGGCCTTGCCTTCGGCCCCGTGAAACTCGATGGCGAGCATCAATCCGAGTCCTCGGACGTCCTTGATGGCGTCCCATCGGGCGGCCCACTGCCGGAAGCGAGCGATCAAGTAGTTGCCCATCCGCTCCGCGTTCTCAATGTAGCCGTGTTTGTCCAGTGTCTCGATCGCCGCGGTGGCCGCCGCCGCCGCGAGCGGGTTCCCGCCGAAGGTGCAGCCGTGATCTCCCGGGACAAGCGCGCAGCACTCCGGTCTGGCCAGACAGGCGCCCATCGCCAATCCGCCGCCGAGCGCCTTGGCGAGAGTCACCACATCCGGCTCCACTCCCGCATGTTCGTAAGCCCAAAAGCGTCCGGTCCGACCGAATCCGGTTTGCACCTCGTCGACCATGAAGAGCACATCCTTCTTTCGACAGATGCTTTCGATGGCTCGCAGGAACTCGGGAGAAGCCGGGTAGGTTCCCGCTTCACCCTGGACCGGCTCCAGGAACACGGCGCAGGTTTGTGGTCCGACCGCAGCGTCGAGCGCGGCCACATCATCCCATGCCACGTATTTGAAGCCGGGCACCATAGGCTCAAATCCGGAGTGAAACTTCGTCTGTCCGGTGGCGGAGAGTGCCCCGTACGTTCGTCCGTGGAACGAGCGCTCGAATGTCACGATCTCGAAACACTCTGCGCCGCGCTTCTGATGACCCCACTTTCGAGCCAGCTTCAACGCGGTTTCGGAGGTCTCTGCGCCGGAGTTGCAGAAGAACGGCTTTCGTCCACCGGATCGGTCAGCGAGGAGTTGTCCGAGTCGGGCGCCCCAGGGATTGTAGAAGTCGTTGGAGACGAAGGTGAGCGTGTCGATCTGCCGATGCAGCGCTTCCGAAATGTCGGGGTGGCAGTGCCCCAGAGCGTTGCCGGCTCTGCCGCCCGATACCCAGTCGAGGTACTCCTTGCCGTCCGCGTCCCAGAGACGCGCGCCGCGGCCACGGACGAACACAATCGGCGTGCGACCATAGGTGGTCTGCACACACCGATGATACGTGTCGATCACTTCCTGACCGGAGCTAAAGTACGGCACACTCATTGAAGGATACCCCTAAGCGAAAAAAGACGGAGCCCTTGCTCCGTCTCTGCATCCAAGTGGCTAAACCGCTGTGGAAAAGGACCCGAACGGAAGGGCGTGACTCTACATCCGTCGCTCGCGGCGACGGCGCCCATTCCCACGCGCACTTTCCAACTTCGGTTCAAACACCATAGCGCCTAATTGTGTCGAGTTCGCGCTCCCGACGTCAAGACCCGACTCCAACCTGAACCCCCTCATGCCCAAGAAGCCCCTGCCACCCTGCGTACCCTACAACGACCTGGACCTGACCCGATGGAAGGAGTTGGATGAAGTCTGGACCGACTCCCTCTGGTCCATCCCCCGCAGAGACCATGCCGGCGGGCATCGGCTCAGCTATCACGGCAACTTTGTGCCCCAAGTAGCGACCCAAACGATTCTCCGGTTTTCCCGGGAGAAAGAGATTGTCCTCGATCTCTTTCTCGGATCGGGCACCACGGCTCGCGAAGCCCTGAGACGGAATCGGCGGTGCATCGGGGTGGAATTGAAGCCTGAGCTGGCAGAGTCGGGTGGGGCCGAATTCGCAGACAAACCCGATCAGGTGCGGGTGCTGGTGGGGGACAGTTCCTCACCGGGCGTTGAGGCCGCGGTGCGTGGGGTGCTGTCGGAGTGGGGGAGTGAGGCGGCGGATCTGGTGGTGATGCACCCCCCCTATGCCGGGATCATCCGATTCAGCGAGTTGCCGGAATGCCTCTCGAACGCTTCAGGTCCCGAGGCGTTCCTGGAGCGGTGGCGGGAAGTGGTTCGACGGGCCTGGTCGCTGCTAAAGCCGGACCGGTTTGCGATCCTGGTCATCGGAGACTGCTACGAGAAAGGCGAATTGATCCCACTTGGTTTCGACTGCATGCGAGTTGCCAACGAAGAGGGGTTTCGTACGAAGTCCATCGTTGTGAAGAACATTGAAGGGAACGAAGTGGGCAAGGGGAAGGCGGCCAACCTCTGGCGATACCGGGCCCTGCGGGGCGGGTTTTATGTCTTCAAGCACGAATACGTCATCGTGTTGCAGAAGTTTGAAAAGGCGGGGGCGCGCCGTCGGTCGACTTCTTCCTCGAGTTCCGAGGATGCGCCCCCGCACACAGCTCAGTAGAAGCGGCGAAGGTCCGCAGCTTTGAAGCCGGCGGATTTGGCCACCTGCATGATCTCGGCCTCGCGCTCCAGGATGGAGTCCGCGGCCTCGGGCACCTGATCGGCGATCTCAAACGGGATGACCACCACCCCTTGCAGGTCCGCATGCACGAGATCGCCCGGCCGCACTTCGAGCCGGCCGAGCCGCACCGGCTGAGAGACGGAGTGGAACTTCACCTGCCCGTGGGAGACGATGACGCCGGAGGCGTGGTATTGGAACCCCATCTCCCGGACCTGATCGATGTCTCGCACGCCGCCATTGGTGATGCAGCCCAGAGAGCCCAGATTCTTCATCACCGTGGCCATCACTTCGCCGACCAGTGCGCCCTGCATGGGCCACAGGGGGCTGTCCTCAATCACGCAGATCGCGGGCTGTGGACTGTCCTCAATCGCCTGAGTGTACGCGAGCCAACCATCGCGCCACCCGGCCTCGCCGATATCGCGCGGACCCATCACTCCCGTGACGGCATACCCCAGCATCACTCCCATTTCCGGAAAGACGCAACGGATCTCGGGGCCGGTGTAGCCCACCGTGTCCGGCCGCACCTTGAACTTCTCAATGGCGTTGGCAATCGTCGCACTGTCGTACTGTTTGAGCCTGTCAAACGTCTCCTGCGATACGGTCTGCATCGGCGAAACCTCTCTCCCCAAGAATCTGTGTGCCGCTCCAGGTTCAGGGCGGCGCTGCGTCAACGCCGTTCATCCACTGTCGCCAGAGTTCCTGTGTCTCCCGAACGGTCTCGGGGCCACAGCGAAGCATTCGCTGGCGGTTCGGGTCCACCCTCGCTCCGGTCTGCTCGACGAGTTGTCGCCGGATGGCGCCGAGAGACTTCCGATACTTCCGGATCAGATAGCCCTGACCGCCCGTCTCGACATAGAAGTAGTGGCCCTGTTCTTTCCACTCCCTGCGGGCTCCTCGCCAGTTGTCGGTGGGTGTGAGCCAGCCTGCACTAACCCAGCACTCTTCGATGCGGGGTTCAAATGGAAGACCGTGCAGGTGTGCATGGGGTACGTCCTGCCGCTTGCCGCCGTTTTCGTAGAACGCGGCGCTGCCGAAGCAGTGGTGGAGAAACCGGGAGACGAGATTCACGCCCGCTTGGAACTCTCCCAGTCGGTCGCGCTTGACACTCATGTGGCTCGGACAGTGGTCCCGCGTGATGAGCAGGACGTGCCCGACGCAGCGAGGGAAGCGGTCCGCCAACACGAGGTATCGCTCCCCGCGCCAGAGGACCACTTCATCCCGAGATTGGCTGCAAAAGGGACAGTCCTTACTTGTTGCCACAGGCAATCGGCGACACGATGTTTCCGTCGCCGTCGAAGACCATCGGGGACGCGGTGGGGCTGATCTCGAGGTACGGCGTCTTCTGTGCTTCCTCGACCAGCGCCGGGCTGATCCAGAACTCGCCGACCTCGAGCGTGCTGTGGATGATGGCCAACCTCAGCGTGTCAGGCGTCCAGCGCGTCGCAGTCTTCACCGCGGCCTTGATGCACGTGAAGTCGGTTTCCATCACGAGGGGGATCATGGCGCCCGCGAGATGGGATGCCGTCATGCAGTTGGCGTACGTCGAAGGCAGATCGATCTTCTCCAGCACCCTGAGCGTGATGAGGTCCGCGAGGCCCAGCCCCGAGGCGTTCCCGTGAGTCTCCGGAGTCAGATCCAGGACCACGACGTGCATCACTTCAGGCTTGTCGCTGTAGGCGGGGCCGTTGCTCCGAACGAATCGCCCTGCTATGTTCGGATCCAATCCGCTCCCGGAGATGTTTTTGCCGATCTGCTGAATGACGAGCACGTGCATGTGCTCGAAGGGCAGACTTGGCATGAGGCTCCGCGCCAGCGTGAGCAGCTCCTTCTCCCGAGATTCGAGAGTCGCCGCCGGAACCGCCTCGAAGTGGGCCGGCTGGTCGTAGGCGTTCTCCACAACCCCGAGCCCGAAAGCGACCTTTCCGGTGGCCAGGACGATTCGCGCCGCTGCCGGAAGGAGCTCGCCGAACTGGTCCATTCCCTGCGCGTGGAGCGTATCCGCGCCACGCTGTTTACCCAGGCCGATGGTCAGCATCTTCACCAGCCCGCTCTCGATCTCAGCTCGAAAGCCGGTGTGCGGCTTGATGCGACCGATTGGGATGATGGCGTCGGCGGCGAGAGCATCGGCGGAAGCATGGACGGGGATGCCGGACGGAGTCTCCCCCAATACCTGCGTATCCATCGTGGCAATGATCGGCACGCCCATCGTCTCTTCGGTGATGCCGTAGTCGGCGAGCACCCCGCGCTGACCGTCTCCGGTTGCGCCACCGTGGCTGCCCATCGCCGGAATGATGAAGGGATCCATCCCGATCGACTTCAGGGCGTCGGCCGCTGCGCGGACGATCTCGGCGATTCGGGCAACGCCGCGGCTCCCCACCAGCAGGCAGACACGGTTGCCGGGCTTCAACAGCGCCCGAATGTCGTCTCGCAGGATCTGCTCGGTAACGGCGCCTCGCACGTCTTCGATGAGCGGTCGAGGAAAGTTCTGCCGCACATGGTGCAGCGGGGGCAACTCCAGGCTCGCCAGATCGCCCGAGAGCCCCGGCCCGAGGCGAGTCGAAAGATCCAGCAGTTTGGATGCCCAGGGTAGGACGGTGTTCATCGAAAAAGCCTCACTGCGGTTCAGGTCCCATCGTGCGACTGTTGGTTGACCTCTCGCTAACTTCCTGCCCTCACTGGTCGGCAGGGAGCTCGTCGGGCGAGGGGTCCCACCGTATCTCCGGCAGGTCCACGTTGCTGGACCCCGATTGGAGCGAGCCCTCGGCTCTCAACAGGTGGAGTTGGCGGCACATCCCATCGGAATTCCGAACGCTCACTTCGCCCCGAGCGTTGACGACTCGCCACCACGGCAGGTCGTCTCCACACTGGTTCAGCAACCAGCCGACCTGGCGGGCGCCTCGTGGGCCGCCCGCCAGGCGGGCCACATCCCCATAGGTCAGGACCTTCCCCTGGGGTATGGCGCGGATCACTTGTCGAGCGCGCTCGGTGAAGTCAGGATTTCTCAAGAGGATTACCGCAGTCTACCGCTTCTTCTGAACCGTCATACTATGGGGGCTCCACGGAGCGGAGAGTTCACCCTGCGCTCGACGACTGTATCGATGCCCGACCGCTCACCGAAAGGGTTCCTTCAGCATGGCTCAGCGCGTGACCCCGTATGGCGCCCGCTTCTCGGTCTCCGACTCTCAAGTCGGCGCCCGATTGGAGGCATTCGGAACCGGAGTGGTGCGGAGCGCCGCGGTGAGAGAGCGTTTCAGTGGCCATCGGTGGCGGCTCCTTCACCTGGTCCCGGTGGATGAATGGGACGAGGGTAAGGAACAGTACGTCACCCGTTCCGGGGAAGCCGTCGTCTACGACTACGATCGCAACCAGGCCTATCGGATTTCCGGCGAGACCGCAGCCGGCGCACGACTGGAGATGGTTGAAGAGTCCGGTCAACCGCTGCCGTCGGCGGAGGAGTGGGACGAGGCGATCGATCTGGTTCGAGAATCCGCAGAGTGGGGACCCCTGCTGAAGAGCGGGGCAGTTGAAGCCTATCGACCGATGCCTCCGATGCTTGAGGGGCCGGCAGGAGAGCGCGTGCAGCGAACGCTGTATGTCGGCCTCGCCTCCAAGCCCCGCAAGTTCAACCGGATGGTCAGCGTCAACCTGGTGACTCGGGAAGTGTCCCGGCGCCCGGTGGTCCCCGCCAACTCGAGGGTCGATGCCATGATGTGCGGCGTGCCGGAGGTCGGCTGCCGGACGCCATCCCGCGGAACCCCCGGGGCATTGTCCCTCGAGTGGCCGGCGACCAATCCGGTCTGGCGAATGGATGTTACCCGACCATCGTCCAGCAGCGGAACCAACGGCAGTGGAATAGAAATCCGAAACGTGCAGTACCGCGGCCGTCGAGTGCTGCGGCAGGGTCACATGCCGATCCTATCGGTCGAGTATGAACTGAACCGATGCGGGCCCTATCGCGACTGGTTGTTCCAGGAGATGTGCTTTCAGGCCCAGGGCGAGGACATTCCCGGCACCCAGGGGTTCCGCTGGTGCACGGCCCCCCCGCAGTCGATCCTGGACAGCGGGAGGGATGGCGGGAACTACGTTGGCGTCGCCATCTGGGAGTCACCCGATGGATTCTTGCGGCTGATCTCTCAGATGCGGGCCGGGTGGTATCGGTATGTCATGAGCTGGGATTTCCACCTGGACGGCCGCATCATGCCTCGCTTTGGCTTCGATGGGGTCAACAACTCGTGCGTCTGCAAAAAGCACAACCACCACGCCCTGTGGCGGTTCGACTTTGACATCCTGAACACCCGTAATTCGGTGGAGCAGTTGATGGGGAGCCGATGGGTCCGAGTTCCACGCGAGCAGGTGAGATTCCGGAAGAGTGACGGGAGTCCGCGCTTCCGTGTGCGGGACAGTCGGACCTCGGTGGGGTACGAGATCATTCCGGGAGCAGAGGACGGCATCGGGACCGAGTTTTCGGGAGCGGACTATCTCCTTCTTCGCTCATCCACGCGACAGATCGACGACGGAATCCGTCTGGTTGGGGGCGACGTACAACCGACCATCAAGCGTTTCGCCAACAATTCCGGCCTCGTTGCGGCGGATCTGGTGGTGTGGTATGGAGCGCATTTCCTTCACAGCGTCGCGGAAGACCCGATGAAGGACGGCGCCTCCCATCACGTCGTGGGTCCCACGCTCCAGCCGTACAATTGGCCTGAGTAGAGACTTGCCGGACCCGTGAGAGGGTCGGATCTCCGGCTTCCCCGCAGGAAGAGTTTGGGTTTTCAGCGGGAAACGTAATACATGCTAGGGACCGCAAGGCAGGGGCGACCCTTCCCGCCGGCTAGCCCAACGATGCGCAATTCAGCCTCCCACGCTTCATCCATGCTCTCACCTCCGTTCGAAGACTACCGTCCTGCCACGCCGGCTTATGACGAGGTAGTGTCCGCTGAGGGCACGATCCGCTCCCATTACGAATTGCTCGCCCGGCGATTGGAGACGATGGCCGCAGGCACTCTGGTTCAAAGACAGCGTGCAGCGGACCTGTTCTTCCTGAACCGAGGCACCACGTTCACGGTTTACAAGGAGAATGCCGGGATCGATCGGATCTTTCCGTTCGATTCGGTGCCTCGCATCGTGCCTGCCGACGAGTGGGAGCGCGTGGAGCGCGGCTTGAAGCAGCGCGTACTCGCCCTGAATCTGTTCTTGTACGACATCTACCATGAACAGCGCTGCTTGAAGGACGGCATCGTTCCGGTGGATCTCGTCTATCGGGCTCGACACTTCCGTCGGGAGTGGATCGGGGTCGATGTTCCTCACGATCTTTATGTGCACATCTGCGGGACGGATCTCATTCGGGAGCGCGACGGCGCTTACTACGTCCTCGAAGACAACCTGCGCTGCCCTTCCGGAGTCTCCTACGTACTGGAGAATCGGCTGGTGATGCAGCGGACCTTCCCGGAGTTCTTCGACGGGTATGACGTACGACCGGTTCAGGAATACTGCAGCGCCCTCCGTGAGACCCTGCAGTTCATCTCGGGAGCTATCTCCGACGAACCGGTGATGGCAATCCTCTCGCCCGGGGTCTTCAACTCGGCCTATTTCGAGCATGCGTATCTGGCGAAGCAGCTCGGCATTGAACTGGTGGAGGGGCGAGACCTGGTCGTGGACGACGACATTGTCTACATGCGCACGACTCGTGGCTTACAGCGAGTCGATGTGCTTTATCGCAGGATCGACGACGACTTCATCGACCCGCTTGTGTTTCGTCCGGACAGCCTGCTGGGAGTGACCGGGCTGGTGAACGCCTATCGTGCGGGCAATGTCGCGGTCGCGAACTCGCTCGGCACAGGCGTCGCCGACGACAAGGCCGTCTATGTGTTCGTGCCCGCGATGATCCGCTACTACCTCGGTGAAGACGCGATCCTGCCGAATGTCGAGACCTACCTACCCACGGATGACTCGGTGCTGGATCACGTGCTCACGCATCTCGAACAGATGGTGGTGAAGCGCGTGGATGAAGCCGGCGGATACGGAATGCTGATGGGACCCACCTCTCACCGGGCCGAACGCGAGGAATTTGCCCGCGCCATCAAGGCGGAACCTCGCAGCTTCGTCGCTCAGCCGGTGCTGTCGCTCTCCACCCACCCCACCTGGGTTCAGGGACGGCTGGAGCCCCGGCACGTGGACCTTCGCCCTTACATCCTTTGCGGAGAGGAGACTTACGTGCTGCCTGGGGGCCTCACCCGTGTGGCGCTTCGTCGAGGATCTCTGGTGGTGAACTCGTCGCAGGGTGGGGGCAGCAAGGATACGTGGGTGCTCAAATGCTGAGCCGCGTCGCGAATGCCCTCTTCTGGATGGCCCGATACCTGGAGCGGGGCGAGCACGTTGCCCGACTGGTCGGGGTGACCTCCGCGTACTCACAAGAACTTCGGGGCGCAGCGCCCGAGGCCGCTTCTACGGGCTGGGACGCGCTGCTAAAGCTCCTGGGCTCTGAACCGGTGGCCGGCGAGGCGGGGTATCAAACGGTGCACCGGTTGCTCTTCGACCGGGAAGAGTCCAACAGCATCATCAACTGTGTCGAACTGGCTCGGGAGAACGCGCGGGGGATCCGCGATGCCCTGAGCTCGGAAATGTGGGAGACGCTCAACGTTCTCCACCTCCGGGTTCAGGAAGCAGCGCCGTCGGCTCCATCCGAGGCGGCGGACCTCTCCATGCTTCAGGCCGTTCGAAACGGCGCGCACCTCTTCCAGGGCCTCCGCGACAACACGCTGCGGCAGGGGGATGAGTGGCGATTTCTGTGCCTCGGCCAATTCATGGAGCGTGCTGACGCCACCACGCGCACGCTCGAGGCGATGTACCTCCATCCCGCGCTGGAACTGGCCGAGGCGCACGGCTACTACATCGATAACTTGCATCTGGGTATGACGCTGCGCTGCGTCACCGCCTACGAAGCCTTTAACAGGTCCGGCCATACGCTCTCGCCGGAACGCGTCGCGAGCTTCATGCTCCTCGAAAACGACTTCCCGCGATCCGTGGAGTCCTGCCTCGCCCGGGTCGGCGACTCGCTGCACGAGCTCAGCGGCACTCCCGCCAGCCTGTTCTCAAACCCGGCGGAGCAGTTGTGTGGCCGTGTGGTGGCGCGGCTGCGCTTTGCCTCGATCCAGGAGATCCTGGCGGGTGGCTTCTAGTGGTCTGTCAGGCATCTAATGAGGGGTAGAGGCGAGCGAGGCGATTTCGCGCCTTGGCAGTTGTGAAGCGCCATCTCATTGGGCACAGCGCTTGGTTGCGTTCGGCTTTCCAAGCGCTGACCTCTTTGTCCAGTTGCTCCATGTCTGGAATGCGTCGCTTGAGGCACTGGCGAGCCAGGATCGACAACTCGCTCTCCGCCATGTTGAGCCAGCTGCCATGCTTGGGTGTGTAATGGATCTCCAGCTTCCTCGCGATCCTTTGGGCTTCTGCCGGTGGGAATGCCTCGTAGAGCGACCCGATGCTGTGGGTGTTCAGATTGTCCATCACCAACACGATCTTGTCCGCTGCCGGATAGTGCACGTCTGCCAGTTCACGCACTGCTTCGGCCCAATCCAACATGGTCCGCCGTTTTGTTACCCGTATCTCCCGCCTGCCTGCCAGCGGCTCGAAGAAGATGAAGAGGTTCGCGACCCCCTTTCGGACATACTCTGAGTCATACCGCTCGGGTTGACCCGGCTTTGCGGCGACCGGCGTTCGGATCTCCTCGATCATCTGCTTGCTGAGCTCATCCATGCAAACCTGTGGCCGCTGGGGATCGAACGGCAGCGTGTAGACTTCCAAGACGTCTTCCATGTGTGCGACAAAATCCCCGCTATGATCGGGCGGAATGCACCATTCCTGGGTCAGCCAAGGCTTAACTTCGTTTTTTTTAGCGTCTGCCGCACGGTTTCGTGGGAGACACACTCCACGTACCCGAGTTGGACGAAGCGATCCGCCAGCAGCCGCAAGGTCCAACGTCCACGGCCGTCGGGAGCGTCGCTGCAGGCCAAAGCGACCAACTGGGCTTCCTGGTACCCGTCCAACTTGCGGGGTTGTCGGTATGAGGAGGGTCTGGGCCGAAGTGCGGCGTCCAAACCTTCCTCCACAAACCGTTCACGCACCCGCATCACGGTGCACAGACCCACATCGAAGGCCGTGCACACTGCTGCGTCGGTCCAAGCAGGACCGCCCTCCGCCTGGTCAGTCTTCAACAGAATCCGCGCGTGGGTAAGGGTCCGAGCCGCAGCTTTACCTTTCGAAACCAGAGCGGACAACTGCTCGCGTTCGTCTGGTGTGAGCGTCACGCGGTATTTCTTGGGCACAGGGATTACCTCCACACCAAGTGAATCACATCTTCGTCCGAGGCTCCGGTGAAGAATCAACTCCGCCCTGACAGACCACTAGTC
>SXGS01113632.1_pt1 | contig 12835 bp, 11 predicted proteins | sample 3174681 | NCBI WGS metagenome assembly SXGS01 (sample SAMN11356861, study PRJNA531348) | freshwater metagenome | isolation source: freshwater sample F1-80 | place: China: Fuxian Lake, Yuxi | collected 2017-12-25
CCGATGATCCGGCGGACGATTGCCGACGTCATGGTGCACTCCTTTCACGCAACTGTTCTCCCCCACGACGATGCCGTGGACCGCGCGTGCCGTCTGTCGGCGAGCAGCACCCATCGGGTGACGACGCGATGTCCTTCAGCTAGAGGACAGCTGGTGTGGCGATCAGGCGCACTCAGTCGAAGGCGGGGGCCTGCGCGATGATGTTGACCAGGACCCGCACCCCCACCGCGAGGGCCCTCTCGTCGATGTCGAAGGTGGGCTGATGCAGGTCGAGCTGCTCGCCTTCCCCGCTCCACACCCCCAGCCGCGCCATCGCCCCGGGGACCTCCTCGAGATACCAGGAGAAGTCCTCGCCGCCACCGGACTGACGGGTGTCGGCAAGGACATCGGGCCCGACCGCCTCGATGGCATGGGTCATGATCTGGGTGCTGCGTTCCTCGTTGACCACCGGCGGAACCCCGCGGCGGTATTGCAGCGAGTGCTCGATGCCCAGCGGGGCGAGGAGTCCCGAAACAATTTCGTGCACAAGGCTTTCCATCTCCAGCCAGGCCTCCCTGCTGGCGGTTCGCACCGTGCCGGCCAGGCCGCCGATCTGCGGAATCGCGTTGGCGGCCACTCCGGCGTTGGCCGCTCCCCAGACCATCACGGTGCCGTGCCGCGGATCGATGCGTCGGGACAGCACCCCGGGCAGGCCGGTGATCACCGTCCCCATCCCGTAGACCAGGTCGGAGGTCAGGTGCGGCCGGGAGGTGTGACCGCCCGGCGAGTGCAGGGTGATCTCGACGGAGTCAGCGGCCGACGTGATCGGCCCGGCGGTGATCGCCACCCGGCCGACCGAAAGCCGGGGGTCGCAGTGCATGGCGAAGATCCGCGACACCCCGGCCAGGGCGCCGGCCGCGATCGCATCCAGGGCACCGCCGGGCATCAACTCCTCGGCCGGCTGGAAGATCAACCGCACGCCCATCGGCAGTTCCGGCGCCGACGCCAGCGCGACCGCGGCGCCCAGCAGCCTCGCGGTGTGGGCGTCATGACCGCAGGCGTGCGCGACACCGGGGACTGTCGAGCTGTAGGGGGCGCCGGTGCGCTCGGCCATCGGCAGCGCGTCCATATCGGCGCGAAGCGCAATCCGCGGCGCGTGATCGGGGCCGAAATCGCAGATCACACCCGTGCCGCCGGGAAGCACCTTGGGGTTCAGGCCCGCCTCGACGAGGCGGTCGGCGACGAACTGCGTCGTCGCGAACTCCTGGCGGCCCAGTTCGGGGTGGAGGTGGATGTGGCGGCGCCAGGCGACCAGATCGTCGTAATGGGCGGCCAGCCATGACTCCGCGGTGTCGGCCAGGGACATCAACGCAGTATCGCACCGGCACTAAGGTTGGCGTCCGTGAGTCCAGACGCCGACCGCGCGGCCGCGGCGATCGCCGATCGCACCGGTGCCGACGGCCATCAGGCGGCCGTCGTTCTCGGCTCGGGCTGGGCACCGGCCGTCGCCGCCCTCGGCGAGCCGATGGCCCGCATTCCGATGGCCGAACTGCCCGGTTTCCTGCCACCCAGCGCCGATGGTCACAGCGGCGAGGTCCTCTCGATCCGCATCGCCGACACCCGGATCCTGGTCTTCGTCGGTCGGATCCACCCTTACGAGGGGCACGACCTCAGCCGTGTCGTGCATCCGGTGCGCACCGCCTGCGCGGCGGGCGCGACCGTCATCGTCCTGACCAACGCGGCCGGCGGCCTGCGTCCCGAATACCGGGTGGGCCAGCCGGTTCTGATCAGCGACCACCTCAACCTCACGGCCCGCTCGCCGCTGGTCGGGGCCCAGTTCGTCGACCTGGTCGACGCCTACTCACCGCGGCTGCGGGCACTGGCCCGCACCGTGGACCCGTCGCTGGCCGAGGGTGTCTACGCCGCTCTACCCGGGCCGCACTACGAGACGCCCGCCGAGATCCGGATGCTGCGCACCCTGGGTGCCGACCTGGTCGGGATGTCGACGGTTCACGAGACGATCGCGGCCCGCGCGGCCGGCGCGGAGGTACTCGGGGTGTCGCTGGTGACCAACCTGGCGGCCGGCATGACCGGCGAGCCATTGAGCCACGACGAGGTGCTGGCCGCCGGACGCGAATCGGCCCGTGATCTGGGCGCGCTTCTCGCCGCGGTCCTCGCCGGAATCTAGCGGGGCCCGAACTGCCGGTCCCCGGCGTCGCCGAGGCCGGGAAGGATGTAGGCGACATCGTTGAGCCCGTCGTCGATCGCGGCGGTGAACAACCGCGCCTGCGGGGCGGCCTTCTCCAGCGCCGCAACACCCTGCGGCGCGCAGACCACGCACACCACGGTGATGTCCACCGCGCCGCGGCCGACCAGAAGCTCGATGGTGTAGGCCATCGACCCGCCGGTGGCCAGCATCGGATCGAGCACCATGACCGGCTGGGTGCGCAGGTCAGCCGGCAGAGACTCCAGATAGGGCGTCGGCTGGTGAGTGGTCTCGTCCCGCGCGACTCCGACGAACCCGACCCTGGCCTCCGGGATCAGCGCATGCGCCTGGTCGACCATGCCGAGTCCGGCCCGCAGCACCGGGACCAGGAGCGGAGGGGTAGCCAGCCGACTGCCGATGGTGTCGATCAGCGGGGTGCGGACGCTGATCTCCTCGCTCGGCGCGTCGCGGGTGGCCTCGTAGACGAGCATGTGGGTGAGGTCCCGCAACGCGGCGCGGAAACCCGCGTTATCGGTGCGTTCGTCACGCAGGGTGGTCAGCCGCGCGGCGGCCAGCGGGTGGTCGACGACACACACATCCATGAGGACAGACTGTAGGTCGTTAGGCTGTCCCGCATGGCTGCAGAGCTGGTACCGATTCGTCTCGGGGTCACCGCGGGTGACCTGTACACGTTGTGGGCCCCCCGCTGGCGCGATGCCGGCGACGAATGGGAGGCCTTCCTCGGCAAGGACGACGACCTGTTCGCGTTCGAATCGGTGGCCGACCTCGCGGCGTTCGTGCGGACCGACACCGACAATGACCTGGCCGACCATCCCGCCTGGGGGAAGCTCAGCGCGGCCAACGCCCACCGGTTGGAGCCCGCCGAGAACCGGCAGGCCGACCTGATCGGCGTCGAGGAACTGCTCGCCGAGAAGCCGACCGAGGCCTCGGTCACCGCGCTTGCGAACACCCTGGCGGTGGTGTCCTCCATCGGTTCGGTGTGCGAACTGCCGGCGGTCACCCGTTTCTTCAACGGAAATCCCAACCTCGGCCTGGTGGCCGGCGGCATGGAGCAGTTCAGCGGCCGGGCCGGGCGCAAGCGCTGGGACGCGATCGGCGAGACCGTCGCGCGCAGCTGGGACGGCGTGATCACCGCGATCGACGAGGTCCTCACCACCCCGGCGGTGGACGAGTCCGCCGCGTCGTTGGCCGCCGCCGAACTCGAGGAGCCCTTCGAGGCCGCCGACGAGGAGGACGTGATCGCCGCCGCGACCGGGGATGCGGCCGACGAGTCCGACGAGTCCGGCGAGTCCTATGACGAGGTCGCCGTGCCCCGCACTGCCGGACCGGTCGTGGTGCTCGGCGGGGACACCAAGTTCTGGGAGCACGTGGGGATCGACCCGGTTCGGGTGATGACCAGCGCCGGCACGCTGTACACGCTGCGCTGCTATTTCGATGACAAGCCGATCTTCCTCGGCCGCAACGGCCGGATCAGCGTGTTCGGTTCCGAGCGTGCCCTGGCTCGCTACCTCGCCGATGAGCATGACCACGACCTGTCGGACCTGAGCACCTACGACGACATTCGCACCGCGGCGACCGACGGATCACTGCGGGTGGACGTGACCGACGACAACGTCTACGTCCTCAGCGGTCTGGTCGATGACATCGCCGACGGCCCGGACGCCATCGACCGCGATCAACTCGACCTGGCCGTGGAGTTCATCCGGGACGTCGGCGACTACTCCGAGGACGACACCGTCGACACCCTGCTCAACGGGGACACCGCGGTCGGCCGACTGGTGGCCTACGTGCTGGAGCCCGACTCCGGTGATCGCCCGGCCGGGCCGCACGCCAAGGCCGTGGCCGAATGGGAAGAACTCGAGCGGTTCGTCGAGTCGCGGCTGAGGCGCGAATAGCGCCGAAGAGCGCGACGACATCAGGCACCGAGTCGCGGCTGAGGCGCGAATAGCGCCGAAGAGCGCGACCAAAATATTGTCGGTCGGCGATGGCATCATCGAACGTATGTTCGGATCAGGATCACAGCTCCATGACTACTGGGAACCCCCCGATACCCCCGCCTCGCGTGCGCTGATCGACACCCTGGTCGCCAGCACACGGCACGAGAACCAAGCGGCCGCTTGTCGGCTCAAGGCGGTGGGCGATCTCTTCGAGATGCGCCGAGCCGAGCGGGGCGAGGCCGAGGACTGGGCGGTGGACACCTGGGCCGCCGTCGGCGCTGAGATCGCCGCCGCGCTGCGCGTCAGCCTCGGCAAAGCCGGCAGCTTCATGAATTACGGCCTGGCGATGCTCCGCCTGCCCGCCGTCGCGGCGGTCTTCGCCGCCGGCGACATCGGCATGGACGCCTTCCGGACCATCTCCTATCGCACCGGGAACATCACCGACGAGGCGGTGATGGCCGAGGTCGACCGCAGGATCGCCGTACGCAGCGCGCGTTGGCCCTCGATGACGCAGGGACGACTGTCAGCAGAGATCGACCGCATCGTCGCGCGGCTGGATCCCGATGCGATTCGCCGGACCAGGGACCGTGCGCAGGACCGGGAGGTGACGGTCTGGGACAACGGGGACGGACTCGCGGAACTGTCCGGACGGTTGTTCTCCACCGACGCGCAGTTGCTGGACAAACAGCTCGACGCGCTCGCAGGAACGGTATGCGAGTCCGACCCCCGCACCGTCGCGCAGCGCCGTGCCGATGCCCTCGGCGCACTGGCCGCCCGGGGAGAGCGGCTGATGTGCCAATGCGGTGCGGCGAACTGCCCAGCCGCCGTCGGCCAGACACCGGCCGTGGTCATCCATGTCGTGGCCGACCAATCCACGCTGGACGGCACCTCGGACAACCCCGGCTACCTGGTCGGCGCCGACAGCCTGATCTCCGCGGAGTTGCTGCGCGATCTCGCCGAAACGGCGAAGCTGCGCCCACTCGTCCATCCGGGCGACTCCGATGCCGAGCCCCGCTATCAACCGTCCCGCGCGCTGGCCGACTTCGTCCGGTTCCGGGATCTGACCTGCCGGGCACCCGGTTGTGACAGACCTGCCGTCGCCTGCGACCTCGACCATACGGTCCCTTACGCCGCGGGCGGGCCGACCCATGCCGGCAATCTGAAATGCCTGTGCCGCGTTCATCATCTGCTCAAAACGTTCTGGGGATGGCGGGACCGGCAACTGCCGGACGGCACGGTGATCTGGAACCTTCCGGATGGCCACACCTACGTCACCACCCCCGGCAGCGCCCTGCTCTTTCCCACTCTGAGCGCGCCGACCGGGCCACTGTTCCCGTCCCCGGCCACCCCAGCGGACAAGGGGGATCGCTCCGCGCTGATGCCGCTGCGGACATCCACCCGATCGCAGAACCGGGCGCACCGGATCGCCACCGAACGCGCGCACTCCCGGGCGATGCGCCTGCAGGCGTGCCCGCCACCTTCCCCCGGGGACGAGCCACCACCGTTCTAGCCGGCCAGCACCGCGTATCGCGGCTTGATCACCTCGTCGATGATCGCCAAACGCTCGTCGAAGTGGATGAAGGCCGACTTCATCGCGTTGATGGTGAACCGCTCGAGATCACTCCAGCCGAAGCTGAAGGTCTCCACCAGTCGCAGCATCTCCCTGCTCATCGTGGTGTCGCTCATCAGCCGGTTGTCAGTGTTGACAGTGACCCGGAAACGCAACCTGGCCAGCAGGCCGAAGGGATGCCTGTCGATGCTGGGCACGGCGCCGGTCTGCACGTTGGAACTCGGGCACATCTCAAGGGGAATCCGTTTGTCCCGCACGATCGCCGCGAGCCTGCCGAGGCTGGCGCCGCCATCGGGCAGCACCTCGATATCGTCGACGATCCGTACCCCGTGACCCAGCCGGTCGGCCCCGCAGAACGCGATCGCCTCCTGGATCGACGGCAGGCCGAACGCCTCGCCGGCATGAATGGTGAAACGAGCGTTGTGGGCGCGCATGTACTCAAACGCATCGAGGTGCCGGGACGGCGGATACCCGGCCTCGGCGCCGGCGATGTCGAAGCCGACGACACCCTTGTCGCGGAAACGGATCGCCAACTCCGCGATGTCGCGGGACCGCGCGGCGTGGCGCATGGCGGTCACCAGGCACCGCACGGTGATGCCGCGGCCCGCGGCGGCGGCGGCGGCCCTCTCCCCGTCGGCGAATCCGGCCAGTACCGCGTCGAGAACCGCATCCATCGACAGCCCGCCGTCGATGTGCAACTCCGGGGCGAACCGGACCTCGGCGTACACGACGTTGTCGGCGGCCAGATCCTCGACGCACTCTCGGGCGACGCGATGCAGCGCCTCCGGGGTCTGCATCACCGCGACGGTATGGGCGAAGGGTTCCAGGTAACGCACCAGCGACCCGCTGTGCGCCGCAGTCCGGAACCAGTCCGCCAGCTCGGCCTCGTCGGTGCTCGGCAGCCCGTCGTATCCGATCTGCCCGGCGATGTCGATCACGGTCGACGGCCGCAGACCCCCGTCGAGGTGGTCATGGAGAAGCGCCTTGGGCGCCCGGCCGATCATCTCAAGGGTCAGGGGCGCACTCATCATCTCCATTGTGCCGTTTCGGCGATGAGATTTTCAGCACATGGGTTACCGGGGATGGCGCCGTATTGCCTTGTCATCAACGTTCTTCCCGCTAACCTCGAACGAACGTCGCGATGTCACCGCGGCGTCATTCTTTTCGCAGTACAAACGAATTAGATTCCACCCACGACCCAAGGCTCTGGAGGGCGGGAGATGAGTTCACCGGCACAGGTGGCGCCGCGGCGGCGCCGGACCTTCTACCGCGGCGACCCAGGCATGTGGTCATGGGTGCTGCACCGCATCACCGGGGCGACGGTGTTCTTCTTCCTCTTCGTCCACGTCCTCGACACCGCCCTAGTGCGGGTAAGCCCCGAGGCCTACAACGAGGTCGTCGACACCTACAAGACCCCGATTGTCGGACTCATGGAGCTCGGCCTCGTGGCCTGCGTGCTCTACCACGCGCTCAACGGGATGCGGGTGATCCTGGTCGACTTCTGGTGGCAGGGTCCGCGCTACCAGCGCCAGATGCTGTGGGCCGTCGCCGGAGTGTGGCTCCTGGTGATGGTCCCGGCCACCGTCGTGATCGGCTCGCACATGGCGGAGCGGTTCCTGTGACCCGCCCGCTGGCCCCGGTCCACGAGAAGGACCATGACCATCCCTACAGTCTGGACAATCCGCGTTCGCCGCGGCGGGCAACGGGGATGCCCAACTTCGAGAAGTACGCCTGGCTGTTCATGCGGTTCTCCGGGGTGGTGCTGACCTTCCTGGTGATCGGTCACCTGTTCATCGGCCTGATGTGGCAGGACGGTGTGTACCGGATCGACTTCAACTACGTCGCGCAGCGCTGGGCCTCGCCGTTCTGGCAGATCTGGGATCTCTCCATGCTGTGGCTGGCACAGCTGCACGGCGGAAACGGGATGCGCACCATCATCGCCGACTACGCCCGTAAGGATTCGTCCCGCTTCTGGCTGAACTCGCTGCTGGCGGTGTCGATGATCCTCGTGCTGGTCGTCGGCACTTACACCCTGCTCACCTTCGACCCGAACATCGCGTAACCGACCAGGAGAACCGCAGTGATCCAGGAGCACAAATACGACGTCGTCATCGTCGGCGCCGGCGGCGCCGGGATGCGGGCGGCCGTCGAGGCCGGCCAACGGGCGCGCACCGCGGTGCTGACCAAGCTGTACCCCACCCGAAGCCACACCGGGGCGGCGCAGGGCGGCATGTGTGCCGCCCTGGCCAACGTCGAGGAAGACAACTGGGAGTGGCACACCTTCGACACCGTCAAGGGCGGGGACTACCTGGCCGACCAGGACGCCGTCGAGATCATGTGCAAGGAAGCCATCGACGCGGTACTCGACCTGGAGAAGATGGGGATGCCGTTCAACCGCACCCCGGAAGGCCGCATCGACCAACGCCGCTTCGGCGGGCACACCCGCGACCACGGCAAGGCCCCGGTCCGGCGGGCCTGCTACGCCGCCGATCGCACCGGACACATGATCCTGCAGACCCTCTACCAGAACTGCGTCAAGCACGACGTCGAGTTCTTCAACGAGTTCTACGCGCTGGATCTGGTGCTGACCGAGACCGCACGCGGCCCGGTGGCCACCGGCGTGGTCGCCTACGAGTTGGCCACCGGGGACATCCACGTCTTCCACGCGAAATCCATCGTGTTGGCCACCGGCGGATCCGGCCGGATGTTCAAGACCACCTCCAACGCCCACACCCTCACCGGCGACGGCCTCGGCATCGTCTTCCGCAAGGGACTTCCGCTGGAGGACATGGAGTTCCACCAGTTCCACCCCACGGGGCTCGCCGGTCTGGGCATCCTGATCTCCGAGGCGGTGCGCGGCGAGGGAGGACGGCTGCTCAACGGCGAGGGCGAGCGGTTCATGGAGCGCTACGCCCCGACGATCGTCGACTTGGCTCCCCGCGACATCGTCGCGCGTTCGATGGTGCTCGAGGTGCTCGAAGGTCGCGGCGCGGGCCCCAACAAGGACTACGTCTACATCGACGTGCGGCACCTCGGCGAGGACGTGCTGGAGGCCAAGCTGCCGGATATCACCGAGTTCTCCCGCACCTACCTGGGCGTGGACCCGGTGACCGAGCTGGTGCCGGTCTACCCCACCTGCCACTACCTGATGGGCGGTATCCCGACGACCCTGATCGGAGAGGTGTTGCGGGACAACACCCATGTCGTACCCGGGCTGTACGCCGCCGGTGAGTGCGCCTGCGTCTCGGTACACGGCGCCAACCGGCTGGGCACCAATTCGCTGCTGGACATCAACGTCTTCGGCCGGCGCGCCGGTCTTGCAGCGGCCTATTACGCCCTGGGCAACCCGCATGTCGACATGCCACCCAGCCCGGCCGACATGGTGACCGGCTGGGTCGCCGACATCCTCTCCGAGCACGGCAACGAGCGGGTCGCCGACATCCGCTCCGAACTGCAGCAGTCGATGGACAACAACGCCGCGGTGTTCCGCACCGAGGAGACCCTGAAGCAGGCGCTGACCGACGTCCACGCGCTCAAGGAACGCTACGCACGAATCTCGGTGCATGACAAGGGAAAACGCTACAACAGCGATCTGCTGGAAGCTATCGAACTGGGCTTCCTGCTCGAACTCGCCGAGGTGACGGTGGCCAGCGCACTGAACCGCAAGGAGTCTCGCGGCGGTCACGCCCGCGAGGACTACCCCAACCGCGACGACACCAACTACATGCGCCACACGATGGCCTACAAAGAGGGCCAGGACCTGCTCAGCGACATCCGGCTGGACTACAAGCCGGTGGTGCAGACCCGATACGAGCCGATGGAGCGGAAGTACTGATATGACCGCAAGCGTCCAGACTCAGGACCCGCCGCTGCCACCGGTACCCCCGGAGGCGGTGATGGTCACCCTCAAGATCGCCCGTTTCGACCCCGAGGATCCGGACCGATTCGCCGACGGCGGCGGGTGGCAGAGTTTCCGGGTCCCATGCCTGCCCAGCGACCGGTTGCTGAACCTGATGACGTACGCCAAGAACTACCTCGACGGGTCGCTGACCTTCCGCCGCTCGTGCGCCCACGGCGTCTGCGGATCGGATGCGATGCGGGTCAACGGGGTGAACCGGTTGGCGTGCAAGGTGCTGATGCGAGACCTGCTGCCCAAGAACCCGGCCAAGCAATTGACCGTCACCATCGAACCGATCCGCGGCCTGCCCGTCGAGAAGGACCTGGTGGTAGACATGGAGCCGTTCTTCGACGCCTACCGCAGAGTCAAGCCGTACCTGATCACCAGCGGCAACCCCCCGACCCGGGAGCGCATCCAGAGCCCGACCGACCGGGCCCGCTACGACGACACCACCAAGTGCATCCTGTGCGCGTGCTGCACCACCAGTTGCCCGGTGTTCTGGACCGAAGGCAGCTACTTCGGCCCGGCGGCGATCGTCAACGCGCACCGCTTCATCTTCGACAGCCGCGACGAGGGTGCCGCGGAGCGACTGGAGATCCTCAACGAGGCCGACGGAGTGTGGCGGTGCCGCACCACCTTCAATTGCACCGACGCCTGCCCGCGCGGTATCGAGGTCACCAAGGCGATCCAGGAGGTCAAGCGCGCGCTGATGTTCGCCCGCTGACCCGCGCGCCTTGCCGCGCGCGGAGTTCTGCCGACCCGTAGGGTGCTACGCCATGAGCAAGGGCGAACTCACCTTCGAACCGCAGCCCGGTCCGGGGACGGTCGAAAGCAAGGGTCTCAAGGGCGGCGCGCTCGGGCTGGTCTCCAGCGTCGTGGTCGGGATGGCCTCCACGGCCCCGGCCTACTCGCTGGCCGCCAGTCTGGGCTTGATCATCGCCAGCGGCGGGGCGCTGCTGGCCGGGGTCAAGGCGCCGGCGATCATCTTGATGGCGTTCATCCCGATGTGGATGATCGCGGTGGCCTACCAGGAACTGAACAAGGCCGAACCGGACTGCGGCACGACCTTCACCTGGGCGTCCCGGTCGTTCGGCCCACTGGTCGGCTGGATGGGCGGCTGGGGCATCATCGCCGCCGACGTCATCGTGATGGCCAACCTCGCCCAGATCGCCGGCTCCTACTCGTTCACCTTCGTCGGCGGGCTGGGCTGGACCTCCGTCGCCGACCTGGCCAACAGCACGCTGTGGTCGACCGTGGCCGGTGTCCTCTGGATCGTCGTGATGACCTATATCTGCTACCGCGGCATCGAGGTATCGGCCCGGCTGCAATACGGACTGCTCGCCATCGAACTGGTCATCCTGGTCGCGTTCGCCGCAGTGGCGTTGTTCAAGGTCTACACCGGCACCGCCGAACCCTATTCGATCCACCCGTCGCTGGACTGGTTCTGGCCGGCCGGACTGGACTTCTCCACCGTCATCGCACCGGCCCTGCTGACCGCGCTGTTCATCTACTGGGGCTGGGACACCGCCGTGGCCTGCAACGAGGAGTCCGACGACCCGGGCACCACCCCGGGCCGCGCCGCGGTGATCTCCACCTTCCTGCTGCTGGCGACCTATGCCACGGTGGCGGTGGCCACCATCGCCTTCGCCGGGGTGGGCACCGAGGGGGTCGGACTGGGCAATGAGGACAATGCCGACGACGTGTTCGCTGCGGTGGGCGAGGACCTGTTCGGCGACAGTGTCCTGGGCAAGATCGGCCTGCTGCTGCTGGCCGCGTCCATCCTGACCTCGGCCTCGGCGTCCACCCAGACGACCATCCTGCCGACCGCGCGCACCACGCTGTCGATGGGTGTCTACAAGGCGTTGCCGAGTTCCTTCGCCAAGATCCACCGGACCTACCTGACGCCCACCACCTCCACGATCGCCATGGGCGCGGTGTCGATCCTGTTCTACCTGATCTTCACCCTGGTGAGCCCGAATCTGCTGACCGCGCTGATCGGGTCGGTGGGCCTGATGATCGCGTTCTACTACGGACTGACCGGCTTCGCCTGCTTCTGGTTCTACCGCAAGGAACTGACCACCTCGGCCCGCAACTTGATGATGCGCGGCCTGGTGCCCCTGTTGGGTGCGTCGATCCTCGCCGCGGTGTTCATCTACGGCCTGATCCAGTACGCCAAGCCGGACTGGCTCACCGACGACGACGGCAACAACGTCACCATCTTCGGGTACGGCGCGGTCGCCGTGGTGGGCATCGGCGCGCTGGTGCTGGGCGCGGTCCTGATGGTGATCCAGTGGATCAGTTCACCCGCCTACTTCCACGGTCTGACCCTGCCGCGCTGGTCCAGTGCGGACCTGGTCCTCGACACCGGGTTGAAAGTTCCCACGCTGGGACTGCCGGACTCCGGTGACATGCCGACGGTGATCGCCCCGGACCTGTCCAACCTGCCCCCAGGGGAGACGGCGGTGAACCCGGAGACCGGCGAGGAGTTCACCAAGAACTCCTAGCCCGCCGTCACCGCAGGCTGAATATCGTTCGGTGCCAGCCCTTTTCGGCGACACCGGTGATGTCACTCATCACATGCTTGATGGTGAGGTACTCCTCGAGGGAGTAGTCCGACATGTCCTTGCCGAAGCCCGAGGCGCCCAATCCGCCGTGCGGCATCTCGCTGATGATGGGGATGTGGTCATTGATCCACACGCAGCCCGCCTTGATCTCCCGGGAGGCCCGCTGCGCCCGGTAGACGTCCCGGGTCCAGGCCGAGGCCGCCAGCCCGTACGGGGTGTCGTTGGCCTGGCGCAGCGCGTCGTCGTCGCCGTCGTGGCGACGGACGGTCAGCACCGGGCCGAAGATCTCCTCGCGGTAGGCCTCGGAGTCCTCGGCGACGTCGGCCAGCAGGGTCGGCAGGTAGAACGCGCCGGGCGACTCCGGCGCCCGGCCTCCGGTGACCACTCGGGCACCCTGGGCCGGTGCGCGGTCGACGATGCCGGCCACCTTGTCCCGGTGGCCCAGCGAGATCAGCGGGCCCATGTCGGTGTCCGGGTCCTGCGGGTCGCCGACCACCACCTTGCCCATCAGGTCGGCCACCCCGGCGACGAAGTCGTCGTAGAGACCCGCGGCGACGATCGCCCGGGTCGCCGCCGTGCAGTCCTGGCCGGAGTTGATCAGCGCACCGGCCACCGCGCCGTGGACGGCGGCGTCGAGGTCGGCGTCGTCGAACACCACGA
>SXGS01542494.1_pt1 | contig 12834 bp, 10 predicted proteins | sample 3174681 | NCBI WGS metagenome assembly SXGS01 (sample SAMN11356861, study PRJNA531348) | freshwater metagenome | isolation source: freshwater sample F1-80 | place: China: Fuxian Lake, Yuxi | collected 2017-12-25
GAGCGTTGCCGCGTGCTGATCCACCTGGTGGATATCTGCCCGGTTGATGGCTCCGATCCTGCTGAAAATGCCGTGACCATCGTCAAGGAGCTGGAGAAGTACAGCCCGGAACTGGCTGGCAAGCCGCGCTGGTTGGTGTTCAACAAGATGGACCTGATCTTGGAAGAAGAAGCCCAGGAGGTGATGGATCGCGTCAAGGCGGCCCTGAACCATGAAGGTCCGGTCTATGCCATCACTGCCATCAGCAAGGAAGGTACCAAGAAGGTCTGCTACGACATTCTGGATCTGCTGGATACCATGCCCCGTCAGCTGGCGGAAGATGCCAAAGACGCCATCGAGAAGGTGGAGTTCAAGTGGGACGACTACCACAAGAACCAGTTGGCCAAGGCTGAAGCGGAAGCACTGGCTGCCTCTCTTGCCTTCGATGAAGGGCTTGATGATGACGATTGGGATGACGACGAAGATGATGGCGTTGAAGTCATCTACGTCCGTGACTGATCCCCGTCACTCTCATTGAAAACCGGAGCCTGAACAGGCTCCGGTTTTTTTATGTCTATCGAGCAGCAACTCATTAGGTATATTTGTGATGTCACTTATTGCCTGCTACTGATAACCGATTATACTGCCCACCAAAATTAACAATAACGAAACAATCATCTGGCGATGTCGATTGAATCGATATGCGCCGCTGTATCTTATTGTTTTAATGGAAGGTTTGCCTGTGGAGATATTTATGCGCAAATTTCTGCCTTAAGGGCTTGTTTGTGCATTTTTTTAGAGTATTCTTGCGCCCGTTTTGCCGGTTAATGCATGAATACGCAGGTTGGCCGGGCTAGGGAAAAGTAACATTAGGGCAGTCATATCATGTTGGAAAAGAGTCTCGAAGCACCTGCGGTCAATACTCGCCGTAACTTGTTGATGTTTCTGGTTCCGTCACTTATCGGGATCCTGCTGTTCATGACGCCGGTCGTCTATGACGGTAACGTCACCATCCCGGTGGCCGTGCTGGCCAAGCTGGTGCAGCGTGTTTTTGCCGATTATCTGGTCGCTATGGTCAGTGCGGTGATCACCACCACCATGCTGATGACGCTGATTGCCTGGCTGTTCAAGCCGGCGATTCTGGTGCGTCGTCCTTTCCTCAACAGCTTGTTCAATGTCTCCCCTTTCTGGGCCTGCGTGCGGGTATTGGGCGGTATCTTCGTGCTGCTGACCTTCTTCCAGGTGGGGCCAGAGGTGCTTTACTCCGGCGCTACCGGTGGACTGGTGCTCAACGATCTGCTGCCGGTGCTGTTTTCGGTCTTCATTTTTGCCGGCCTGCTGCTGCCGTTGCTGCTCGATTTCGGGTTGCTGGAATTTGTCGGCACCATGATGACCCGCATCATGCGTCCGGTGTTCCGGTTGCCGGGGCGCTCCGCAGTGGACTGCTTTGCCTCCTGGCTTGGCGATGGCAGCGTCGGCATCCTGCTGACCAGCAAGCAGTACGAAGGGAAGTTCTATACCCAGCGTGAAGCCGCGGTGATTGGCACCACTTTCTCTGCGGTCTCCATCACCTTCTGTCTGGTGGTGATCTCCCAGGTGAAGCTGGAGCACATGTTTGTCCCCTTTTACCTGACCGTCTGTCTGGCGGGGGTGGTCGCCGCTATCGTGGTGCCGCGTTTACCGCCACTTTGCTGGAAGAAGGACATCTATGCCGATGGCACCCCCCTGTGCCGCAAGCAGGAAGCAGTGCCGCACCAGCACAGCGTGATGAGCTATGGTTTCGAGCGTGCGCTGACCAAGGCTGACAGCATGACTGATCTCGGCGCCGTCGCGCGGGAAGGGGTGAAGAATGCACTGGATATGGTGTTTGGCGTGCTGCCGGTGGTGATGGCGATCGGTACCTGCGCCCTGATGCTGGCCGAACATACCCCTATCTTTAACTGGCTTGGCGCCCCGTTCGTCCCCTTGCTGGAGCTGCTGCAACTGCCGGAGGCGGAAGCGGCCTCCAAGACCATCATGGTCGGTTTTGCCGACATGTTCATTCCGGCGGTGCTGGCCTCGACCATCGAGAGCGACATGACCCGCTTCGTGATTGCCGCCATGTCGGTAACCCAGCTGATCTATATGTCGGAAGTGGGCGCCCTGCTGCTGGGCAGCAAGATCCCGGTCAAGCTATGGGAACTGTTCGTTATCTTCCTGCTGCGCACTCTGGTCACCTTGCCGGTTATCGCCGGGGTAGCACACCTGCTGTTCTAAGGGCGCAACGCAGTGAAAAACGGTCAACCTCGGTTGACCGTTTTCTTTTTCGCAGTAACGGGAGAGAGTACCCCTTCGGTTGGCTCAGCCTGTAGTGACGGGACACTGGATGGTCAGCGAGTGGACCGTGTTGGCGATGCTATAGGGCTTGGCAGCTTGGTAGATTTTCTTCTCCTTGTCATAGCTTCCCCCCAGATACTGGGTGCTGTAGAGCGTCTGCTGACGACGATCGGTCTCCTTGTAACCTTGCGGGCAGGTCTGGTTGGCCTGCTGGAAGCAGGCTTTCATGCTGCTGCACTCGATGTAGAAGCCGCGCTGGCTCGGATCGGCAAGGTGCACAGGGGTGACGGTAGGGGCGGGGGGAGACAACAGGGCGCAACCGGAGAGCGTCAGTGCGCCCAGCAGAACGAGATGTTTTGACATAGATAACCTGAACAGTGTGGTGTGACAAAGAGTGAGGGGGAGTCTATTGCTCCCCCTTCGCTATAGGGGCACCGTTATAACCAGCCGGGGGCGCTCAGGCCAGCCCGCAAATGTAAGAAAATATGATCCCCCCACGGGCTTGTGCGGCCAGCAGGATGAGCGTTCAAACAATACTTGCCTGAGATTTGTTCCGTTCGATTGCTGCCGCTTGGCAGGCAGAGTGTGGCAGGAGATAGTGATTCATTCAGGTATCCCGTGCTACATTGCCCCACTTGTTACTGGTCTGTAAATCAATGGAGTGACCCATGTCTGCCATCCCCTATTCCGTGCTCGATCTGGTGCCTGTTGCCGAAGGATCTGTGCCTGCCGAGTCGTTTCGCCGTTCGCGGGATCTTGCCCGCCATGCCGAGGGTGATCAGTGGGCCGATCAGCGGAACTTTGGAAGCGCCGGCGGCGGCGGGAAACTTGGTGAGGTAATTGCTCAGCACCTTGTCGCCGATGGTGCCGATGGTATCGAGAACTAACGTATCACCGAAGGTTTTGATGGCGCTGTCATAGAACGGGCCGGCAGCGCTCGCTTTCACAACATCCCAAATCTGCGGGACTCGGTCAAAATGGAGCCCGGCTCCGTCACCGGCGTGTTCGCTAAAGTAAGCACAAAGCTGAAGATCGGCTTCGGTCTCGGGGACGGTGGTTTCGGCGGAGAGTAGCCCGGTCACCGCTGGACTCGACGGAATTTGGGAATCGACCGTTGGTGTGACCGTCAGTGTCGGACCTTCCGAGCCAGTTTCCGTCGAGACGTCCGACTCGGAGCACACCGGGGGAGCTTCCTCCTCGCAGACTTCGGGGCTCTCCATGGACGATGTCGGATCTTCGGAGGAGGAAACGGGCTCCTCGGTGGGACCCTCTGAGCTCAACGTTTCCTGGGGATCTTCGCAGGTCATGGCTTCCGGCGTTAAAACGGTCGGATCCGCAGGAAGTGAAGGGACTTCGCCTTCCACCTGTCCGAGCGTTTCGCATACGGCCACCTCTTCGGCCGCGGTGCGAACCTCGTCCAAAATGGCGTTCAACGCGTCTAACTGCGGGCCTTCCAGGCCGACCATCAGCACGGAGTCATCGAATGCGATCTGAAGGTCTGCAACGATGGTATACTGGGTCTCTACGAGTGTTTTTCCGTACTCCTCGACGAGTTTGAGGTACGCAGGCGACGTCTTGAGACCCTCCAGGGCCGTGGTGGGGTCGATCGACTCCGCGGGAGCTTCGCTGGTATCCGAGGTGGAGGCCGTGTCCGAGGTGGAGGCGGTGTCCGACGTCGAGGTGTTCGAGCTGGAGGCGCTGTCGGACGATCCGGTATCCCCAGTATCTGAGGAGGTTTCACTCTCGGCGGGCCCGAAGGTGCTGGCGTAGTCTTCAAAAGTCGGATCGTTTACCAATTCGGAGAGAGTGGCCTGTACTTCGGTCTCAAACTCCGAAATCAATTGCTCTGAATCGATGTCGACCGGCGCGACGCCCCCGCCGGAATCGACAGCGACGGGCGCGACGCCTCCACCGGTGTCCGCCGCGGTATGGCCCTGCGGAACGCCAAATTGCAGGTCGGCCACCGCTCCGGAGGCGACGAACCCCTCGGCAAAGGAGCGCGCTTCCCCTTCGGCGAGTCCGGCTGCCTGAGGCCCCTGGGCGGGATCGAGCTTTTCCTGGGCGATGTGCGCAACTTCGTGGGCGATCAGGCGCTTTCCTTCCGCCGAGTCGACCCTCAATCCTTGAGGATTGAGGAACACTTGTCCGCGTTCGGCAAGGCCGCTTGCGCCGATCGCCTGGGTGCGCCGCGCGGCTTCTTCGCCGACATCGACAGCCACCCTTCCGAGTCCCAGCATCGATGCGAGGCGTTGTACGAGCGCTTCCGCTTGTTGGCGTTGAGGATCTTCGCTCGACTCGTCGCTTTTCGTTTGGCGATTCCATTGAAGTTGAGCCAGAATCTGATCTTCGTTTCGATACGCTTCCTGTTCCGAAGGATCGGTCGGGCTCGACACTTGGCGATCGCCGCTGTTGGAGAGCCGGCCTTCGTCTGACTGAACCACGTGCGTGAGTTCGTGGGCCAGCAGTCGATCGCCGGCGGGAGTGCCGGGTGCCCACTCCCCGCTTCCAAAGAAAATATGGGATCCAAGGGCGAAAGCATGTGCGTTGACCGCGGACGCGGCCTCGGCGGTGGCGCCGTCGCTGTGAATACGAACGTGCGAAAAATCGTGCCCGAAGGCTTGTTCCATCCGCTCACGAATCTCAGCGGGGAGGGGGCTGCCCCCGCGGTGCGCCACCCGATCGAGCGCAGCTCCGACCACCGGGGAGCTGGCATGGCGCATCAGGAGCAACATCGCCGTGTTGGACGAAAACTGCTCGGCCTGGCCTCCGAGTCCACCGACCACGGCGGTCGCCATTTCCGAGGCGATGAACGAGCCTAATCCGGGAGAGGGCTCCTCCAGGGAGTCGAGGACCGACGCATTTCCAAAATGGTCCGTCATCCACCCGGTCATCGTGGCGTCAGAACCAACGGTTTCCTCGGTAACTACTTCGGGGGGCGCCTCGTCGCGCTGTGGACGGCGCGAAATGGGTCGCTTTTGTTCGCCAATTCCGAGTTCTGACATGGCTACCTTCATCGGCCGCCGAGGAGAGGCGACAGACCAAGTGTACGCGTTTCGGTGAGAATCCGCTGCATCGAAGTGTCACACAGGGCGCCTCGCGCGTTGCGCGACCGGGCTGTGCGGGGGTTTCGCCGGCTTCGAGCTTTGCTCTCGCCGGCCGCTTCGCGCCCCTTCCATCCCTGGCGCGGTCAGCGTTGAAAGAGGTGCTTCCACCAATATCTAAGCGTGTCAAAGGCGCTGGGTGCTTTGGGCTGAACCGCGCGCTCCTCCAGCCCTGGCCAAGTGGGGCTCGCGGCGGGGCGGTGGACACGGTCGGCGCGGGCGGATTCTTGGGCGTGCATGGATCCTCCGAACCGACAGTGCTCCCATCACCTCAAAACGATCATCGCGTGCGGGTCGATGCGCAGAATAATTTTGCAATGTAATCAATTCGTTTGCACTGCAATTATGGTGTCGCTGATGAATCCCTGGCACTGCTGCCCGGTGGGATCCCTCAATCGGATAGAGTAGCCAATGCCCAGGGAACCAGTACTATTTTTCATCGGCCCCGCTGCGCGAACCCGCGTGCACACGGGTATGGTGGTGATCACATTGCGTAGGTCTCCGGATTCGAATACCAACCGGGTGCGTATGCGAGCAAACCCGAGAGAGTTTGGTTGGACCTCTATAATGGAGGTATGCGAATCCCAAGACAGCGGTGGTCGCGGAGTGTACCAACGCGCCGAATCCTCCCGCTGGACGGGATCGACGTCTTCGTTGGGGTCGCCACCGTCCGCGCATAGGCGTTCAATCGTCACGAACTCCAAGATTTCGCTTGCTGGACACGCGCTTTCGCCGGCAAATGCGAGGGTCCCGGCCCCTGCCAGGAGGCTAAGCATGCATTTTCTCGGGCGTGCGAAGCAGCACTCGAAAGATAAGGAGGTGACCCAGCATTGCCGAGGGCACCAACACCATGGGCAACCAAATGAACGGGGTAAAGAAGATCCACGTATTGAGTGCATCCGGCCCAAAAGCGGCGAAATAAGGCGTACTGGACACGGCGATGCCAACGATGCCGACCAGCAATGCGCTTCCGGCGATGTTCCACGCCCAGAGAACGGCACGCGGTACTTCGCGGAAAACCAGCAGAATCCCTAGAAGGAGTGCGGACACTCCCGTGAGAATGTCGTAGTTATAGCCGGTCCCCGTTTCCAGGGTGCCAAACGACATTTGATGAGGCATAATGCCTGTTTTTGCGGCCAGGTGCATGGTGAGTTCGAGCGGCAGCCGAAACGCCTGCATTCCGATCAACACCGGCAGGGGTGTCCGCGCCAATGCCGTGCCAAAACGAGACCAAAATAGAAGGATGACGCCGAACATCATGCTCAGCATCTGGGGCAAAGGAGGGCGAACCGGAAGGAGGACCTGCGCTGCTCCGGGCGCGGCTGACACGGTGAAGGTGGTCGCAAATCCCGCCCATAGTATCAGAAGGACCACGAGTATCAATGCTTCAAGGTGACGTTTGGGCCGATCGGACGCTGCTCTCCAAAACACCGCCGGCCAAGCGAGCAGCATTGCGACCGCCAACCCCGCGATTCCGAAGGTGACGTTGGACGATGCGTAAGGGGGTGGAACCAGCATGGCTTCTTGTACGCTCGGAGGTGCGATGGGTCAAGGTAGCGGTTCCCATTGGGCTCCGGATACCTCTTCTTTCGTCTGGAGTCGGAAGAAGTAAACCTCGTTTACTATTCGAAGAGTGGCGATTGTCCCGAAGCTTGTCCTACGGAGGGTTTCCGCACCTATTACCGGTAGCACGCCGAGGATTTGACCTTTGTGAACCTCCGGGGTTCAGAATCCTGGGTAGGCTGCCGCGGAACCGGAGGCGCCATGAAAGGGCTGTGTTTTGACCGATTTGGAGGGCCGGAAGTGCTCTTCTACGGCGATTTGCCCGAGCCGGAGCTTCAGAATGGAGGCGCTATCGTTGAAATGGAGGCGATCGAACTCAACTATGCCGACATCTATCGGCGACAGGGGCGGTACCACCTCCAGGGATCGCCGCCCTTTATCGCTGGCTATGAAGGCGCTGGGTGGGTGGTGGCGTCGGCTGGGACTTTTTCGGTGGGGCAACGCGTCGCATTCGTGGACAGCCCGTTTGCGAACGCGGAACGTGTTTTTGTTCGCGATGAACATCTGATTCCGTTGCCCGAAACGGTGTCGGCCGAGCTGGCCGCCTCGGTGTTGCTGCAGGGGCTGACGGCCGCTTACCTCGTTCAAGACAGCTATTTGGTGCAGCGGGGGGACTGGGCGATCGTCCTTGCGGCGGCAGGTGGGGTCGGCCAACAACTGGCACAACAGATCCGAAATCGCGGAGGAAGGGTGTTCGGACTGACGTCCGATCCTCGAAAGTTTGAGGTGATCCGGGCCGCGGGTGCCGACGCCGTGGCGACGTACGCGGAGGACTGGGTCGCTCGGGCGCGAGAACTTTCGCCCGGGGGGGTGCAGGTTGTCTATGATTCTATGGGATCCACGCTACGAAAGAGCTTGGACGCTGTGCGAAACGGTGGACATGTGGTGTTTTATGGGAAGGCGGACGGCGAGCCGGATTTGGTCGATCCGCGGCTCCTGATGGACCGTTCGTTGACCCTGACCGGCGGCGATCTCTGGAATGTATTGCACTCGTCGGACGAGCGGCGTCGACGCGCTCGGGCGTTGTTCGACGATTTTGCGGCGGGGCATTTGAGAGTCGACCCTCCAACGCGATTTTCTCTTTCGGATGGAGCCGCGGCGCACCGGTGGTTGGAGAGTCGAGTCAGCACCGGCAAGGGGATCTTGGTTCCGTAGGATGCTGTTCGGGGCCCACCGGCAGCCCCCCAAAACGCGAACGCGTCGACAACGGACCCGGGCCACCCGCAGCAGGGCCGCTCGTTTGAGAATCAGTAAAGCACTTTACTTCTTGCCGGCGGCCCCCAGTCCGCTACAATTCCCGTATGCTCATCGCTCAGATCACCGACCTGCACATCAGTACGCCGGATAGCCGGAATGACACCTATTTTCGTACGGCCGACCATCTTCGGCGGGCGGTGGCGCACCTCAACGCGTTGGCGTCTCGACCCGATGTGGTGTTGGTATCGGGTGATTTGGTGGAGCGGGGGGCGACTGAGGAGTACGAACGCCTCCGTTCGATTCTTGATGAGCTTGCGATGCCGGTTTTTGTGATTCCCGGCAACCATGACCGCCGGGAGACCCTCGCGGCGGCGTTTGCGGATCGAGGATATCTTCCGCAAGATGGCGGGTTTTTGCACTATGTGGTGGACAAGTGGCCGGTGCGGCTGATCGGGCTCGATACCACCGTTCCGAAGTCGCCGGGGGGGAGGCTTTGTGAGGAGCGACTAGGTTGGTTGGACGCTCGATTGAGTGAGGCTCCGGAAAGGCCCAGCCTGTTGTTTATGCACCACCCGCCCTTTGTGACCGGAATCGCCGCCATGGACGCCATGGGCCTCGAAGGCAAAGCAGAGTTTGCAGCGGTGGTCGCTCGACACCCGCAAGTCGAGCGCGTAGTGTGTGGCCACGTTCATCGTCCGATGGTTCGTCGGTTTGGCGGCACGGTCGCCGTCACGTGTCCTTCCACTGCGCATCAGTTGGCGTTGGAGCTGCCACCGTCGCCGAAAATGGGCTTGGTGATGGAGCCACCCGCATGCATGCTGCACCTGTGGATGGGGCCCGAAGCAGGCTTGGTCAGCCACTTGAGCGTGATCGGCGGAGAGCGCCCTTCGGTGACCATTTTTGATGGCGAACGCTGGCTACCGGATGCGGTGTTGCCGGCGGATTTTCATCCGTTACCGTAACTTTCGCGCTGCAACACCCTACAACAGCGATCGGGGGCTGCTGTAGGTAACCTGCGGTCGTTCCAAGCCCCGGAGGAACGATGTGGTTTCAGGCGTTAGGACTTCTGTTGCGTGCAGCGGGTGCAGCGCCGGTCGATGTTGAGATCGAAGTCGTGCACGTTCAAGGTGACGAATGGCGCGCCGAGTATCGCTTTAGCGAGCCGATTCAAAAGTTCACGTTCGCGACCCGGGACCAGCCTTTTCGCGCGGAGTGGGCCGTTGACGGCCTGGTATTGGAAGCGGTGGACGGAAAGAGCGTCTTGCGACGGAAGAATGGTCGCACGTTTCGAAAAGCCACGGTCCACCTTAGGCAATACTCGGAAAACTCCGACAAGGCCTATCGGTTCTTTATTCCGTTCACCGACGGAAGCTCTGCGGTATACCTTGGGAATTTCGTTGGCGGGGCGGAGGATTGCTTGGAGTCCGATACCTGCGGTGCCGCGAGCTTGGTGCTTCGCAGCGAACTGGGTGAGCCGATTTTGGCTGATGGAAAGCTCACCATTGCGGTAAGCGGCGAGGTGTCCGAGCCGAACGGCTATGCGTATGTGGGCAACTTGCCACCCGTCGAAAGTGAGCTCGGGATGCTGGTGATCGATCCCGGCATGCCCGGTTGGACGATCGACGCGATTCGGTCCCTCCTTCCCGAATTGCTGGCGCAGTATGCGGATCGATTGGGGCCCGGCTTGGCCGGAAAACGAACGTTCTTGTTTGGGTATGATGAGTCCGGCGCCGGGCTTGGCGTCGAGGGTGGTGTGCTCGGCGACCAAGTGGCATTCTCGTTGCAAGGGCCGTTATGGAGCGAAGACACCCACGAAAACCGAATGCGATTGGAGGGGGTCGCCGCACATGAGGCGGCGCATCTGTGGAATGCGCGGGTTGCGGAGCCGCCGTCGGGCATCGAACACAGTTGGATGCATGAGGGCGGAGCGGATTTTTTGTCCCAGTGGGCGCGCGTCGCTCAGGGCCGATTGGCGCTCGCGGAATGGCAGGTGTTGTTCGATACCCAGGTTTTGGAGTGCGCGTATTCTCTGCGGGTCGGCTCCCTCCAGGACGCGGTTGCGGCGAAGGATCATAAGACCGTTTACACCTGCGGAAATGTGATTGCGATGCTGGCGGGCAAGACGGTGGATCCGTTGCGACCCGCCGCGGGACACGCCGAATTGTGGCGGGAGTTGCTGGCGGATACCCGTGGCGGTAGCTACGATGAGGCCGCTTATTTTGCGGTTTTGTCGCGTTATCCGGGGGGCGCAGCGACCATCGCCGCCATTCGGGAGCTGGTGGATACCCGTGTGCCGTCCACCTGGTTTGAAGACAACTTTGCGCGGGCCGGGGTGACATTTGAGCGGCGCCCGCCCGAAGTGGATCGCTACGAAAACCGAAAATTTGGTGTTCGAGCCGTTACTCTGGCCGTTCAGCAGGATTGCCCCACCGTAAGCCTGAACATCCGCGACCAGAATGCGACCTTCGCCGATTCATCCTCGTGCTCGGCGCTCAAGTCTGTGGAGTCGATCGATCGCATCGGAGGAATTCCCTATTTAGAGCAGGGACTCTTGGCGTACGACTACCTCCAAACCCGGTGTGCTGCAGCGGAGCCGATTGTTGTTCAAAGTGGCCAGCAAACCTTCGAACTTCCGTGTAAGACGCCGCCGCCCTCGGTTCCGATGCTGACGGTCACCGCGCCACCGTTGTAGATAGATAGTAAAGCTCTATTACTATTTTCTGTAAGGCGTTCTGGACCGGATACGGATATTTTCGTGTTCGGAGCCCCATGTTTGTTGGCGCGGTAGATTTTCGGGCGGGGGGCGGCTATCGCTAGGAGGCCGTTGACGTTGGAGTGCGGGTATGCGCAGTCACCTCGGAATGCTCGTGTTTCTTTCGGCCTGCACCGGGAAAGAAGCAATTACCTCGCCGCATGTGGCCGAGTTCGTTCAGCCGCCCACATTGGACGATCAGGACCCCGACGACGGCCGGTTTTCGGGTCAGATCACCGCCGCGCCGGCCACTTTGGAGATCACGGGCGATCCCGTGGAGTTCCTCACCTTCAACGGTAGCATTCCCGGCCCACAAATTCGCGTAAAAGCTGGCGATCAGGTCGCGATCCACTTCACCAACGGCTTGCCGGATGACATGTGGGACACGGCGATTCATTGGCATGGGATCGAAGGCTACAATTCGTCCGATGGTACGCCGGTGAGCCAGGTGGCGACGGCAGTCGGCGATTCATTCGACTACGAATTTACGGCGACCCGGGCGGGGATCTATTGGTATCACCCGCACCATCGCGGTGCGCAGGCGCTTTTTTCCGGTTTGTATGGGCCGTTGATCGTGGAAGATCCTGCCGAAGCGGAGCTGACGTCTCTCGGGATCCTTCCCGCCGACGACCGGGTGGTGGTCCTGTCGGACACCTGGACGGCCGGAGGAGTGGTGACCTCGGCGGAGGTCGACGATGCCATGGAGATCATGAACGGCACGGAAGGACGGGATCTTCTGGTCAACGGGCAGGTCGATCCGGTGTTGGAGGTGGGCGCCAACTCAGCGGTTCGACTTCGGCTGATCAATTCATCGATAACTCGGTTTTGGCGGCTTTCTGTTCCCGATCATGTCCTCTCTCGAGTCGGTGGTGAGGGAGGGCTTCTCGACCGCGTTCGAGTCGAAGGTGGGACCATCGAAGGTGAGCGTTTCGACCCCGAAACAGGCGAATCTGTTGGCACGGTCGAGGTGGACCTGGGGTATGCGCGGGGGGAGATCGTTCTTGCCCCGGGTGAACGCGCGGATGTGGTGTTGGTGACCGACGGGCAACCGGGCGAAGAATGGTCTCTTCGATGGGAGGATTTTGCGCGCGGGCGCCACGGGATGTGGATGGAAGGCGACGAAATGGTCATGGGCGATGCGGAGGATGACGGCACCCGGCCCGGAGAGGAGGTCGCCAGGTTTCGGCTGGTCGAAACGGACGCTGATCCCTTCACCATCGCCGAGGGCGATCCGGTGTTGTTAGCGGTCGACCGCACGGTGGGGCAGATCGACGCGACGGGCGCATTGGAATGGTTTGGGGCCGAGGGTACGACCCTCGACGAGCAGATGGACATGATTCAAGAGGAAAACGGCAGTTGGTCGATGACCACTTGGTTTGGGATGAACGGTGAGAGTTGGCACCCGGATCATCACATGGGCGCGGATCAGGAGGAGGCCCCTACCGCCAAACACGCTGCGCTCGGTGATGTGATCCGTTGGGAGGTTCACAATCAGTCGATGATGGCGCATCCCTATCATCTGCATGGATTTTCGTATCAGCCGTATGAGTTGGTCTATTGGCCGGATCCCGAGGATGAAGCTAGCGATGGGACGGCTGTCCGGGTTCCGTTCACCTGGGACGAATATCAGGACACCTCGTTGTTGCCCCCGTTCTCGTCAGTATTCTTCACAGTAAAACTGAACGATCCCGAAGGGAACGGCTCGGCAGCGGGGCGGTGGATGCAGCATTGCCACATCCTGCAGCACGGCGAAAACGGCATGATGTCGGAGTTGGTGGTCGCTCCTTAGAAAGTTTCGAATCCCGGTGCACACAAATACCCTCTGAGGGTATAGCGGTAGCATTCTTGGGGGATGCGATGCGTACCTGGCTGTGGATGTCCGTTGGGGTGATGGCGGGTTGTGCGGGCGAAACCGGCGACAGTGGC
>SXGS01581490.1_pt1 | contig 12832 bp, 6 predicted proteins | sample 3174681 | NCBI WGS metagenome assembly SXGS01 (sample SAMN11356861, study PRJNA531348) | freshwater metagenome | isolation source: freshwater sample F1-80 | place: China: Fuxian Lake, Yuxi | collected 2017-12-25
GAAAGCGGAGACGAGCTACCGCTTGGGTTAATATTCTTGACGATGTTGGTCCCGGCTGACGTCCCATTGCTGGACCATAGCTCGTAGCCGTTAACGCCATTATTGGCACTAAAGTAGAGGGTGCCATTGACGTTCGTTAGGGAAAGCGGATTCGAGTTACTACTGCCTGGATTAATATCTTTGACGATGTTGGTCCCGGCTAACGTCCCATTGCTGGACCATAGCTCGGTGCCGTTAACGCCATCATTGGCACTAAAGTAAAGGGTGCCATTGACGTTCGTTAGGGAAAACGGATTCGAGCCACTACTGCCTGGACGAATATCTTTGACGAGCGTGGCTCCCGTAGCGGAACCGCTGTCGACTTTCCATAATTCCTGGCCTTTATCCTGGTTTGAAGCTACGAAATAGACATCGCTGCCCACTGGAGTGATTTGCGAGATCGAACTTGAGTCGAACGCGAGTTCGATCACCTCGGGCAAGCCCGCCATGAGCTGTCGCGATTCGAGCGATTCGTAAACCAGTTGCGCAGCATCCGCTCGGACATAGCGGGTATCGCGAGAACGGCTCGCCGATCCAACACGGACCTTACTTTTAGGAGTGCGGATCGACAAACCTAGCAGGCTCATGAAAGCCGACCAAAGCGAACTCGCCTGCGTAAACAACCAACGCTGACTTACATGAGGGATTCGAAAAGTTCGTTTCCACCAATCACAACGCTGCTGAAATCTTTCGAGGAATGCCTGAGTCAAGCGAGCGACTTTTCCTCGCAATTTTTGCGCTTTCAATACTGCACGCTGTATTTGTCGGTTGCCTTTTAAATCTCGTTGTAGCTTCTTCATGGTCTTTTATCTCCCGCACCAGTTGCGCAGCATTTCTTCGAATAGTGATATGTTCTTAGAATGTTCAAATAAAACGTGGTTGGTTTCGGCGATCGATCGCCGTACTTCATTTCCAAAATCGCGATCGGTTGCTAGTCTCACCGCGAGTGAGGCATATTCGTCGGGAGTGCGGGCGATGGCCGTCGCGACTCCCATCCGTTTGTACATAGCGAGAGTTAAGCGACCTCGCAAGTAACGGCCAGGCAACGTGACCACCGGAGTTCCCACACCCAACGCTTCGTAGGATGTGTTTCCACCGCAAAACGGAAACGGATCGAGCATCACATCGGCAATCGACAACAAGTGCAGAAAATCTGCACGCGGCAGCGATGGCAGAAACCGTACTCTCCGCTCAGAGTCAGGTAACGTCCGCAGCCAACGCTGTCGCAAAGCCTGATTCCAACTCGGAGTTGGCGATTCGATCACGACCAAATCACCTTGCGAATCAGCCGCGAGGACTTTGGCGAGTACCTGATCGAAGTCCGGATGGAATTTGAAAAGAGTTTGAGGACATAGGTACATGCGTCGATTTGGGTCGAGACCAAACTGCTCGCGTGTCCGAGGCGGCCCGACGAGTTCCGGGCGTTCATAACAAATGCCAAAATCTGCTAGTTGGACAAGTCGTTCGGTATAGTGGCTCTCTGCATCGTCTGGCTCCGCCAACTGACTGGAAATGAAATAGTCGATCGCTGGACTGCCGGTCGTATCGGGATGCCCCCAGGTGACGGCTTGAATGGGTGCCATCCGAGAGTAGCTGAGAGTCTGTGACATGCAGTCCATTCCGACATCGGTAAAGATGAGAACATCGAAATCCAGATCGGCGATGGTTTTTCTCGCCGCGGCCGGCTGTCGAGGTACTTCAACATAATGATCGGCCGCTTTTTGGAACGCCGAAGAATAACGATCTTGATGCGAACGGAGCGACACCACACTTACTTCGAAATCGTTTCGCGATAATTGCTCGACTCGGCCGATGTTCAAACGTCCAATGGTGTGATCGCAAAAATAGGAAGAGAGAAAACCGATTCGAATCCGCTTGTTCTTTGGGCGACGACCGGTTTTGCTAGCGGGTTCACAGCATTCGATACCGCGGTAAACCCTGGCGAGATCCTGCATGATTTCGCGATCGTTTTCACCTTGGTAGGCGAAGTAGAAGCTGGTTGGAATCGCCGTGTTGGTCGTGTCGACAACGACTCCGGAATCGACCAAATCTCGGACTCGATGTGTGAGACGTTCGCGCCACGATTGTAGCTGTTGGGCGGAATCATAAATAACAGGTAAAACTCTGGCCCCTAAAACGAGATTCATTGGGTTAGGCTGAGCTTGTTGTGCGAGTTCGAAATGGTGCAATGCTCGATGCGGTTGATTTTTGTTTGCACAGATAGAACCCAGATTCTGCTGAATGGGCGCGAGATTCGGCTGGATGGACACAGCTCGGTTGTAACAGTCCTCCGCAGCGGAAATATCGTTTAAATCTTGATAGAGATTACCTAGCTGAGTCAGTAGCTCGGCAGATTGTTTGCCCGCTTGAAAGGCTAATCGAAAATGACGCAGGGCCTCGTCGAGCTTGCCGTTTTCGTGGGCTTCGATTCCTTTTTGGAGATAACCGTCGGCGTTGGTGACCGAAGCCGTCGCATCTTTTTTGTGGAGGCTTGGGAATTGCAATCCGGATTCATTTGGAACGATCCATATTTCACGGTCGTCGCGTTCTTGCAACGTTGGTCCACAAACCTTCGGATTGCGTGATCCCGGAATCACTTCGACAGCAAAGATCTCATCGACACCCGAATGGAATTGCAGCGTGGCGACAGTCCGCCCGGTCGCTAGTTCTACGATCCCGATTCCACATCGAAGCTGGTCGGCGTGTTCGCCGATTGGGAGACCACCGAAAACGTTCGTTTCGCGGATTTTCGATAACCCGACAAACGCAAAGCCAGAGTGGATCGCTAAACCTCGTGTATAGCCGGGCATGCTGGCAACGGGTTCAATCTTCCCGCTTTGCTGATCGACCAGAGCAAGATGCCCTTTGCCAGAGTTGAGTACCCAAAGGCGTTCGTGATGCACGCGCGGCGAATGTGGCATACACAGACCTCGCGCGATCGTTTCACCTGTTGGAACGTCAAGAATCGCTCCGCCTGTCGTCTTATGTGGACGCCAACCTTCAGGCTCATTTGTCTCGCCAAGAACCGAAACATAGCGTGGCTGCCCTGCTTCCATGGCAAGACCGTTCATGTGGCATCGATCTTGATCGATCAAATCGGTAACGAAGGGTGGCCGCCATCGTGGTACAAAGTTGTGTTCTACGTCTAACGTACACAGGCAAGAAAACAAAGTGTTGACGATCCATAGACCTTCATCACCCCAGGCAAGATCATGACCATGAATACTTCCCGTGATGAAAGAACTGCGGGCCAACCAGCATTGGTCGTGTGACCCAAACGGTTCGATGCGAGGTGCGATCTCGTGCGCCGGATTCAGAAAGAATATTTGGCGGCGTGTGCCGATAGCAATTCGGTCGCTGCTCACACCGACGCCCATCACTTGGTCGAAACCGTGAAAGCTGAATGTCAATTTGCCTAGATGACTTCCGATAACGAGCAACTTCCCGGCCTGGTAAGTCGTGACGAGGAGCGTCAGTTGCAATTGCTCGAGGATGCCGGCAAAGTCGTGCGTGTGCTCGTAATGAACTTCACACAGTCGATGTTCGACAATGGGTACAATGCTCATCTGGCACGCAATCGCGCATCAATACTCGTTGCCATCCGTAAAGCATGATAGAGCGTTCTGATTTCGGTGCCCGGTACGTTTTGGAGTATGGAATCAAGCATTAACAAGATGGGGGCAAATGAAAAAATACGGATTTGGACGTGGAATACGCTGAACATGAAGGGTAATCGTCGAATGAGTTAAAGTCAACGAAATCGAGTCTGTAGCATCATTACAGGGGATTGGTGGCTCTCGGGCTCCTCCAATCGCACCTCAGAGCCGGTGAGCGCCTTGGTCTCCTTTGAACCCTCGCACCCGGTGAGCGCCGACCCGGTGAGCGCCTTGGTCTCCTTTGCTTCGTTGCCAGCCGCCACCGCCACACCGCGTCCCAAGTGCCGCCGCACCGCCTTCCGCGAGATGCCAAGCTGCCGCGCGATTCTTCTTTCCGAGTAGCCAGCCTGCTCTAAGTGCTTAACCGCCTGAACTTTATCCATCGCCAGTTGATTCGCCACAATGCTCTCTCCATTTGAGTTTTGCCGAAACAAAACCCAAGCAGACAAAACATCGCCCTTCCGTGCCACAACCGGTACCCTTTCAGTCGCTCAACGCTGGTACCTTTTGGGCGCTCAGTGACACGTCCGACTGCCTGCTGTCAGACATCTGCCATGGCAATTTGAATTGATGCCTTGCCATTCTTCGTCGCCGATGTATCACAGGTCGGTTCCGCTCGTAGATACATGAAACAGATATGGACGTAAATCGCTTCAGACGCAAGGAGGGAAACCCTAGTAGGTAGGCCAATTTAGCCTAACCTAAAGAAGGTAGTTTGTCGATTTAAGTGCATGCAAAGATTCGCAAGATTTTCGGTAAATAACTGTCAGTCTCCCCGCGCCAATTAATCGCTTGCCAAATTCTTCGATTCAGCCGGCAGCCTTATGGATAACTCAATTCAGTTTCAGCTTGCTCCTTCCTGAGTCGATTTATGGCTCTGGTCAGTCTTCAAGACGTATCACTGCCACCGCGTGTGTTAGAGCTAGCTCAGCAGTCGTTTAGCGCAACGTCCGAAATTGCAAAATTAGAATCCGCTTGTATTACGGATGTTGTTATTCAGTAAGTTGGCGACGAAGGAGTTCAAGTCAGTTAAGTCTACGAAGCCATCTCCATTCTTGTCCAGCCATTCACGGTAGGGCACTTGCAGCGTGAGTATGCTCACCAGTGCATTAAGGTCCGTGAGATCGACGAAGCCGTCCCCATTATCATCGCCGTATAATCGATAGAATCTATCGACTGCGGTGTTGCCGAAGACTTTGTCGCCGCCGGGTAATGTATCGTTGTTGCCGTCGAGGATTAATCCGCCAGCTAGCGAGGTGATGCCTAGGTCGTCGATCGTTACTTGATAGTTGCCGTCCTTCAGCGATCCGGCAATGTCTGGGAACAATGGACTGGGATTACTGCTGGGAGCAAAGGTCAGTGTGACTACTGTCTTGCCGCCTACTGTCGTGATGGATTGGACGACGTTGGAAATCACTCCAACTGTGGATGGTCCTCCTGGGGCATCGTCTCGACGTTCGACTACGACGGCTCCCGCAGCCACGTTGACCAAAGTGTCGAAAGTGATTGTGACTTTCTTCAGCTTCGACCGTTGAGATTGACCATCATTCAAGACGATCGATTCAACCCGCGGAGAGCTACCTGCGGCAATAGCCACCGACAATTGAAAGACGTCGCTGGCCGAAGCGAGGCTTGGATCGGTCGCTGTCACTCGGATCTGAATAATTCCGATGTTACCCGCGACCGAAGTTCCGGAGAGTGTGCGAGTCGCTGGGTTAAATGACAACCAAGAGGGAAGTGGGCTGCCGTCCGAAAGCGTCGCTGTGTAGGTCAAGACATTGCCGTCAGGATCGCTGAACGTATTGGCAGGTACGGTATAGCGGTAGAGAATTCCAACTGCAATCGACTGATCGGAGAGTGGATTGACCAGCACGGGAGCTTCGTTGACATTGGTCAGCCCAATCGTGATCGTGTTCTCATCGAATAGGCTGGGCGAACCGTTATCCGTTATTCGAACCCGCAGATTGAACGTGGGACTCGTTTCGAAATCGAGTGCCGCGGAGTTGTTTACCGTGATCCGGCCAGTCGCTGCATTGATGGCGAAGGCATTATTTGCGTTTCCCGCCGTGATGGAATAGGCCACTGTTTGCCCCGTATCCGGGTCACCCGAGACCGGCGTTCCCACAACCGTCCCCGCCGCAGAATTCTCCGCCAAGTTAAACGTCGCCGCCGCGATATACGGTGCATGGATATCACGGAGCAATTCCGTAAAGTATGCCGGCGATCGATCGTAGGGCGAATCGGTGTCAACCAGCGGATCGTCGATATCGTCTGTAATGAACACGTAATCGAACTGCCGAACCTTCATTTCTCGCAAGATTTGTGTGAGGATGGAAGTTCCAATGGCACCGTGAACTATGGCTCCAAAAGCGAGATGTGAATACGCGGGCGACGACACGTATGCGGGTGTTGGATTGTTGAAGAACGCAGTGGGTGTTCCTTCTCGAATGATGAATGCGTCTGCAGTATTCTGATCCAGGTATTCGACAGGAGCCTCAGTACCAACGTTGCCCATGATGAATCGTCCGGCTAGACCGGTGTTGGCTCGTATTCCCGTAGCGACTGTGATATAGGTCGGAACGTTCGAGACAAGGTTACTCATCTCGTCGAGGAATATTCCATCGATCAAGGAAAGACCCGTAATTGGATGTTTATACAACGTTGAATAAAGTTGAACTTTGCCTAGAATCTCTGCTGCGGGGCGAACAACATCCGACTTGGGAGCAACTCTCGTACTGACATATCCAAGAATTCGAATGTAAGGATTCTCTCGTATTTTGGTCAGCGCCGTGATCCACTCGCCGTACTTCGGATGACTCGCATCGATCGGGCCACTATTGGGATTGGCGATGATGGTAATTGGTGTTGAAGCATTTGCTGCGTTAAATACTTGCTGCCACCAAGAGTTGAGCGTGTTGGGTGCGGAAAGCGGATATTCGTACATCGGCAGGATGAGTTTCGTACGCAACGGATCGACGGATTGTGTTGTCGTTTGCGCTTGATGCGTTGCTGGTACGGGTTGACGCTGGCCGGTGTTGTCGATGGCGATGCTGTAGAAGCGATACGTGTTACCGAAAGCTCCTGCGTAGATTGTAGAAGTGAGTGTCGTGTTCGACAGGAATCGGCTGTACGCGCCTCCGTTTGTGGAAACGTAGACATCGTAGCCCGCTATGCCGGAACCTCCGGCATCATCATTGCCCGACCAGTAAACTGGAAAACTGGCGGTCGTCGTTACGGGAGGCAGAGCCGCGACGGTGCTGGTTGGCAGTCCAGCGTCGATTGTTATAAGAGCTTGCTTTTTCGGATCGACACCCTTCGAAGCATCGAGCGGGTCAGTTTGGTCCGTGGCAATCGCGAGTTGATAATCAAAGGAAATCAATGCGACATTACGAATCTCTCGCCCGGTCGGCAATCCGGCTTTGGGACGCACGGTATAGCTGACATGTCCCAGTCCTCGCCCGGTGCCATTCTCAGGAGGCAGGAAGCCAATTAACACGTCTGGGGGCAAACCGGTCTTCGGGTCAAGGCTGAGGAACGACGCATAGACCTCCCCGGTTGATGTGCGAATGCCAGCTTCGATGACGACATCAAACGTCTTACCATTGTAAGTCATCGACCGAGTCGTTTGAAACGTCTGCTTGTGCGCTGGTACGGTGATCTGCTGATCGCCAAAGCCAAAGTCAGTTAACTGAAATGATGCCCAGTCCAAGTCGGATGACAAGAAGTCACTTATGGTGACGTACTGGGCGGGTGCTGTAGCTGTTGCATAGTTTTCAAAGTCGATACGGTATGGAATCGTATTCGCTTGCGCGACAAAAGATTGCGGGCCATATCCAGTTCCAGGTAGCTTTTGATTTGGGTCAAATGCTCCAGCTATGAAACCTAAGATTCCTCCGCCGTCTGTGCCGCCACCACCGCCGCCCTGCGCCCCTCCCTTAGGTTTTTCGGGAGGAGCTTCGCAAGGGTTTTTGTAAATTGGTTCTAGGTTGGGCTGCGGCTCATGATTCATTGCTGCGCTAACTCGCAACATTGAAAAAAGAAAAGTTCTTGCTGAGATCTCGACCATTGTCAACGTATATCCGTATGCGTCCTGCATTGCAAAGTTAAGGCAACTCAAATTATCAATTATCGATGCAAGACCTGACGAGTCGGTAATCGACGTCGGTTCATTGTCGACATAACTGTAATAATTGGTCTGGCCGCCCGATAACCGAATCGGATCTTGGTTTGCAAAGCGTCCGTCGTCGGTTTTGTAATATCTAGCTCGCATGAACTGCATTCCGTTCAACTCCAACTGCACGCCAAATTGTCCAACGAAATGAAAGGGATTGTCCAAGCTACTAATCTTTGCGGTGCTCTTACCGAAGGGTGTGTAATAGTAGGAGTTCGCGTACGTACCGCTGGATGAGGAAATGCCGGCAGTACTTCCTAACGCATCAAAATCGAAGAAATAACGATCATTGCCAACTTGTCTTGCTGCTAAACCTAGTCCGTAGACGTTACGCACGGGATTCAGAGCGCCGGCTTTGTACTCCGCCATGACACTTGACAAACCGATAGGATCGACCAGGTATGCGGTGCGAACGCCATTCTCAACCTTTGCTGTACGATTCCCAAAAGCATCGTATTCATATTCAGTCACACCTTGGGGACCGCTCACGAAAATCAATTGGTTTAACTGATCCCATCTGTAAGTGTTGACACCATCGAACGTCAAGTTACCGTCCGCGTCGTAACTTTGCGCAACACCGCCGACAGTTACGTACTGATTCATGTTGTTCGCGGTGTACAAAGTTGTGACACCGTTCGACACGGTTCTTGTGCGATTCCCCGTAGCATCATAGAAGTACTGCAAATCCTGGTTTGGAGTCAGGCTGGTATTGGCCGATGCATACACTGCTCGGATTAACTGCCCGATGCCGTCGTATGTATAGCTCCACGATCCATCAAGTGTCGTCATCGACACTCGTCTACCAAGCACGTCGTAGGAGTAATCGAATTTGCTGTTAAGCGACGTGGCATTACGCCAATTCTTTAGGCTCAGCAATTGACCTGCGGCGTCATACTCGTAAGTCGTAAACGTCCCATTCCCTTTGTCACTTCGGCTCAAACGGCCGGCAGCGTCGTAACCGTATGTCAACAGGACTACATCTGCGGAATCACGCAAACGCAACAGCCGCCCCACAGAGTCGTACTCGTACTTAGTTACAAAGCCGTCTTGATCGGTAATACGAATCCGACGGCCAAACGTATCGTAGGTGTAATCCAAAAAGCGACCATTCGGGTACGTAATTCTCTTGAGTCGATCGCCATCAGTCGCGAAGTTATAGTCGTACCTTGTGGTACCTGAACTATCCGCCGCCGTCGAGACATTGCCACGTCCATCATAGGTAAATGTTACGACGGAACCGTCCGCGAAAGTTTGCCGCGTAACTTGTCCGAGCGAGTTGAACGTATAAGTTAGCAATTGACCGCGACGATTCGTGGAATTGCCTGGAAGGCCGGAAAGTGTGTAACTGCCTAGGCTCTCGACTGTTCCGTTGGGATAAACGGTGGTGAGCAAATTCCCTTTGTCATCATAGGTGTATGACGTCCGGTTTCCTTTAGCATCCGTAAAGCTGGTCAATTGCCGAAACGGATTGTCATAGGTGAACGAGGTGGTAAATCCCAACTCGTCTGTAATGCTCTGCAAGTTTCCGTGGCTGAACCACTTGAAGTTGTTGGTTTCGCCTGTCGTACTTACGGTCTTACTGAGCCGCAAATCTTTATCAAACTCGTTCGTCGAGATGTTGCCTAGCGGATCGACGAACTTGGCAACTTGACCGTGGTGATCAAAGTAGAGACTCGTAACGCCAGCAACCGTCACATCTTCGTCGACAGTAACCAGACCAGTGCTGTTGTAACCGTAGTCAACAAGCTGAGTGTTTCCAGTAAAAGAGCTGGCATCCAACCGTCCGTTGTTGTCGTAAGTGAAAAACTGCGTCGTTCCTCCGCGTTCGATCGACAGCATCGCATGCCTGATTTGCGCAGCGCCTGTGGTCTGGTAGCTGTAGCGTGTGATTTTTGCGTCCGATGTCGTCACCGTCGTAAGATACGTGTTGGTGGCGTCGTAGCCGTAGGTTGTCCTTCGTCCTGCTGAATCGGTCACCGACGTAATAAGATTGGCAGCGTTGTATACAATCGCGATCGACGCACCACTACTGTGCGTCAGCGAAGTTAATCGGGATAATGCATCGTAGCCGGCCGTGACTCGGTTATTGTTGGTGTCGAAAACGTAATCGATGCGTCCATCCGAACGAAATCGAGTGATCGTGCCATCTACTGCCCGCAACTCGAACACGCCTGAGCTGAGTCTGACAAGGAGCCGTAATTGACAAGCCGCCCAAGCATTGATTTCGTAATGCTTGAGGATAGTGTGCCTTGGGCCGCCTGCTCAAGGACTATGCTTCCGTTCCCCTGAATCACGCCGCCAGACCAGACGAGACTCTCATTCAATTTCAGGGTTCCTGGAATGGTCAGTGTCCCTTGATTAATGATCAGCGTTGCAAGGTTGGCTTCGGGCAATTCGAAGGAGAGGTTCCCGTTAATAATTTCGATCTTTTGTAGTGCTGGCAGTTCGATTCGACTATTCGATCCACTTTGACGAACAATTTGAGATCCTAAATCCGAGCGAATTGATATCAGTGAAGGAAGTCTAAGGGTTGCTCCGTTGCTGGACTCGTACGAGGTATTCGCGGACTCTCGCAGATTTGAAAAGGCTCGTACATTGTTGACTCCATCAACGGTAATGCTGCAGTTGTTGATGCTCGTGAAGTGTTGATGCGGTAACTTACTCGTAGCGCCAATGATCGTGACGTCTACCCGATCCAGTTGGCTGGTCAATTGAGGAGCCAGGATCTCGCCACCTGCTTCCACTTGCAGCCTCGAGTTTCTATGCGTGGCCCTATGGACAAAAGTATTTAACCTCGAGAAGTCGACCAGGCTGCCGGCTCCAGTTGCCAAAACGCTGATTGCCTTGAATAGCTCCGCACTTGCTTCTGTTTCCACACGTGTCACATTGCGGAGGTCTAGCTTGCCTCCAGAACGCGCCTCTAACACTAGGTTGGTATCGTGTGGGGAGGTGGTCGGATTCACGAGAGCCGTAACTGTCGACAAGTTCAATAGGCTGCCGACTCCAAGTGCCTGATAAACCACATTGCGTGTTGGCGCATGGATCGATGCACTGGGAATCGAAAGAGTTGCGCCATTGACCGCATAAAGGCTCGTACCCCGGATATCTGTGAGCGCAGTGAAAACCCGATCGTTACCTATCCCGTCAACGGTAATGGCGCCTGTGGTGATGGTAGTGAAGTGTTGATACGGTAGCTTGCTTGTTGAGCCATTGATCGTGATGTCTACGCGATCCAGTTGAGCGCCCAATTGAGGAGCCAGGATCTCTCCTCCTGTTTCCACACGAAGCTTTGAATTGATATGGGTGGCCCTATGAACAAAAGTATTCAACTTCGAGAAATCGACCAGGCTGCCGACTCCAGTTGCCAAAACGCTGATCGCCTTGAATATTTTGTCATCCGCTTCCGTTTCCACACGAGTAACGTTGCGGACGTCAATCTTGCCTCCAGAAAAGGCTTCTAAAAACAAATCGCTTCCGCTCGGAGACGTTGCTGGGTTAGTCAGTGTTTGAAGACTTGCTAAGTCGAGAACACTGCCGTTGCCGCTTGCCTCAAACGTAGCACCGACAATTGATTTGTATTCAACAATTCCGCCCAGCCTCAGAAGTCCTCCTGCGCGTGCACGCAACGTTGCACCATTAACTGACGCAGTACCCGAGGACCAGCTACCAATGCCCTCTACTATAAGCGACTGGCCAGATGATAGCTGGAATTGGTTCGTCACCGAAACATTGGCTGCGCTCACGCGAAGTGGCCTAGACGATAATAGAGTTGAAACGACTATGTTCCCACTTGGGAACTGGATTGTCGGTCCGTTCGTTTCTATGACGACGTCACTGCCCGCGCCCGGCGATATGTCGCCGACAAAATTAGCCGGATCTCTAAAATCCGTGCCGCCGCCGGTTGGTCCACCGTCCCAATAGATTGTTGCCAGCAGTGCTCTTTCTTCGAGCGTCTCAAATAACAACTTCTTGAACCTACCCCGTGATCTGGCTCTTTGCTCAACCAGTTTTCGGAGGTGTTGTCCTATTACTAGTCCTAGTCTAGACATCTTGTGAAGCCCAAAGTGAGCAGGAAGGAAGTAGGTTGTGCGCCGACACTTTACACGATAAGTAGGTTGTCGCTGCGCCAAACAGTATCATTTTTTGATTGAAAAGAAACCAGCTACAATGTCTACTTCATTTGTTCGGCCGCTTGCAGTCAGGGAAATATTCTGCAGCCGGACTAGTGCGCCGAGACCCTGCCAGCATGCGATAATACCTATCGTAAGGATGGAACGGTTTTCCGTTTGCGCGTCGAACCAATCGTTTGGTGAGACGTGAGCTAGTGCGCTATTATTGACCGAGGCCAAGGCGCTCCACTGGGGGCGCTATAAAGCGAGGTAGCCAGATTGCGAGATTGCAAAGAACGAGGCTAAACAGTGACCTGCATATCAAATGTAATGGTCACCTTGCTCAGCTTCGAACGCTGGACCTGGCCGTCGTTCAAGACGATCGACTCGACATGCGGAACGGTTGGGACTGAGAAAAAAGCTGATACTTGGAATACGTCGCTGATCGCTTGCAAACTTGGATCAGTCGCTGTCACCCGAATTTGGATCACGCCGACCACCGCAGACCGTTATGTCCGCGTCATCCGAAGTTCGTGTGATCGACACCGTCACGTTAGCGGCTGGTTGAGCCGACAATCGCGCTGTAATTAAAGTCGTGCCGCCTTCGGTCACTGAAACCGATGTCGGTGTGACTATCAGCGATTAAGTTGCACCGCTGATGGTAAACAAGCCGTCGACACCATCTGAGCTGCTATTGGTGGGTGCTGGTACTAATGTTAGGGCCTGTGTAAAAATAACTTTTACAAGTTGCTATTGGTCGAATTCAGTCGGATATGTGATAACGAAAGCATCATGGATGCAAAAGTTATCGCAGGAATTCGTCGCAAGTATAAGTTGTTGGCTCCAGAACTGCATGA
>SXGS01100622.1_pt1 | contig 12831 bp, 14 predicted proteins | sample 3174681 | NCBI WGS metagenome assembly SXGS01 (sample SAMN11356861, study PRJNA531348) | freshwater metagenome | isolation source: freshwater sample F1-80 | place: China: Fuxian Lake, Yuxi | collected 2017-12-25
GAGAAGGAGTCGACCCGCCCCGGCGAGGCCGACCTGATCGTCGCCAAGCACCGCAACGGCGCGACCCGCGACATCGTCGTCGCCTTCCAGGGTCACTACAGCCGGTTCGTCGACATGGCGCACTGATCCGTCGGCCGTGGCCCTCCAGCCCCGGCCGGCGGGGTGTCCGCTCGCGGGCCGCGCTGGTCGTAGCGGTCGCGGGCGCTGATCCGCGCGCGGGGGGTGCCCCATCTTGATGACGCCAGCGCCGCGCCGGGCTCGTAGCCTCGGAGCAGGTGATACGGAGGCCGTCGATGCACCCAGTCCTGCGAGCGATGCTGCACGGTTGCCTGGCCGTGGTCCTGCTCGGTGTGGCGCTGTCGGTGGTCCGGTCGGCCGACGCGGCCACGCCGCCCGGGACGCCGTACAGCTGGGGAGGGAACGCCTTCGGCGAGCTCGGCGACGGGAGCACGACGGCGCGCCGCACGGCCGCCGTGGTCAGCGGGCTCACGGACGTCGTCGACGTCCATACCGGTCGCGAGCACGCCGTCGCACTGCGCGAGGACGGCACCGTCGTCACGTGGGGCAGCAACCAGATGGGCCAGCTCGGCGACGGTACGACGGGGGGCCGGCGCCCCACCCCGGCCGCCGTGGCGGGGCTGGACGGCGCCCTGATGGTCTCGACCGGGCACTACCACTCGCTGGCCCTGCGGGCGGACGGGTCGGTGTGGACGTGGGGCTACAACCAGGCCGGCCAGCTCGGTGACGGCACGACGACGACCCGCAGCCGTCCGGTCCGGGTAGCGGGCACCCGCACCTACTCCTGGGTCGCCGCAGGGCGCGACATGAGCTACGCCGTGGCGACCGACGGCACCGTGTGGTCGTGGGGGCTCAACGGCGACGGCCAGCTCGGTGACGGCACGACCACCAACCGCTCGACGCCGGTCCGGGTCGGCGGCCTGACCGGCGTCGTCCAGGTGTCCGGCGGTCGTGACCACGGGCTCGCCCTGCTCGATGACGGCGCGGTGTGGGCCTGGGGCTGGAACGCCTACGGCCAGCTCGGTGACGGCACGCTCACCGATCGACTCACGCCGGTCCAGGTGACGACCGGTGTGACGATGCTCGCCTCCGGCGCCCACCACTCCTACGCCCTGCGCGCCGACGGCAGGGTGCTCGCGTGGGGCCGCAACTACCGCAACGAGCTCGGCGACGGGACCACCACCCAGCGCACCCGCCCCGTCCTGGTCACCGGGGTCGCGGGCGCCGTCGCGATCGGCTCCGGGAGGGATCACGGCCTGGCCGCGCTCGCGGACGGCACCGTGCGGGCCTGGGGCCACAACAGCTCGGGCCAGCTCGGCGACGGGACGGTGACCAGTCGTTCGACGGCGGTGACCGCTCTCGGGGTGTCCGACGTGAAGCACGTCAGCGGTGGCGCGGAGTTCTCCGTCGCCATCTCGGCCGACGGAGACCCGCCGCCTCCCAACCTGGCGCCGACCGCGCGGGCCGGCGGGAGCTGCACCGGGTTGGTCTGCCAGCTCACCGGCGCCGCCTCGTCCGACCCGGACGGCACGATCGTGTCGTACGACTGGGACTTCGGCGATGGCACGACCGGGACGGGGGCGACTCCGAGCCACACCTACGACCTGCCGGGCACCTACGAGGTGACCCTGGTGGTGACCGACGACGACGAGGCGACGCACGAGGTCGCCGTCCCGGTGGCGCCGTCGGAGCCCACCGGAGGGGTGGCGGAGTTCCGGGCGGCGGCCGGGACGACCCGCAACGCCGCGACTGCACCGGTCGTCGTCCCCGGCTCGGTGCAGGCCGGGGACGCGCTGGTCCTGTTCGTGTCCACCAACCGGCTCGCCACCGTCACGACACCGGCGGGCTGGACCCTGCTCACGATGGTGAGCGACACCGACCTGCGGTCGTGGGCGTTCACCCGCACGGCCGTCGCCGCGAGCGCCGGCTCGACCGTCACGGTCGCTCTCGACGCCCAGAGCAAGGTGGACCTCGCGTTCGTCGCGTACGACGGCGGCCCGGTCACCTCCGCGCTCGCGCGCGTCGAGACCGGCACCGGGACAGCCCACCTGACGGCCGCCGCGACGGTTGCCGTGGCCGGCTCCCGGGTGGTGCACCACTGGTCCACGAAGATCAACAGCACTGCGGCCTGGGCGCTGCCCGCGGACGTCTCCGTACGCCGGTCCAGCAGCGGCGGCAGCGGCAGCGGCCAGGTGTCGGCCGTCGTCGGGGACGGCGGCCCGGCACCGGCCGGGCCCTGGGCGAGCCGCTCCGCGACCGCGATCGTGGCGTCCGCGAAGGCGATCGCCTGGACCGTCGTCGTCCCGCCGGGCTGACGCCGGCGCCCGGATCCGACGGAGAGCGACCCGGCCGCGGCGAAGCCCGCCGAGCGAAGAAGGACCCCGTGGGCCCAGCCGGTCACACTCGCGCGCCGCCCCACGTCGAAGAGGCAGGAAGCAACGACGTGGAAGGGTGAGGACATGGATCGGACCGAGCAGTTCGAGGCGGAGCGACCACGGCTCGTGGGACTGGCGAGCAGGGTGCTCGGCGACCCGACCGAGGCCGAGGACGTCGTGCAGCAGGCCTGGTTGCGGATGGACCGCAGCGACGCCGACATCGAGAACCTGCCTGCCTGGCTGACGACCGTGACCACCCGGCTGTGCCTGGACCGGCTGCGGTCGCGCACCCCGGTGCCGGAGCCCGACCTGGAGGCCGAGCTCGACGCGCAGGAGGGGGCGACGGACCCCGCCGACGACGTGGCACTGGCCGACACCGTCGGCATCGCGCTCCAGATCGTCCTCGACCGGCTCAGCCCCGGCGAGCGCGTCGCCTTCGTGCTCCACGACAGCTTCGGGTTCGACTTCCCGACCATCGCCGCCGTCCTCGACGTCACGCCGGTCGCAGCGCGCAAGCTGGCGTCGCGGGCGCGCAGCAAGGTCGCACAGCCGCGGTCGGAGGACCCGCTGGCCGACTGGGAGGTGGTCGACGCCTTCATGGCCGCCGCGCGGCAGGGCGACTTCACCCGGCTCGTGCAGCTGCTCGCGCCCGACGCGGTGATCGTCGGCGACGCGGCAGCGATCCAGATCGGTACGCCGGCGCGGATCGAGGGCCGGCAGGAGATCGCCACCTTCTTCAACGGCGCTGCCCAGGCGGCGCTGCCGGTGTACGTCGGCGAGCGGGCCGGATCAGCGTGGTACGACAAGGGCACGGCCCGGGTCGCGTTCGACTTCACGGTCGTCGACGGTGTCGTGCAGCGCATCGACTTCCGCGCCGAGGCCGAGGTGCTGGCGCAGGTGAGCCGGCGCCGCGACGCCGAGCGCCGCTGAGCCGCCGGCCCTCCCGGAAGAAGTTGCGGCCACCGGTCACACCGGGCGCTCGCCGTACGTCGACACAGTGAAGACCACGAGAGGACACGAATGATGAAGACCATGACCTGCCGCCAGCTCGGCGGCCCCTGCGACCTCGCGCACCGCGGCAAGGACGCCGACGAGGTGATCAACGCCCAGGACAAGCACCTCAAGGAGGTGGTCAAGGCGGGCGACGAGCTGCACCAGCAGGCCCGCCAGGAGATGAAGTACCGCTGGCTGCACCCGAAGAAGTCGATGGGTTGGTACAACGACACCAAGGCGGCGTTCGCAGCCCTGCCGGAGGACTGAGGGGTCTCCGGGGGTCACTGCAGCCGGGGATCCTCCGTCGGGTCGTGGTACATCCGGGGACACCCGTGGTGGACGGCGCCGGGGCGCAGCTCGAAGTGCCAGGGCTCGTTGCGATAGATCCGGCACAGCCCGTACGCCGCCCCGCGCTCCCCGAGCCAGTTCGCGGCCGACGACGGGCCGACGTCCACGGCGTCCCCGGAGACGTGCGCGGACCGGTCCGGCGGGGCGACCCAGCGTGCGGCCTCCTCCTTCGAGCCGTAGCGGGCGACCGCCTCCTCGAGCAGCCGGGCCTGGTGCTCCGCCGAGCGCCACCCGCTGTTGACCTCGATCGACACGTCCTCGTCCTCGGCGTCCGCCGCCGCCCTCTGCAGGGCGGCGCGCAGCTCCGGGTCGAGGCCGGTGATGGCGGGCGTGTCATCGCCGACCGCGGAGGCCTCGACGGCGGCCGAGCCGGTCCCGAGGCCGAACCGGACCGGTTCGCCCCGGAGGAAGCCGGTCGGCGAGAGCAGGCCGACGAGTGCCGCGGCCGCGGCGAGCACCCCGACGACGGAGGCGGCGGCAGGGGAGAGGACGCGGTGCGGGGGCCGGACCCGGCGGGAGGTGCCGGCAGTGCGGTGTGGACTCATGGCAGCAGTCAAGGGAGCGCGGCGTTGCCGTCCCGTCTGCGATTTTCGATACGACGGCGATACGTCGGGCTCTCTAGCATCGGGACCATGCGCGTGCTGATCGTCGAGGACGAGGCCCTGATGGCCGGTGCGATCCGCGACGGCCTGCGCCTGGAGGCGATCGCCGCCGACATCGCCGGCGACGGCGACACCGCGCTGGAGATGCTGAGCCTCAACGACTACGACATCACCGTCCTCGACCGCGACATCCCGGGTCCGTCCGGAGACGAGATCGCCCAGCACATCGTGGCCTCGGGGGTCGGCATGCCGATCCTCATGCTCACCGCCGCCGACCGCATCGACGACAAGACCACCGGCTTCGAGCTCGGCGCCGACGACTACCTCACCAAGCCGTTCGAGCTGCGCGAGCTCGTGCTCCGCCTGCGTGCCCTGGACCGCCGGCGCGGCCACCACCGCCCGCCCGTGCGCGAGCTCGCGGGCCTGCGGGTCGATCCCTTCCGACGCGAGGTCTACCGCGACGGCCGGTACGTCGCGCTCACCCGCAAGCAGTTCGCCGTGCTCGAGGTGCTCGTCGCCGCCGAGGGCGGCGTGGTCAGCGCCGAGGAGCTGCTGGAGCGGGCCTGGGACGAGAACGCCGACCCGTTCACCAACGCCGTCCGGATCACCGTGTCCGCGCTGCGCAAGAGGCTCGGGGAGCCGTGGCTGATCGCCACCGTCGCCGGCGTCGGCTACCGGATCGACCCCGAGGCGGGCGCGGTCACGTGACCCGCGACGCCACCGCCGTACGACGCCCGCCCGGCCTGAGCGTCCGGCTCAAGCTCACCCTCAGCTACGCCGGCTTCCTGATGGCGGCCGGCACCCTGCTGCTCGCGGTGGTGTGGGTCTACCTGCTGCGCTACGTCCCGGACGGGACGTACCCCGGACCCCAGTTCTCGCCGAGCCGCTCGGACCTGCAGGAGGCCTTCGTCCCCAAGGCCGCGCTGGCGATGGGCGGCCTGCTGGTCCTCGGGCTGGTGGGCGGCTGGCTGCTCGCCGGCCGGATGCTCGCGCCGCTCGACCGGCTCACCGAGGCGACCCGCCTGGCGGCCGACGGCTCGCTGGCCCACCGGATCAGGCTCCCGGGCGCCCGCGACGAGTTCCGCGAGCTCGCCGACAGCTTCGACGCGATGCTCGCGCAGCTCGAGGCCCACGTCGAGGAGCAGCAGCGGTTCGCCGCCAACGCCTCGCACGAGCTGCGGACCCCGCTGGCGATCATGCAGACCCTGTTGGAGGTCGCGCGCAACGATCCACGTCGTGACCCCGCCGTCCTGGTGGATCAGCTCCTCGACGTCAACGCCCGCGCGATCGACCTCACCGAGGCGCTGCTGCTGCTCAGCCGCGCCGACCGGCGCTCCTTCGTCCGCGACGAGGTGGACCTCTCGCTGCTCGCGGAGGAGGCCACCGAGACGCTGCTGCCGCTCGCGGAGGCCCGAGGAGTCACCCTCGAGACGTCCGGCGACCCGGCCCCCACCGTCGGGTCCCCGACCCTGCTCCTGCAGCTCGTCACGAACCTGGTCCACAACGCGATCGTCCACAACCTCCCGGAGGACGGCACGGTGCGGGTGACCACCGGCACCGGGCACGACGCGGCGACCGTCACCGTCGCGAACACCGGCCCGGCGCTCACCCCCCACCTGGTGTCGACCCTCGTCGAGCCGTTCCAGCGCGGCAGCGCCCGGGTCCGGGCCGGCCACGCCGGGGTCGGGCTGGGCCTGGCGATCGTCCGCAGCATCACCGAGGCGCACGACGGCGCGCTGGACCTCGTGCCCGGCGACGGTGGTGGGCTGGTCGTGACCGTGCGGCTGCCGCCTGCGCCCGCCTGAACCGGCGGCTGCAGTGTCCCCACAAGTGGTGATGGCGCGCATCCCTCGGGCGGCATAGGTTGGAACGACGGGCCCGGCCGGGGCCCCCTCGGACCGCCTCGACCGGTGTCACCCCCACCGACGAGGAGGCAGCATGTTCATCCAGATGATGCAGGGTCCCTGTGGCCGGCAGGACGAGGTCCGCGCCGTGCTCGACGAGTGGCGGCGCGAGCTCTCCCCGGGCGCGGACGGGTGGCTCGGCGGCACGTACGGGTTCACCGACGACGGCCAGCTGATGGCGGTCGTGCGCTTCGAGTCGCGCGAGGCGGCGCAGGCGAACTCCGACCGTCCCGAGCAGGGGGAGTGGGCCCGCCGGTTCACCGCCCTGATGGACGGACCGCTCGAGTTCCACGACTGCGACGACGTCACGCTGATGATGGACGGCGGCTCCGACGACGCAGGCTTCGTCCAGATCATCCGGGGCCGCGTCGAGGACCCCTCGCGCCTCAAGGCGATGCTGGCCGACACCACCACGCTCCACGAGATGCGCCCGGACATCCTGGGCGGCACCCTCGCCTTCGAGCCCGACGGCTCCTTCATCGAGACCGTCGCCTTCACCTCCGAGGAGGCGGCTCGCGCGGGCGAGCAGGTGGAGCCACCGCCCGAGGTACGCCGCGAGCTGCAGCACGCGATGCAGGGCGCGACCTTCCACGACCTGCGCCACCCCTGGTTCGAGAGCGCCTGAGGCCCCGCCATGCTTCAGGACAGCAAGGTCGTCGCGAACGTCCCGGCAGCCGACCTCGATCGGGCCCGCCGGTACTACTCCGAGGTGCTCGGCCTGCAGCCCGCCGAGGAGTTCCCCGGCGGGCTGGTCTACCGGATCGCCGGCGGGACGGCCCTGCAGCTCTACGAGACCGCCGAGGCGGGCAAGGCCAGCCACACCGTGGCCCACTTCGAGGTGGCCGATGCCGCGGCCGAGGTCGACTCCCTGCGAGCGCAGGGGGTGCGCTTCGAGCACTACGACCTCCCCGGCGTGACCTGGGACGGCGACGTCGCCGGGCTCGGCGAGATGGGTCACGCGGCGTGGTTCAAGGACAGCGAGGGCAACATCCTCTGCGTCGGGGACACCGCGAGCACCTGACGGACTAGCGCGAGGGCTGCGGCGTCTCGCACTCGATCTTCGGGTTCACCCCGACGTAGTTCAGCGGTCCGGCGACGATGGTCAGCGCCGTGTCGCCGAACGTCTTGCAGCTCACGTCCCGGTCGTCGGTGAAGTAGCCGCGCTGGAACGCCGCCAGGACGCCGATGACCAGCCAGATGACGACGAGAACGCCGCCGATTCCTGTGCCTCTCATGATTCCTCCTCGGAACGGGCCGTGGCTCTCGGTACCCGGAACCGGGCGGTCCACCGGATCGGGGCTTGACCCTGACGCTGCGTCAACCCTGGACGCTGACGCACATGACCCAGACACCCCCCATGATCGAGGTCGCCGGCCTGCGCAAGGCGTACGGCGACCACACCGTCCTCGACGGTGTGGACCTGTCCGTCCCGGCCGGCACCGTCCACGCCCTGCTCGGCTCCAACGGAGCCGGGAAGACCACTGTCATCCGCATCCTGGCGACCCTGCTGCGGGCGGACGCCGGGACCGCCCGCGTCAACGGCTTCGACGTGGCGACCGAGCCCGCCCGCGTCCGGGAGTCCTTCAGCCTGACCGGCCAGTTCTCCGCGGTCGACGAGATCCTGACCGGCCGGGAGAACCTCGTTCTCGTCGCCGAGCTGCGCCACCTCGACCAGCCCCGGCGCATCGCTGAGGAGCTGCTCGAGCAGTTCTCGCTCGCCGACGCGGGCGACAAGCGGGTCGCGACGTACTCCGGCGGCATGCGGCGCCGCCTCGACATCGCGATGAGCCTGATCGGGGACCCGCCCGTGATCTTCCTCGACGAGCCCACCACCGGGCTGGACCCCCAGTCCCGTCTCGATGTCTGGCGCACGGTCACGGAGCTCGCCCGCGCGGGCACGACCGTGCTGCTCACGACGCAGTACCTCGAGGAGGCAGAGCACCTCGCCGACCGGATCGGGATCCTGCACCAGGGCCGGGTCATCGTCGACGGCACCCTCGCCGAGCTCAAGGCGCTGATGCCCCCGGCCGAGGTCCAGTACGTCGAGAAGCAGCCGAGCCTCGAGGAGATCTTCCTTGCCGTGGTCGGACACCCGACCTCCCCCACCACCACCGCGACCACGGAGGAGAGCCGATGAGCACTCAGTTCGCCCGCGAGACGCGCACCCTGCTGCGCCGCTCGATGCGCCACGTCCTGCGCAGCCCGGACACGATCATCACCACCGCCCTCACCCCCGTCGCGCTGCTGCTGCTCTTCGTCTACGTCTTCGGGGGAGCGATCGACACCGGCGGCGTCGAGTACGTCGACTACCTGCTCCCGGGCATCCTGCTCATCACGGTCGCCTCCGGCATCGCCTACACCGCCTACCGGCTCTTCATGGACGTCTCCGGCGGGATCTTCGAGCGCTTCCAGTCGATGCCGATCTCCCGGTCCGCCGTGCTCTGGGGACACGTGCTCACCTCGGTGGTCGCGAACCTGATCTCGCTGGTGCTGGTGGTGCTCGTCGCCCTGGCGATCGGCTTCCGTTCAGGGGCGGGGGTGCTCGCGTGGCTGGCCGTCGCCGGGATCCTGACCCTGTTCACGCTGACCCTGACCTGGCTGGCGGTGATCCCCGGCCTGACGGCGGGCTCCGCCGACGCGGTGAGCGGCTTCTCCTACCCGCTGATCCTGCTTCCCTTCATGAGCTCCGCCTTCGTGCCGACGGCCAGCATGCCCGGCCCGGTGCGGTGGTTCGCCGAGCACCAGCCGGTGACCTCGATCGTCGACACCCTCCGCAACCTGTACGCCGAGCAGCCGGTCGGCGACGAGATCTGGACCGCTCTCGCGTGGTGCGTCGGGGCCCTCGTGGTCGCCTATCTGCTGGCGATGCGGGTCTACCAGCGCAAGATGGCGTGAGCCGGGCGAGGCCGGAGAGGATGGATCCGTGCTGACGATCAGCGAGCTGGCGGCGTACGCCGGCGTCACCGTGCGCGCCGTGCGGCACTACCACGCGAAGGGCCTGCTGCCCGAGCCCGCGCGGGACCACTCCGGCTACCGCCGGTACGGCGCCCGGGCGGTCTCGGACCTGATCCGGATCCGCACCCTGGCCGAGGCCGGCGTACCGCTGGCCCGGGTGCAGGAGCTCCTCGGGGCCGGGCCGGGGGAGTTCGCCGAGGCCGTGGCCGACATCGACCGGCGGCTGCGGGCGGAGATCCGTGAACGGCAGGGCCACCGCGAGCGGATCGCCCAGCTGGCGGCCGGCGACAACCTCTCGCTGCCGCCCGAGGCGGTCGACTACCTCGACCGGCTCCGGGGGCTGGGCTTCTCCGAGCGACTGATCGCCGGAGAGCGCGACGCCTGGATCCTGGTCGCCGCGCAGCGCCCCGAGCACATGGCGTCCCTGATGGCGCTGAAGAGCAAGCAGCTCGACGTACCGGTCAACACCGAGCTCTACCGCGACTTCAGCGAAGCCATCGACTGGGACCCCGACGACCCGCGGCTGGACGTCCTGGTCGACAAGCTGGTGTCCTCGATCGAGATCGGGAGCAACGAGGAGGACGACGAGGCCTGGGCGGAGTTCGGCATCCCCGACGACCTCGTCACGCTGCTCGACGAGGTCTTCGTGACCTCGGTGCCGATCGCCCCCCGCCTGCTGGAGCTGCTCGAGGAGCGCGGCTGGACCGGCTGGACGAGGCTGGAGCGGATCGAGCGGGCGGACTGAGTCCTAGCGGGGCTGCTCGGGCGGCTCGGGCGGGGTCTCGATCACGCTCTCCAGGCACTCCAGCGCGCCGCGGAGGTAGCGCTCGACGACGGCTCGCTCCTCGTCGCTGAACTCCGCGTCGAGACGCGCCAGACCCTGGAACATCGGCAGCAGCTGGCGGTGCATCTCCCCCCGCCCCGAGTCGGTCAGGTGCAGCTGCGTACGGCGCCGGTCCGCCTCGTCCGCGACGCGGTCGAGGTGACCGCGGCGGCTGAGCCGGTCGACGATGCCGGTGGCGGCGGCGCTGGTGACCTCGAGGTGCCGGGCGAGCGCGGCCGGCCCGACGGGACCGTGGCTGAGCCGCTCGAGCGTGGCGAGCTCGACCTCGCTGAGGGCGGCGCGGCGGCTGACGACGTGGCGGATCCGCACCCCGGCCTCGAGCAGGCTGCGGAGCGTCTCCAGGGTCGGGGTCGCGTGCCAGGGGCGCTCGGCCATTGTCTCACCTGCTTAACTATCAACTACCTTAAGGAGTCTAGCTCTCGCCGCCGAGGAGTGTCGCATGTCCGGAGAAGCCGCACCGCGGCCTCGTACCCTCCTGCTGACCGGGCCGCGTACGGCCTGGGTGGTGGCGCTCGTCCCACTGCTGCTCGCGGTCCTGGCGCTCGGGCTGCTGGGGGAGGGCGAGCGGGAGCAGCGCTCTACCGACCAGCTCCCCCGCGGACTCGACAGCACCCTCGCCACCGCGCTCGCCGAGGAGCTGGACGCGGAGTCCGGCGCGGGCGAGCAGGACGTCGCCATCGTCCTCTTCGCAGCCGAGCAGGGATCGCTGAGCGAGGAGCAGCTCGCCGGCATCGCGGAGGCGGCCGGCGCCGTCGGCGCCGCCCCGAAGAGCCTGACCACCGCCTCCGACGAGAGCGCCGCCTTCGTCGTGGTGCCCGTGGCCGCCTCCTCGGCGAGCGACACCAGCGAGCGGGTCGACGAGCTGCGCGCCACCCTCGAGGACGCCACGCCCGAGGGGGTGAACGCCAGCGTCACCGGACCGGCCGGGATCCAGGCGGATCTCGCCAAGGTCTTCGACGGCGCCAACACCCGCCTGCTGCTGGCGACGGCGTCGGTCGTCGCGATCCTTCTCGTGCTCACCTACCGCAGCCCCGTCCTGTGGCTGATCCCCCTGACCGTCGTCGGCATCGCCGACCGGCTCGCGGGCGTGGTCGCGACCCAGGTGATGGCGGCGCTCGACGTGGCGTGGAACGAGTCCACCGTCGGCATCCTGTCGGTGCTCGTCTTCGGTGCCGGCACCAACTACGCCCTCCTGCTGATCTCCCGCTACCGCGACGAGCTCGGGCGCGAGGAGTCGCGTCACCTCGCGATGGCGACGGCGCTGCGTCGTACCCTCGAGCCGGTGCTGTGCAGCGCAGCCACGGTGGTCCTCGGCCTGCTGACCCTGCTGCTCTCGCTCACGCCGACGACCCGCGGGCTGGGCCTGGCCTGCGCGCTGGGCATCGTGGTCGCGGCGTTCTTCGTGCTGGTCGTGCTGCCGGCCCTGCTCGTGCTGTTCGGCCGCTGGGTGTTCTGGCCGAGGGTGCCGCGGGTCGGCGCGACCTCGCTCGCCGAGCGTCCCTCGCTCTGGCGCCGGGTCGGCTCGGTGGTGGAGCGCCGGCCCGCCGCCCTCGTCGCCGGTACGACGGTCGTGCTCGCCCTGCTCGCGATCGGGCTCTTCCGGGTCGAGACCGGCCTGGGCCAGGCCGACCAGTTCCTCGAGGAGCCGGAGGCGATCTCGGCCGCGCAGCGGCTGGCGGAGTCCTTCCCGGCCGGCACCTCGAGCCCGACGGAGGTGCTGACCCGCGATGACCCCGAGCGGGTCGCCGGCATCGTCGCGGAGACCCCGGGCGTCGACTCCGCACGGGTCTCGGGCGAGGGCGGGGGCGTGGCGCGCGTCGACGTCGTCCTGGACTCCGCGCCCGGCAGCGCCGAGGCGCGAGCCACCATCGAGGACCTGCGCTCCGGTCTCACCGACCTCGACGACACCCATGTCGGCGGCGACGAGGCCGTCGGGATCGACGAGCGGGAGGGCGCCGAGCGCGACCGCCTGGTCGTGCTGCCGTCCATCCTGGCGATCGTGCTGCTGGCCCTGGTGCTGCTGCTCCGCTCTGCGGTGGCGCCGGTGCTGCTCGTGGCCACCGTGCTCGGCACCTACTGCGCGAGCATGGGCATCTCGTGGTGGATCTTCACCGGCCCGCTCGGCTTCGAGGCGATGGACGTCTCGGTCCCGCTGTTCGCCTTCCTGTTCCTGGTCGCCCTCGGCGTCGACTACAACATCTTCCTCGTCACCCGGGCTCGCGAGGAGGCGCGCGAGCACGGCACGCGCGACGGCATGCTCCGCGCCCTCGCCGCGACCGGTGGCGTGATCACCAGCGCCGGGATCCTGCTGGGCGCGGTCTTCGCCGTCCTGGGCGTGCTGCCGCTGGTCGTGCTCGCCCAGCTCGGCGTCGTCGTCTGCATCGGGGTCCTGCTGGACACCCTGCTCGTCCGCACGGTGCTGGTGCCCGCGCTGGCGCTCCTGCTCGGCGACCGGTTCTGGTGGCCGGCGCGCCCGGCGGCTACCGCCCGGCGGTGACCGGCGCCCGCGAGAACCGGAGGTACTCGTCGGCGACCGGGCCGCCGCGCACGAGCTTCACGTCGTCGCGGTAGGACATCGACATCAGCCACGGGCGGCGGTCGCCCTGGCGGGGCAGCTCGGCGAGGGCGCGGGTGACGTAGCCGGCGGCGAAGTCGAGCAGCGGGCGGGTCTCCATCTCCGGCGCCTCGGGCACGCAGACGTCGTACCCCTCCGTCTCCATGTGCTCGAGCATGCGGCAGAAGAACTCGCAGAGCAGGCCGACCTTGAGCGTCCACGACGAGTTGGTGTAGCC
>SXGS01221508.1_pt1 | contig 12829 bp, 15 predicted proteins | sample 3174681 | NCBI WGS metagenome assembly SXGS01 (sample SAMN11356861, study PRJNA531348) | freshwater metagenome | isolation source: freshwater sample F1-80 | place: China: Fuxian Lake, Yuxi | collected 2017-12-25
ATGTAATTAAGATTGAAAGTGCTGGCTTCGATCTCGAGAGGCGCCTCTTCCCCCAAGTCCCGCATCGCTTGGATGTCCTGATGGCGGAAGAGGGCGTTGTCTTCGATGGACATCTTGGCGTCCACAGCGACGATGGCTTCTTTGCCATCGGGTCCGGCGACCACACAGAGAGGATTGATCTCCAGCATGGCGGCGTCGCATTCCCACCAGGTCTTGTAGACGCCGAGGAACAACTTGGCGGCCCGGTTCATGAGCTCCCCTCGGAGTCCCAGTGCGGCCGCCAGTTTTCGAGCTTGATAAGGCATGAGGCCCAGGGATGGGTCGACGAGTTCCTTGATGATTTTCTCGGGAGTTTTCTCGGCGACTTCCTCGATGTCCACGCCGCCCTCCGTGCTGGCCATGATCAAGGGCTGGGAAGTCGAGCGGTCGAGGAGCACCGCTAAATAGAGCTCTTTTTTGATGGTTTCGGCGCTGGCGATGAGCAGTGTTTTCACTTCGCGGCCTTCAGGGCCCGTTTGCTTGGTCACCAGCACATTCCCCAGCATGGCGGACGCTTTGTCGAAGACGTCATCGGCCGTGCGGCTCAATTTCACGCCGCCTTGAAATCCGCTTTTAAAGGCGCCTTTGCCGCGGCCGCCCGCGTGGATCTGGGATTTGACCACGACCAGCGAGTGTCCGGCGGCGAACAACTTCTCGCCCACTTCGCGCGCGCGCGCGGGCGTGGTGACAGCCTCTCCCCCCGGGACGGGGACGCCGAATCGAGCCAGCAATTGTTTCGCCTGATATTCGTGAAGGTTCATGATTGATGTTCCGTGACGATCGCGCGCGCGCGCCGGGAGGGTCCGATCGCCGGCGCGGACTCCGCGGTTGATTGGCCTGACAACGGGACTCCACCCCGCGATTCCGTGTCCCCTTGCATGTGTGGCGCGGACCGATCTGAGCGGAGTGGGATCTGGACGGGTTTCACCGTTGATCCAAGGGCACGACCTTTAGTCCCACCGGTCCCGTGTAGACGCTTTGCGGACGAATCAGGCGGTTATCCGCCAGTTGCTCCAGGACATGGGCGGTCCATCCGGCCGTGCGCGCGATGGCAAAAATTGGGGTGAACAAATCGGTCGGAATGCCGAGCGAGTAATAGACCGTGGCGGAATAGAAATCCACGTTTGCGTGCAGCCCTTTGCGTTCCAGCATCATTTCGGCGATTTTCTCGCTCATTTGAATCCACTTGGGTTCGCCGAGCTTGGCGCTGAGCACCTGCGCCATGCGCTTGAGGTGCGGCGCTCGCGGATCCAGCACCTTGTAGACCCGGTGGCCGATCCCCATGACTTTCTTCTTCTGAGCGAGGCATTCCTCGACGTATTCCTCAACTTGATCCAGGCTTCCGATTTCCTTCAACATCTTGATGACGCCTTCATTCGCGCCGCCGTGCAGCGGTCCTTTGAGCGTTCCGATGGCCGTTGTGACGGCCGAATACATGTCACTGAGCGTGGCGATGGTGACGCGGGCGCTGAACGTGGAGGCGTTCATCCCGTGATCCGCGTGCAGCACGTAGCAGAGGTCCATGGTTTTAACCTGCTCCTCCGAAGGCGGCTCGCCGTTGATGAGGTAGAGAAAATTCGCGGCTTCGCCCAGGGACGGATCGGGAGGGAGCAAGCTCTTGCCCTGGCGAGCCCGATGAAAATAGGCCGTGATAATGGGTATTTGCGCGATGAGGCGCATGGCCTTTTCCCTCTGCGCGTCCATGTTGTCGGCGTCCGCGCCGCAATCGAAACAACCCAGCGCCGAGACCCCCGTGCGAAGGGCGTGCATGGCTGGTGTGTTCTCGGGAAAGGACCGGATCAGATCGACGACGCCTTGTGGCAGCTCGCGGGCGGCGGCCAGGCGCGCTTTGAGTTCTGCGAGCTGCGCTTGGTTGGGGAGAAAACCATGATGAAGCAAATGAACCACTTCCTCGTAAGTGACCTTGCCTGCCAGTTCGTCGATGTCGTACCCGCAGTAAATCAGTTTCCCCACATCCCCACGGACATCGCTCAGCCGCGTGCTGGCGGCAACGACCCCTTCCAAACCTTTCGCAGCAGTGGCGGCTATCGCTGGATTGCTCATGGAATCATGGCTGGCATCTCAAGTAAGTTGGCGGCCAATTTAGGTAACGCCTATCGGAGCGTCAACGGTTTTCCCGGAAACGCTGGATTGAGGAGCCGTTTTCGCGGTTTTTCTCAAAGAGATTCCTCGTTGGTCGCTCCGCGGGGGTGTCTTTCTTGGGGACGGCCAACGAAAGCGCGATTTGCTCCGCAGGTGGATTTTTGTGCAACATTTCAAACGTGTTTGGTATCTATGGCTTCATGACGCGCTGGAAGGGCATTTATTCGGATCGGATCGTCGCACTGGCGATAGGCCTCGCAACCACTTGCTGGGCCATGGCCGAGGACAAGAACTGGACTCATTTCAGGGGCTCTTCCGGGTTGGGCTTATCCGGCGCGCAGGGCCTTCCGACCACGTGGAGCGAGACCCGCAACGTGACGTGGAAAACGCCCATCCACGGGAGAGCGTGGTCCTCCCCCGTGGTGCAGGATGGGCGGGTGTGGTTGACGACCGCCACCGAGGATGGCCGCGCCCTCTCCGTTGTGAGTGTGGACGCCACCTCTGGCAAGGTCGTGCTCGACAAGCTGCTCTTTGAGGTGGAGAAGCCCCAGTTCGCCCACAAATTCAACACTTATGCCTCGCCCACCCCCGCATCCGAATCCGGACGGATCTACGTCACGTTCGGATCTCCCGGGACCGCCTGTCTGGATGCCAGCACGGGAGCGGTGCTGTGGGAGCGACGCGATTTTGTCTGCAACCATTTTCGAGGAGCGGGATCGTCGCCCATTATCCACGGAGAGTTGCTGATCATGAATTTTGACGGGAGCGATTTCCAATTCGTCGTGGCGCTCGATAAGAAGACAGGCAAGACCGTTTGGCGCACGGACCGCTCGATCGACCACAAGGACTTGGATGCGGAAGGGAAGCCGCAGGCGGAGGGCGATTTTCGGAAGGCATTCGCGACGCCTTTGGTGGCGATGTTTGGAGGAAAACCCCTGCTCATCAGCCAAGGAGCCAAGGCGGCTTATGGTTATGATCCGGGGACGGGAGCTGAAAGGTGGCGAGTGGAGGAGCGCACCAGTCATTCCGGGGGCACGCGGCCCGTGGTCAGCGACGACCTCATCTATTTTCCGAGCGGATGGTCCCAAGGCCAAATTCTGGCCGTCAAGCCCGGCGGTTCCGGCGATGTGACCGAAACCCATGTGGTTTGGAGGTCGAAAAGAAACGTCCCCAAATTGCCTTCCCTGCTCTTCGCCAAGGATCTGCTGTTCATGATCGATGATGGCGGTGTCGCCGGTTGTTTGGACCCCAAAACCGGGGCGGAAATCTGGAGGGAACGCGTTGGAGGGAACTATTCGGCGTCTCCCCTTTTTGCCGACGGCAAAATCTACGTTTTCAGCCAGGAAGGAAAGACCACGATTTTCGAGGCGTCGCGCGCCTTTCGCCCGCTGGCCACCAACGAACTTTCGGACGGGTTCATGGCCTCGCCGGCGGTTGCGGGCAAGGCCTTGATCCTGCGAACCAAGTCCGCGTTGTACCGGATCGAATCCGTGCCCCGGTAAGCGAGAATGGAGTGTTGATCAGACAATGAATTGATTGGGAATTTGTGGAGGCAGGCCGCTGGAATGCCTCGGCAAGTTCATCGGTCACGGCAGCAAAGAAAACTCGTTGCGGCTCCAGCAGCGCCGCCGCGAATCAGTGGCATTGGCGACTGGACAGAAAGCGGAAAAAAAACTCAACCATCAAGCAAAGGACCTATGGCAGAGATGCACGAAGTGGATTACAAAGTTTATGGAGACGACATGCAGTTCGTGGAGATCGAGCTCGATCCCATGGAGGCCGTCGTGGCGGAGGCGGGCGGGATGATGTACATGGAGAATGGCATCGAAATGGAGACGATCTTTGGGGACGGATCTCAGAAGAACAGCGGTTTCTTCGGCGCCCTGATGGGGGCTGGGAAGCGGCTCCTGACCGGTGAATCTCTCTTCATGACCGTGTTCCAGAATCAGGGGACTGGGAAAAAGAAAGTGGCTTTCGGAGCGCCGTATCCTGGGAAAATCATTCCGGTGCACCTCACCGACGTGGGGGGAGAGCTGATCGCCCAGAAGGACTCGTTTCTCTGCGCCGCGAAAGGTGTGAGTGTCGGGATCGCCCTTCAGAAGCGGCTCGGCGCCGGTCTTTTTGGCGGCGAGGGTTTCATCATGCAGCGGCTTCAGGGTGATGGATGGGCCTTTTGTCACGCAGGCGGCACGATTCTCGAAAGGGATTTGGCCATGGGGGAAGTGATTCGAGTGGACACGGGATGCGTGGTGGCTTTTACATCCAGCGTCGATTTCGATATCCAGTACGTCGGCAAAATCAAGTCGGCGTTGTTTGGTGGTGAAGGCCTGTTTTTCGCCACCATGCGCGGCCCCGGCCGGATTTGGCTGCAATCGCTCCCGCTCAGCCGGTTGGCTGACCGCATCATCAGCGCCTCCCCCAAAGCAGGCGGAGCCGCTCGTGGGGAAGGCTCGCTTCTGGGAGGATTGGGCGGATTGCTGGACGGGGACAATCAATAGCCGGTCTGGCGCCAGAAGACCGCATGAACCGACCCAAGGAGCGTGGGAGGCCTGGATTTAAGCCGTCCCAGGAACGGTGCGCTCCACCACGGCTGACCTCGCGCCGACACCGCCTCTCCGGAATGGCCCCGAGACCATTCTCTGAAGGCCGGGGACATGTCACCCTTTGCATTGGCGGTTTGTTGCTCTTGTTGGCGCAAGGGTGCTCGCCCCCCGCCCCAGACGCCCAGCGCGTTCTTTCCGGTACAATGGAGTGTGATGAAGTGAGGATCGCGTCGCGCCACGGGGGGCGCGTGGCTTCCATAGAAACGCAGGAAGGCGCCGAGGTCAAAAAGGGCCAGATTCTGGTTCGCTTGGAGGCGCCGGAATTGGGGGCGCGCAAGAGGTTCGTGCTCGCCCAGATAGCGGAGCTCGAGGCAGGTCCCTTGCCAGAGGAGATTGCAGCGGCTCAAAAGGCTTGGGAAGCCGCCGTCGCGGAGCATGAATGGGCCGCGTTGGAGGAGGGGCGGTCACGGCAGTTGTTCGCCCAACGTTCCATCTCCGAGAGCGAGAGGGACAGGATCGGCGCTCGAATGAAAGTGTCTGAGAAAACGGCCGAAGCCGCACGGAGCAAACTTGACTTGCTGCGTCGCGGAACTCGGTCCGAACGTCTGGATCAAGCGCGGGCCCAGCTCGCGGAGTTGGAAACGCACGAGGCCGAGCTCCAGATCGCCGCTCCGGCGGATGCCGCGGTGGAGGTGGTGTCCGTGAAGGCGGGAGACGTCGTGCCGCCAAACCGCGAGGTGGCCACGGTGCTCCTTCCCGATTCGTTGTGGGTGCGTGTTTATGCCCCCGAACCGTGGCTTGGCAGATTGTCCCCAGGCCAGGCGGTGAGCGTGCAGGTGGACGCCTTTCCCGGGCGGCGATTCACCGGGAAAATCGAGATGATCCACCGGGCCGCCGAGTTCACGCCGCGCAATGTGCAAACCACGGAGGAACGAGTCAAACAAGTGTTCGGCGTCAAGGTGCGGGTCGAGGACCCCGGGAGGCTTTTGCGGGCTGGGATGTCCGCGGAGGTGGGCTTCGGAGGATAGTCCGAACCCGGCGTGGCGCCCTCAGGTGATAAGGGTCCGTGCAAAAATAACTTCCTGTTTTGCTGGCGGTCCAACGAGTCGCTGGCTAGGCGCGAATGACGAGCATATCCTTAGATCTGTGAGGAATGAGCAACAACGCCAGCGATTCATTGGGCCCCAGCCCGGCGGGCCGGTGCGCCCCTGTCCTCCGAAGCCCTGGCGGAGGAGGGCTCCTCGCGCCTAGCATCTAGCCAAGTCGCGCTCCCGCCAAAACCGGAAGTTATTTTTGTACGGACCCTGAGGGCCGTTCGATTCGAGTTTCGCGTTGCGCGTTGCGCGCTGTGCAAAGCGTTCGGTTCGTCACGGGTCTCAAACGCTTACAAAGGATCGCTTGGAAGGTCACTCGGAATCAGGATGCATCATTGAGTGCGAAGGGCTGACCCGGCGATTCGGCGGGTTCACGGCGGTTGATTCAGTCAGCTTCCGGATCGCCAAAGGCTCGATTTTTGGATTTCTCGGCCCCAATGGGTCTGGAAAATCCACGGTGATCCGGATGTTGTGCGGGATCCTCAAGCCATCCGCGGGAAGAGCGCGCGTCGCGGGCCATGATGTGGGACGCGGGATCGAGTCCATCAAGGGGTTGATCGGCTACATGTCTCAAAAATTCTCGTTGTATGACGAATTGAGCGTTCTGGAGAATCTTCAGTTTTACGGGCGTTTGTACGGGCTGAACCGCCCCGCGTTGAAGCGGCGCCAGGAAGAGTTGGTGGCCATGACACACCTGGAGCCCTACCTCGAACGCCGAGCCGCGCTGCTGTCCGGCGGATGGAGGCAGAGGCTCGCGATGGCGTGCGCGTTGCTGCACAAGCCGGAGATCCTCTTTTTGGACGAACCCACGGCGGGCATCGATCCGGTCGCGCGGCGCGAGCTCTGGGATTTATTGTTCGGCTTCGCCAGCCACGGCATGACGTTGTTCGTGACCACGCATTACATGGATGAAGCGGAGAGATGTTCCCATGTGGGCTACATTTTCATGTCCAAGCTAGTCGTGTGCGGAGCGCCCGCCGACCTCAAGAGAATGCCCGAGGTCAACCCTCCCGCGACCCGCCGTTTGGACGTGACCTGCGAGTGGGTCACACGAGGTCTCCAATGCGTGCGGGATCTTTCGGGAGTGCTGGCGTCGACCGTGTTCGGCCAGTCCATGCGCCTGCTCGTGGAGGAGAGCCTCTCGGACGACCGCATTTTGGCCCGGCTTCGGGAGGCGGGCATTCACGGCGCTGACATACGCCCCATCGCGCCTTCGTTGGAGGATGTCTTCGTGTCGTTAACGGAACGTCATGCCAAAGCGACTTCCAAGCCACTCAACGGATCATGAAAAGGCCGTTTCGAGGGTTGAACGCCATACTCTACAAGGAGTTCATCGTGGTCTTTCGTGATCCGATGACGCTTTTTTTCATGTTCTTCCCTCCCTTGCTCCAAATGATCGCTTTCGGCTACGCGCTCGACAATGACGTCAAGCACATGGCGATGGTGGTGCTGAACGAGGATCGGACCGCCGAAAGCCGGAGGATGGTGGAACGTTTCGTGAACACGCAGACGTTCAGGGTCGTGGGTGAGGCGGGGAACCTCGACGAGTTGACGGCGGCGATTCGGAAGGGGAAGGCTTATGTCGGTATTCAGATCCCGCCTGATTTCACTCGGGATCTGCGCGCCGGGAGGCCCGCTCGCGTCCAGGTTTTGATTGATGGATCCAATTCAACCACGGCCTTGCAGGCCTTGAATTCCGCCGTGGCCGTGGCCCTCACCGACTCGTTGCGCCTGTTGATGGCCCAGTCGGGCAGGCGGGAGTTGCCCATCGAAGTGCGTCCTCAGGTGATGTTCAACCCGGACATGCGGAGCCCGAACTTTTTCATTCCGGGCGTCATTGGCATGGTGCTTCAGATCGCGACGACTTTCGCGACCGCGATGGCCGTGGTGCGCGAACGGGAGCGCGGGACGCTGGAGCAGCTTTTGGTGAGCCCCCTTTCCAAGTGGGGACTTTTGTTGGGGAAGTTGATTCCCTATCTGTGCCTGGGGATGGCGATGTCGGGAATTCTGTTTGGCATCATGCATTATTGGTTCGCCGTCCCGATCGCCGGAAGTTTAACGGCGCTTGGCGTGGGGACGCTGGCTTACGTGTTCTGCCTTCTCAGCTTCGGGCTTTTGGTCTCCACGCGGGCGGCCAACCAAATGCAGGCGCTTCAGATGTGCATGGCTCTGATACTTCCCAGCGTTTTCTTCTCGGGATTCATTTTTCCGAGGGAAACGATGCCTCTCCTGTTTTATGGGTTGGGGGCCGTGCTCCCAGCGACCTATTATATCGACATGCTTCGGGCGGTCATCTTGAGGGGAGCGGAGTGGGGTGATTTCGCGGCCAGCCTCTCGGTGCTCACAGCCATGGGGGCTTTCTTGTTTCTGCTCTGCGTGGGGCGTTTCCGACGCCAACTGGGATAACCCCGGTGATGCGGGGTGCGGGCATTGCCGGAGGCGGTCACCACCACAGAAAATTGATATCTGGAGCGGGTCCGCCCACCCAATCCTTCACTGCTTCAGGGAAGGTGTAGAGTTCCGCGTGCGCATCGCCAAACAGCACATTGAAGCTTCTCCTCGCGCCCCGGTGCCACTGGGTTTGTTTATCCTTCTGATCTCGATTTCCGTGCCAGGGCCAATCCGCTTGGATCAATTTGGTGGTCGGCTTTATCCCTACTTCGCTGCCCTTAATGGGTCGGTTCTCCTTGTTCAGCGAGTCGCCCATGACTTTTTTCACTCGGAAATTGTCTCCGGCCCATTGCACCAAATAGCTTGTTCCATAAGCCTCAAAGCAGGTGCGGACTATGTTCGTGCCGATCTTGGTTCCACTTTTGAACACCAGTGAATCCCCACGGTCCGAGGGGCAGCGAAAACTCTCCTCCGCCTGCACGTAAACATTGAGAACTCGATTGCTCCACCCGTAGCGGTCGCTGTCGTAAAAGCTGGTCCATCCGCGCCTGCCACCCACCGTGGACCACGTGGGTTGGACGGGGTAGAAATCATTGTTATCATCCACATAAAGATGATACGCAATGCCTTGCTGCTTTTGATTGTTCAGGCACTTGATGGTTTGCGCCTTGGCCTTGGCTTTGGAGAGCGCCGGCAAGAGCATTCCCGCGAGAATCGCGATGATGGCGATGACCACCAGCAGCTCGATCAAGGTGAACCCGGGTGACGTCGCGGCATGCAAACTGCGACAAGGATTGGAGGTGTTTTTGGAAAGGATCACGTTCAGGGATGGATGAGGATTCTTAGACCGGAACAATTCTGATTGTTGTCGTTGAGCAGCCTCAGGTCAATGAGAAATCCCTGGGAGCCATGGTCTAAAATTTCCAAGGGGTCCTGCTTTTGCGGAAAGGGCAGGAAGGCAAGGCGCGCTGTCAAACCTAACCAACGATATCTGAATTTTGAACCACCGGCTCCCCAGAACGGCGAGAACGACAACCCAATCGAACTTGGGGAAGAACAGGGGGGCTGTGGATGCGGACGCGCGGCCAAGAACGGATGCGCATAGAAGAATTTAAGTTGTCTGTCCTAGGGGGGGCTCCGCGTTGCACGAACGCTGAAGGTCCACCGTGGGGTTCCTCAAGGTTTACGCCAACTGCGATACACACTCGCGCACAAAGGGATCAATAACGTAGCCCCGGCGAGCATCGTGCCAGGCTCCGGCACGACGACCCCTTCCCCAAACGCCACCGCGTCGAGGAAATTACCAACGGAAATGCCACCCGCGGCCGACACGGCTTTGAAGGCGTACCGCGTCGTGTTGCCCAGAGCCACAATGGGCGCTTCCCCCGAACTGTCATAGAACCCCCATGCCGATTTTCCATCCGTGTAGTTTTTTGTGAACAGGATGGTGTCCAAATTGGCGCCGCTGCCGCCCGGCAAATTGTCCGCCCCCAAGTCCGAGATGGTCAGATTCATCACATCTAAACCGGCGCGGCCTCGATGGGCCATTTCAAAACCAAGTGGCGTGCCGGAGCCGATGCCGACAAGATCCTGATATAGCGTACCCGCGATAAAGGCATTCAATTCGGCGAATTGTGTTCCTTCGTAGGACGGAACCCCAAGGAACCCCGTTCCCCAAATCTCAAACGAGCTGTCCGTGGTTTTCCAGCCGGGAATCGTCACCGGATAGGAGTTGGCGCCAGGGCCGAACGCGGGAGTTTCGAAACCGCCGTTCACCAAGGTTATGGCGGCTTGAGCCGTGGGGGTGAAACCAACGCCGGAGACCAATAAGAGGCCCATGCTCAGAATGAAAGCCTTCAAAGAGGATGTTTTCATACGGAAATTTTGTGGAAGCAAATGTTGGCTGAGAGATGGAGAATTTTATGTCAGAGAAGTCAAAACGCGTCAATTCACTTTCGGGACATTGGTACACATGTTTGGGACATACCCATTGCGCCAAAAGTTTTGTTATCCGAATGGGCGGATGAAAGGGGGTCTTTCTGTTCAATTGTCTTTCCCTTGGGATTGTGGGCCACCGGCTCCGCCGTTTCCCCCAGTGAGAGGGGCGGCGTGGGGCGTGGGGCGGAGGTTAGGGAAGATAGAGTGCCAGGTTTTTGTCCGTTGTCCGGCTGAAGCCCCGCCACGCTAGCCCAGATCATCCAGCACCGACTTGAGCCTTGCGCGGACCTTTATGCGATCCTTGGGCAATAGTAGTTGGCCGATTCTCCGTCGAAGCAGGCGCAAGTCGGTCATTTCGAAATGCACAAGAGCCCCAACGAATTCCAAATCCTTGAGGCGTCCGGCCGCAAGCTTGCTGATGATCAGGTCATGGACCTCCAGGCAGTGTGCAACGGTTTGGCCGAACCGGACGCTCCGCAGCCGCGATTCCCACGCGGCCGGCAGTGTGGCGATTTCAAATTCCCGTTTTTTCATGAGTGCGGCGGAGGGCGCGCCGTTCCGGCTCAGACAGAGCTCCGGCGAACGGGCTGGATTGGCGAAGCCGTCTTGGCATGGGCGTGTCGCTGAGCAGGAAAGAGGCTATTTCACTACGCGTCAACCGTCGGAGAATCCGGTCCCATTCCAAGAATACCGGTCGGATGGTTCGTCCATCGCGGGTCATCCAGCGTCGAAGATTTCCGCGCGCCAAGTTCAGGACGCGTGCATTCGTGCGAATTTTCTGGCGATCAACCGATCCTGGGCCGCATTGATCCGATCAATGATCGAGTGCGATCTTTGCTGCATCGTCGGACTATGGTGGAGTCCCGGTCTGCATGGAATCAGAAAACGATGGGAATTGGTGGCGCCTCAAGGCAGATCAAGCGAGTAGGGACTCAGTTTGTCAAACGAGGTCAACGAGGGGTCAGTCAAGATCGGCTTCTGGGCCCTCTGAGAGGGAAAACTCGATGCGGCACTGGTTTACCTCACCAAACCACCCGGGGGCAATCGGAACGCCTCTTCCGATTGCGCTTCGTGTTGATAACTCGTGAGTCGCGAGATGGCCAAAGGGCTTCGCCTTCCCGCACGCCAGCCTGGAGCCACAGATGAGCGAGGCGTTTCAAATTTACTACTCCGGTTTTGATGCCGCATTCTATAAACTCCCGCCCAGGATCCACTCGCGCATCGAGGGCAGGATTGATGATGACCTGGGACTTCGGCTCAAATCTTTTCCACACCACCACTTGGAGGGGCACAATCGGTTTCGCCTGCGTGTGGGGGATTACCGAATCATCTACACTTTCAGGCAGAATTGCTGCACCTTCCCGACTGGCGGCTTGACGGTCGAATTGTTTTTCGGCACAGAGGATAAATGAATGTGGAGCAAGTCCGCAAACGGGTGCACGAAGATCCGACGCCTTTCGTCATCCGCTTGTCTGACGGACGAAAGTTTTCCATACCCCATCAAGACTTCATTGCCATCGGTAAGAGCCTTGTCATCGTTCTCAAAAACGACGATTCTTCAGTTAAGATCGACCCGCTGCACATCGTTTCGCTGGACGACATGAAGGTCAAGAACGGCGGAAAGCATTCGGCATAAGTGAACCCTTGTATCGTCTGCCTCGCGGAATCCATGTGATCGTGTTGCCCGGCGACTCCCAGATTCTTCCCGGTGCGATTCCGATGGAGGATATGGACTTGGTGATCATCCCGCGCTTGCAACAATTGGCCGTCAATCCCGACCATCCCATCCTGCCCGTCGTGCCGGTTCAGTAAGAGACTCAATGTCATTCCCCGTAGGCAGGTTTTGACTCATGCCCCACCCGGCGTGGCCGGGAACCTCCAATTCAATTGCGGCGTACTTTCGCGGGAATGCTTTGAAGTTCTCTTTTCAAACGTTCTCTCCTGTACTGCGGGTAGCGATCTTTGAGAATTGCTTCCTTTATCAGGCTCGGACTCTTTCCGCTTAACTTGCCGGCTTGGTCCAGGAGATCGTTGTAAACGTCCTTTCGTTCCGCTTTTTCGCCGGGCATGCAGAATTCCGCCGCGTAAAACGCGTCAAGAATACGACCCAGAAGTTGGGCCTTCTCGTCGGGCATTAGCCGAAGACTTCTTTCAAAACAGCTTCGGCTTCGGCACTGCTCAAGGCGTTCTCGAAAGCCGAACGGTAAGTGTCTCGGAGGATGCTCGTTTCGGCGGCGATATCTTCGAACGTCACCCCGATCGGAGCCAGGTCGATCTTCCTTTTCTGCGTTTCCATCTGAGCCCATTCGCCATAAGCGATGAGGGTTGTGAGCATTCCGCGTTGCAAATCTTGATCGACTCCTGGGCTTTCCGAGAGGGAAAGCTCGATGCGGCACTGGTTGGCCTCACCAAACCACTGCGCGAGTTTCAACCGAAACGCCTCTTCCGATTGCGCTTCGGGCTGATAACTCGTGAGTCGCGAGACGGAAACCCGTCGCGGTACGGTTCGTGTCTTCATGGCTGGATACCATATCGGCCAGAACTCAGTCGAGTCAATGAACGGATTGCTCCGCCGCGCGCCAAGGGTGTGTGACGCCAAAGTAACCTTGAGGTCAAGCGGCGACCTTGATTTTGAGATAATCGGAGTCGTTTAGGCGATTCCAACACTCATCCCAACGGTTTCCCTTCAGGGCGCAACGCAAGGTCAAAATGTTTGAGGCA
>SXGS01572101.1_pt1 | contig 12829 bp, 10 predicted proteins | sample 3174681 | NCBI WGS metagenome assembly SXGS01 (sample SAMN11356861, study PRJNA531348) | freshwater metagenome | isolation source: freshwater sample F1-80 | place: China: Fuxian Lake, Yuxi | collected 2017-12-25
AGACCGCGATACGCTGACCAGAAGTCGATTACGCTTCCTTTCGATCCACAACGAAAGCAGTGGTAAATGTTAAGATCACTTTGCACTGAGAATGTACGTGGTGATGGACTCGGTCTGTCGCCAATTGTCCGGCTTCTACAAACCTGGTAATGGACAAGACCCGCGAAGTTGATCTCCGCGGGTCTGGGTCGCTTGCCATCCGAGGTCTTCTAACAAGTCGCAGCGAACCAGACGTCGCCGATCGTTGAGCCCAGGATTGCAGTAGTCGCTAGCGGCGGCGCAGCACGCCATCAGACGTTGGTAGTTTGGCATCGCGTGACAAATTCTGGGTTGGGCTTTTTTCACTGGCGAGAATGCGAGTGCCATCTTCGCGCCATGCCATACTGATACCAACTAGTTTACCGTCGGCGTAGCTGGCAACAGTCTTGCGCATGCCATTGTCATGCCACCAAACCCAATTCCCCTGCTGGAGTCCCTGCGCGTAGGAGCCGATGGTTTCTCGCTGGCCGTTCGAATACCAACTTTCGAAATCGCCGTTCAGGACTCCTTTGAGGTAACTGCCCTTTGATTTGAGCTGACCATTCTCGAAATAGTACGAGAATGGGCCATGTTTGATTCGCTCGCCTTTGTCTCGGTAAACGGCATACGTGGTCGTATCCCAATTATCCGGTTCGACCAATTCGTGGCGAGGCGTTAGATGCTGAATTTCAGACATGATCTGCTGGTTTTCTCCAGCGGCTTTTCCTGTGGAGAACTGTTCCACCTCGCGAGTCGTCTTTTGGCCGTCGGCACACGTTTCCTGGCGAGTTACCTTGCCTTGAGCATCCTTGACGATCAAGTTTCCATTCAGGAGACCGGACTGATACTCAGCTTGGAAGTAGATTTCGCCCGCAGGATGGAATATGGCGTATTGTCCATGTCGAACTCCGTCGGCTAGCGAGATCTGGCAAGCCACTTGGCCTTGGTCATCTTCGATCACCCAGCTTCCATTCATTTTGTCGTTACGAAATTCGACAGAGGATTTGAAAGGAGCTTTCAGTTCGGTATACGGGTAAGCTTCAAACATCTTGGAATCTTTGGCACTGCAATTGCGCATCCAATTTCCCTGCCGACGGCCCATGTCATACTGGCCAACGCAGATTATTTCACCGGAGAGATTGAATTCCTGGTAACTTCCGTGATTGACATAGTTTCCGATCTGATCGAGCGCGACTTGGCGTTCAATGCGTATTTTCCCGTTGGAAAACCGTTCACGCACCGTTTCGTTATTTTCGGAATCGCGTGGAGTCGAGGAATCGACGGAGATCGCGAGTTCGGAAAAAACGGTTTGCTCTGTCGCCGCGTCTGATTCCGTTTCGTCGGACACTGAAACCGCAGCCTGGCTACTTCGCGGCGTTTCTGTTTGGGAATAAGCTTGCAACGGCATCCACAATGCTGCTAAACCTGCGGCTAGCCAGTTTCTCAGCTCGCAATTCTTTCTAGACATGGAATTTACTCTCCGAATATCTTCCAGCAAAATCACCCAAGTTGCCTGAATACTGGAACAAGTTATCGGCGCACTTGAACGGAATACTCTAGTTGAACCATTCTTTCAAACGCGTAATTTTGTATGCGGATAACCGCCATTACCGTGTATATGGCTTGTCGCGACGCGCACGAAATGGTTTTTCTCCGAAGAAATCGCCGGTTGGCAGTTTGGTAACCCGTAGCGTTAGAGCGTCAGCGAAGGGGGAAGAAGAAGCTAGCGGGGGACTTCTATACTAGCAGAGCTCACGGCACTATGGCGAACGGCAGATTGTTTCTTACCAATACAAGCCCGACGCGCAAGCGAGTGTGTGCCAGGATTGACGCACTCGCTTGCGCTTCGGGCTTGTACGCGCTTTTGTCTTGGTAAATTCCCATCTGCCGCTCGCCTATATACTGCTATACCGCCTGATCTTGATGCAGGGTCCGCAAATCCGCTACGTTGACATAGGGAAAATCCACATTTCAAGGACGGAAACAATGAACACCAATTCTCAATATCGAACGCGCTTGTGTGTCTACTTGTCATTGGCAATCGCGTCAGCTTGGACGTTGACACGCGGATGGGCATTGGTATTCGATCTCAGCATCGCATTTCTCGACTGAGTTTATCATCAGACAAACCGAAGCCGTCGGTCACAAATGCACTGTGCTTTTCCAAGATGAGTTATAGCAGGCCATATGCCTGTAGTGTTTTGGTGAGTTGCAGCAACTGTTTTTCGTCCAGCGGCGTCATGGGCAATCGCAGCTCGCCGGTATCGCGTCCCAACAGCTTCATGGCGGCTTTGACTGGGATGGGGTTGGTCGCCAACCCAAGCATGTCGCGACATAGCGGAAATAACCGATGGTGAATCTGGCAGGCGGACGCATAATCGCCGCGCAGCGCTGCGCTGACCAGCTTGATTAAATCGCCAGGAACAATATTTCCCGCAACGGAGATAACGCCTTCTGCACCGACGCTCATCATTGGCAACGTGAGGCTATCATCGCCACTGAGCACGGTTAAATCTGTCGTATTGAGTACCTGTGAACATTGGTCCAACGATCCGGTGGCCTCTTTGACCATCGTGATGTTGGGGATTTCGGCTAACCTAGCGATGGTCTCTGGTTCAATATTCTTTCCCGTTCGTCCGGGAATGTTGTACACGCAAATGGGCAGTCCGACATCCTCGGCAATGGCTTTAAAATGTTGGTAAAAACCTTCTTGGGTCGGCTTGTTGTAGTAAGGTGCAACTTGCAATGATGCGTCCGCGCCCTCTTTGGCTGCCCAGCGCGTTAGTCGCAATGCTTCGGCGGTACTGTTACTGCCGGTTCCAGCCATTACCTTAATTCTACCGGCGGCAATCTGCACGACTTCGCTGATCACGCGTTCATGTTCCTCGTGCGACAGCGTGGGTGATTCACCGGTCGTTCCGACTGGGACTAGGCAGACGGTTCCTGCGGCGATTTGAAATTCCACCTGCTCTCGCAACCTTGGCACATCCAATTGGTCGTCCTTTAACGGAGTGACGATTGCAACCGACATGCCTTTGTACTGGGAGCCTTTTCGATTGGTCATGGGCATTTAATCTTGCTACGAAAGAAAAATATTGAGGAATGATGACGTGTATCTAAACCGCAATGACAGATTGGGCACGTTCGTCCATCAACTTGCGGTATGGTGCGTTAAGCGGTCATGCAATTGTGATCAACCGCTTCATTTCTTGGACAGCTTGTTGAAAGCCGACGAATACCGCTCGCGCGACAATGCTGTGCCCGATATTCAGTTCATTCATGTGCTCGATTTTGGCTACCGGCTGGACATTGTGGTAGTTCAATCCGTGCCCGGCGTGTAATTTCAGTCCCAGAGAAACCGCCAATGCGCCTGCATCAACTAAGCGAGATAATTCATCTTGTTGAGCACATCCGCGAGCCAACGCATAACTGCCGGTATGCAGCTCGACCGACTCCGCATGTAACTGAGCCGCTTGCCGCACTTGCTCGGCCGCCGGATCGATGAACAAGCTGACTTCCATGCCGGCGGCTCGCAATGCCTCAACCGCTCGCTGCACACGCTGGGGATCGCTGCAAACATCGAGTCCGCCTTCGGTAGTAACTTCTTCGCGACGTTCGGGAACCAGAGTCGCCTGTTCCGGTCTAAGTTCGCAAGCGATGGCGACCACTTCGGGCTCGCACGACAATTCCAGATTTAATCGCGTGGATACGGTTTGGCGCAGCAACCTCAAATCACGCTCTTGGATATGGCGTCGGTCCTCGCGTAGATGGACCGTGATCAAGTCCGCGCCAGCCATCTCTGCAATGTACGCAGCGTATACTGGGTCAGGTTCGTAAGTGCGGCGCGCCTGCCTCAGAGTAGCCACATGATCGATATTGACGCCCAACTGCGCCATCTTCTTCATCAACCTCGCGAACATAATCCCGTCAGAGCGTCAATGCCGTACAAAAAATCGCCGAAATTTTCACGAACGTTGGTGCGCTCGACATCGGTTCCTTGCTTTCGGCGAACCAACAACTTGTAGGTGCGGGCAACGGCCAACAAACCTACCAGTGAGATTGCTTACCGTACTCGATTCTAAGAAAACGGCGAGGGGGCATATTAGGGTTCGTTGGGAAAAATGAGGGATGGTTTAGGCTAAGTTTCGCCAGCGGTTGGTGAAACTGCCGCGGGTTGTGGAGGCTCGGATTCCGACTTGGCCTGGGAAGTTTGCGAACCGGTGCGCTTCTTGCGTCTGAGTCGAAAGCGCGGCCGCTTGGGAGATTCAACTCCGCCGGGACCGGCCACCACCAACGTGTGGTCTTCGAAGTGCAGCATCTCCCGCTGAAGAATACTGAGCAGAGTTTGCAATAGCGCCACGACCATCGGTCCGACCACGATCCCGATTGGGCCCAATGCCTGCACTCCGCCAAGGACGCTCAATAAAGCTAACAACGGATGTAGCTGTGCCTGTCCGTGCAGCACATAGGCTTTTACAACGTTATCGATCGTTCCAACGACTAACAGGCCCCACAGTGCCAATCCGATGGCGGCCCCGGATTGCCCCTGGTTAAATGCCAAATAGATACATGCGGGAATCCAGACGACCGGCGGACCCACAAACGGAATCATTGCAAAGACCGTGGTCAGAATTACCAACAGCATTAGGTTGGGGAGGCCGGCGACGTAATAGCCCATGCCTGCGAAGGCTCCTTGGGTGATCGCCGAGAGAATCGTTGCCAACACCATCGCGCGGCTGATGCGGTCGAATTCCAATAGTAACTCCTGCTCGTATCGGTCGTCCAGTGGACTCAATTCCATAATGCTCTTGACCATTCCCGGCCCATCGTAGAGGAAAAAGAACGTCGAGATAATTAAGATCACCGTTCCGATTACGAACTGGACCAGGAAAGCGCCCGTGGCGCCTGTCAAGGAAAGGAACTGTGGTTGCACGTATTCGAACGCTTGCTTTGCGATGCGTTCCAACTCTTTTTTCTCAGGGTTGGCAATAGTCTTGAGAGCAGCTAGAAATTCGCCACCTAGAATTTTTGCTCTGATGTCCAAATACTGTGCATTCAGGGCTACTAATCGTTCCTGAAGAGTTTGCTCGTTGTCGGTGGCCGTTTCGGTCTCAGATTTCGGTTTGTTCGCATTTGGTGAAAATTCGCCAACTTTATTCGTAATATCGAAATAGTTCTCGAATTCCTTTTCCAAGAATTTGGCTCCGTGGTCCTTTTTGACGGCGGTGTGCAGTGCTTGGACAGCTTGCTTCAGCCTCGCACGCGAATTCGCATCGTTCGAATCAAGCCCGCCGTTTTCTTTATCGCAATTGTGAATCTGATCTGCGTACTCCATTTCCAGTTTCATCGCATTGCGCAGTTTGACGATACTGCTGCTCACGCGAGTTGGAGTGTTTTCGTTAATCAGGCTGGCGGACTGAATCGCGGCCGCAATTACGACCAGCGTCGTCGGCAACAATACGCTCGTCAATATCAATGCCGTAGTGAGGACGGCGGATAACTGTTCGCGGCGGCCAGTCTTCTCCAGCACCCACTTGTGCAAGGGCCGGAAGACGACCACCAGCACTGCTGCCAAAAAGACTGGAACAAAGAATCCGACCATTACCTTGTAGAAGAGCAGGCCAATCACCACAATGATGGCAACCAGCACAAAGAAAGAAATCAAACGAGACATAGATAGTTCCAGTCGGTCAAGGTTTCATTTACTCCGTCGAGATTGAATTGTCCGCTCGATGTCGATTTCGATCAACCGTGGTAGAAGCCGCTCGCGTCGAATTGGTGCTCACTACTGAAGTTATTTGCTCGAGCCGAAAAACGATTTGGCCGCTTTGGAGAACAGGCGATAGCAAATTGAGGCGCCAAAAGACAAAGTGACGAAATCGAAACAGTTCATCAAAATCGCCGTCCAAACCACCATTCTGCTGATCGTGGCATTTGGGTTGATGATCAGCATTCGTCGCGCCACCGAACAGCTTGCCCATCAGCAGGCGGAACTTCGGCGCCAAGTTGACTCTCTGCGTCAGCGAGCGGGAGAATTGCCGGATTCAGACCAGCGTCAACAGGCTCTAGCATCAGCACTACGTCTGGAACGGCAGCTTGGTTCTTTCTGGAAGGCTCGCCCGGGTTGGATTTTTTTGGCGGGCTGTGCCTATGTAGTGGGTTTGATCCCAGCCGGAATTTTTTGGATCGGTTGCCTGCGATCACTTGACCAACCCGTTCCGGTATTGACGGCAATGTGGGCTTATTTTCTTGGCCATCTGGGCAAGTATATTCCCGGCAAAGCCATGGTGCTCGTACTCCGCATTGGCGCGCTGCACCACTTGGGAGTCAAGAAACTGGCAACGACGCTGACGATTTTTATGGAAACTCTCACGATGATGGCGGTCGGAGGGACCGTTGCCGCTGTTTGCTTGTTGTTGCTCAATCACCAATGGCAGTGGACGGTGCTCGCAAGTGGCCTATTTGTCGCAACTTTCCTGCCGACGCTACCACCGGTCATGAGATGGACTTTGAAGAAACTACAGAAAGGTGTTGATCGCCAAACGCTGGATCAGTGGTTAGGCAAAATCAATAGCGCGCTGTTGTTGCGTGGCTGGGGGCTTCTATTATTGACTTGGGCCGGTAACGGCGCCAGCTTGTATTGTGTGCTCAGGGCCTTACCAACGGCGGAGTTTTCGGATGCATCGCAAGCCACGATTTGGTTGAGCGCGCTGGGTGCATGCGCGCTGGCAGTAGTGCTGGGATTCGTATCGATGCTCCCTGCTGGCGCAGGCGTACGCGAAGTTGTGCTGACTACCGTACTGGCGCCGATCGTCGGGGACACTGCCGCGCTGGCCAGCGCGGTTTGGTTGCGCCTGACATGGCTGGCGGCAGAATTTGTGGCAGCAGGTATCGTGTGGTGCATGCGCCAATGGACGATCGGTCGGCGAGTGGACTATGTTTCTACTCAATCGGCATCGCAGCGATACGTTTAAAGATTCGTCCGACGGAACTATAATTGTGACTCTTTCGCACTCTCCGAATTCCCACCTGCCGCACAGTACGAGCTCAAGTAATGCTATCGATTGTAGTTCCAGTATATAACGAGCAAGACAGTCTCGAGGAATTGGTTGAGCGCATCCTCGAGGCGGTGGGCAGCGCCAAGACAACCAGCCAACAGAGTCATGACCAATCTGCGATTACCAACGGCGATTCACTGGTTGAGATCATTTTGATTGACGATGGATCGGCGGACGATTCCTGGAAAGTAATCGCACGCTTGGCCGAATCGCACACGGAAGTACGTGGGCTGAAGCTGAGACGCAACTTCGGCAAGGCCGCGGCACTGTCGGCAGGATTCGATCACGCGCGCGGTGAGCGACTGATCACCATGGATGCCGATCTGCAAGATGACCCGCGCGAGATTCCGAATTTGTTGAGCAAGTTGTCCGAAGGCTACGATGTCGTCAGCGGTTGGAAACAAGTTCGGCATGATCCATGGCACAAAGTCCTTCCCAGTCGCGTTTTTAACGGACTGATCGGCCGCTTGACTGGCGTTCATTTGCACGACCACAACTGTGGCTTGAAAGCGTATTGCCGGGAAGTGATCGATGAAGTGCAACTGTATGGCGAAATGCATCGATTTGTACCGGTACTGGCTGCGGCGCGAGGCTTCAAAGTCACCGAAATCCCCGTCCAGCATCATCCTCGCATACATGGTGTCTCGAAGTACGGATTCGAGCGTTTTATCAAGGGCCTGCTGGATTTGTTTACGGTCTACTTTCTGACGGGCTATCGCAATCGGCCTCAGCATTTGCTGGGAACTTGCGGACTGGCCTCATGCGCGTTCGGCGCGATTGGCTTGGGCATATTGACGTTGGCCTGGGGCGTCACCCGGACCAGCGAATCTCTGGACGATATTCACTTGCACGAGCGGGCGATTTTCTACTATTGCATCGTTGCCTTGCTGTTGGGAGTTCAGTTAATTTCGGTCGGCTTTCTAGCGGAGATGATCACTGCCAACCATCGTACAACGACTCGCCCCTACAGCTTAGCCCGAGCTACCTTTCGAACGCACTCTGCCGAGGTGGCAGAGCACAAGCGGGGAGACGCATGATGCGATTTTCCCCCGCGACAACAACCACTGGCGTATCGTGGCTGATCGGCTTGCTCATCGTCGCCGGAGCCGCAGCGCAAGCCAGCCGAATCCTATCGACGCGATCCCCTACAGGCGAAACCCCTTTTCACAGCGCCAACGACCGCAGTCGCTGGTGTACGGTCGCGTCGCTTGTCGAGCTGGGGACCTATGAGATTGATGCTTGGCAGGCAATTCGCGATCCGAAAACGGGCAGAAACACATGGAACTCGATCGATAAAGTGCGCCATCGCGGCTGGGATGGGAAACAACACTACTATAGTAGCAAACCTCCACTGCTCTCGACCATCTATGCAGGCGTTTACTCTGTCGTGCGCAAGTTGACCGGGACTAATCTCACTCATCGGACTTTTTATGCGGCGCGGCTGATACTGCTGATTGTAAATCTCGTACCACTGATCGCGTTCTGGTGGTTGTGCGCCCGTTGGCTGCGCCACGCGAACCTCGACGATTGGTCGCAAGTGGCGATGATGACATTCTTGATTTGGGGAACGTTTGTTTCCACGTTTGCCAATACCCTCAACAACCATCTGCCAGCCGCTCTCGCGGCAGGGGGATCAATATGGTTGGTGGACCGGATGCTTCTGCGAAATGACCTTCGCCTGCGGTGGTTTGTGCTCGCGGGATTAGCCACTGGATTTACCGCCGCCAATGAACTGCCAGCGCTTAGTTGGGTTGCTGCCGTCGGAGGACTGCTGGTAATCTTGGACTGGCGTCGAACGCTGATTGGATATGCTTGCGGCCTACTGCCAATCGCCATCGCGTTCGCCGTGACAACTTATCTGGCTCACGGCAGCCTGCGACCTCCCTATGCCCATCGCAGCCTCGGTCCGCTGGTGACCTCGATGCCGCTAGAACAAGTTGGTTCATCGGGGAAGTACAATATCCAAGCGATTGCGGATCATTTGAAAACTGTTTCCATCGCACTGTCCGGAAAATTAGAAACTCGGACCAGCCGAACTGCGGGCGTAGTTGCGCTCTCAGATACGAATCAGCAGTACCAATTTGCGCTCACCGAAAAAGACGGTAAGTTGAATATTCATCATTGGGATGATTGGTACGACTATCCGAAATCTTATTGGTATCCCGACCAAGTCAAGGGCGTCGATCGAGGTGAGCGATCTCGCATCGCCTACGCCCTGCATGCTTTGATTGGCCATCACGGCGTTCTCAGTTTGACACCGTTTTGGCTGGTAGCCATTTGCGGATGTTGGCAAGTGTTGGCAGCGCGCTCACCGAAGCAATCGGTGTCAATGAGACAGCGAATCTGGACCGACAAACAAGTGCAATTGATGCTGGCAATTGTTGCGACGACCGTCGTCTGTTTAGCATTCTATTTGCTGCGACCGTTACAGGATCGGAATTATGGCGGTGTGAGCAGCGGTTTCCGCTGGATGTTTTGGTTTACACCACTTTGGTTCTGGCTAGCCGCACATGGGATTTCCCTGGCTAAACACGATTGGAAACGTCGATTAGTAGAGCTGGCGATCGGCATCAGTGTTTTCTCAGCGACCTATCCATGGTCGAATCCGTGGACCAATCCTTGGATCATGCAGTATCTGGAGTACATCGAGCTGGTGCACTACTAGTAGCTACGCAGCTACTCGCTGGCTGGCTTTGGCACAATAGCTGCGAGTTATTTGATATTTTTTGGCCAAAATCGTTCGTTGGCATGTTCGATCGCTTTCAATTTCGCAGCGAACATCGTCTGGACGATTATAGGAATTGGCTGTAAACTACTCAAAACCGATTGCCGAAAAGATAATGCTGGTAGAGCGACTTTCATAACCCTATTGGAGGACTGCATGGTCAGATTGATTGTCCGTGACCGGGAGACGATTCAGGAAGCGGTACGGCGCTTCCGGAAACTAGTAGAACGAAGTGGTATCAAGAAGGAAATGCGTCGCCGGGAATATTACGAGAAGCCAAGTGAAGTTCGCCGCCGCTCCCGCCTCCGCGCCGAACGCCGCTCCCGCCGCACCCGCCAGCTTTCAAATGCCTAGTCCCACCGCGGCACAAGTAAAAACACATCGGGCGAATAGCTCAGTTGGTTAGAGCGCTACTCTTACAAAGTAGATGTCGTGGGTTCGAGTCCCTCTTCGCCCATTGAATTTGCTAAGGAAATCGTTGGTTTTTCCTTGTTTCTGCTGGGTTTTTCGTGGTTGTCTATGCTATTTTGGCCCTGGTTTGGGCTGGTTTGCTGAGCCACTTTTTCGCAGTGGTCGATTTGTCAGTGCTATTTAATGCGCCACTTTTTTCTAGGAAGGTTTGCGGCGCTTCGGCTAGACCCCATTCGGAGAAAAAGAAAAGGTGTCAAAAAGAAAAGGTACCTATACCTCTACCTTTTCGGAGCAAATGCGCCAGTACCGAGTCGAAGAATCTCGCTACGCCGCCAACTTTGAGCAAACCCGCCAAGCAGCCCTCGCGCGGCGCGCTTAGCCGCCAGTCAGCTTTACCGCCTCGACTTAGCCCCATGGGCGCCATTGGCGCTCACGATAAGTCTGCGACGTTATCGGTCCCCAACTCCTCCTCGAATCAACTCCTGGGTCGCTATCGGCTCGACCTAGTTAGTTGATTTTCTCAGTAGGCGTGGATATTTCCAGAACGACCAAATACTTCGAATCAAGCAATGAACGTACAGTTGTGCCATTCGGTGACTTCGGAAGAACTTCTTTCGCAAGGAAGGCATCTAGATTTGCGAAAGGCTGGTGAGCTAACAATCATTTCGAGCATATCAAAAGTACTCTCTTTCCTTGGGTTCCGTCCCGTCTAAGCTCGAGAATCCTACCAATGTTGTCAGACAGGATTCCTCTTTCCACGTACCCTTTGGATTGAGCTGTGGCCGCTGTAAGTCCTCTTAGGAAAGGAGGAGTGGTTTGAATTATTTCCGTCGCGGTCTCAGGCGGGAAATCGATACCTCCGCTCGATGAAATATCGCTATGATCAAGCAAGAGATCGAACGATTGTCCCTGAATCCTATCAAGTAGCGTTTGTTTTATTATGGAAGTTTCTTCAAGCGTCGCGTGATGCCACATTCTCGATGAAACTTGGTGATAGATATTCTCTGACTGAAAAAATGCGTTGATAATCAGGCACACAACTAACAAAGCTGACAACAGCACACGTCGAGAAGTCAATTCAAAGTGCCATAAAAGGGCGTGTAGTAGCAGAGGGATCCATCCGAACCAATACCAACCTAACGCTGAGCCAGAACTAACGATGAGTAACCAACAAAACAAAAAAGAAGCAGTCAACGCAATCGTGTTCCTCAATCGCAAGAACAACGTCGCGATTAATATCGCGAGCAAACCAGCGGGTGCCACGCCCCATTGGCATAAGCCGCCAGAAAATACGCCGTCCCAGGACCATACGTCATTGCTCAGAACTAGTCTGGCTGTGGACCATTTCCATGCGTGGTCACTTTGCAGTTGAGTGAGTTGGCCAACGAAAACCATTGGCCTTAACAACATCGAGGGCGACGCAGCCAAAAGACCAAGACTACATGCAAGCGTGTTCATCGCCGTCCTGCGCCAAAAATCCCGATCTCCGAGCATTGAGATAGAACCTGGCATATTCATGCAAATCGCAAATACCAAAGCAGGGGTAGTCGTTAATTTGATACCGACTCCCATCGCAATGACAAACCATCCTAAGAACGACAGTTTTGACATGCGATCATTGGCAGCTTCCCCTGAGTAGAAACGAGAGCGATTTAGCAACAATAATCCATGGAACGCGGTGGCAACCGAAAAAACTTCAGGACCTGTGACTTTGCCACTCCACCAAGCCATCGGCATACTAATCCAGAGGAGAATAAGCAGCCACTTCCAGGCTTGACTTACCCTCGTCTCATATAGAATTATCCCTAACGGTATGCTGATCCATGCTATATACGCCAATCCACGCATCGCAACCAGCGAATGCGAACCTAACCAGTACTTTAGATTGACGTACAAATCCCAATAAATGGCTCCATATCCGCCACCATTGGAACGCCACAGAAACGCTAAGGGACCGTAGGCAGCAAGTTCACCTAGCTCGGTGTTTGCCCACAGGAAGAATGCGATCTCATCAGGCGCATACGCTGGCAGTGCATACGACACACCGGACATTAAGCAATACGCAAAAAAGCACGTCCATCCGATCCACCGTATCACAGGCGTGAAGTCGTGGAGTGGCCGATGATGTGACTGAACCGACTTGTTCACTAAGCGGCGAAAGAAATTGGGCGGGCGGTTATGCAGCAGATTGCTTACCTGACTCACGTTAAGACTCCATTTTTGAACAACGATCCTCGTCCGTGCAGGTCCGATACGAATACTCTTGGCCAGGTGTCCGTCGAACTTGTAAGCGACTATTTAACCACAAGCCACAGTCCATGGCGTGACTCTTTCTGGACGTGGGGTCGAGTGCACCTTGCGGTTTGCGGCTTAGCCAGCAATTCCTACCGAGTCGGAGCGGTAGCTTCTGAAGCCGGTCGCCTCGTAGCGGAGCGATTTCCAGAATGCTTGCATGGGTTGGTCGCCACTTAGATAATCTCCGCGTAGGCGGAGGATCTTTTCGCCGCCTTCTGTACTCCAGTATTTCTCGGTTCCCTTCACGCGATAGTTGATTTGCTTGACTGTCGACTCCATTAGACTGCTCGTCAGCGGATAGCCCTTTCGTCGATACTCAGGA
>SXGS01117876.1_pt1 | contig 12828 bp, 9 predicted proteins | sample 3174681 | NCBI WGS metagenome assembly SXGS01 (sample SAMN11356861, study PRJNA531348) | freshwater metagenome | isolation source: freshwater sample F1-80 | place: China: Fuxian Lake, Yuxi | collected 2017-12-25
AGTGTCTCTTTTTCATCTTTTGAAAGTTTGATCTCGCTCGCTTTCCGTCCCCGCATGGCCATCCTCCGACTCGCTATACTGAGCATTGAATCAGAGCGATAACAAAATGGCTAGGAATTTCCGAAACGGGTCACTAGGGATGGTAAATCCGATGGCGGATGAAGAGGTTCTCATTTCTCTGCGTCGGTCGATGAGACTGAACCGCGCTCGACCTCGTCAAGCTTTGGCTCTGAACAGAGTTATGAGAGATCAGTTATGCAGGTCATGTGATCAAACGCTTCTTGGAAAACGCGATCGCGCTGTAATTGCTCTGGGCTACGACACCCTTTGCGGACGATCTGAAATAGTTCGCCTCAGTATCGAGGATCTTCAATTTTTGCGTGATGGTTCAGCACACATCCTCATTCCCCGCGCGAAAAATGATCCATTCGGAAATGGGCGGCTAGGATATATCTCATCAAAAACCGCTCAATACATACGAGCGTGGTTGAGATCTGCTAAAATTAACGACGGCCATCTATTTCGTCCGATTATATGGGGCGTCATTGCAGAAAGACATCTCAACCCATACACGGTAAATCGAATTATTAAATCTGCCGCCGCACGCGCGAATTTACCACAGGATGTTCAAAATAATTTATCCGGACACTCCATGCGGGTTGGCGCAGCGCAAGACATGATGAAAGCCGGGTTTGGACTTCTTCCGATCATGCGAGCCGGCGGCTGGAAAGCGGCGAACGTTGTTGGAAGATATGTTGAAAACGCAAATTTGGCCAACATGATTGCTAGCGCACGAAAAGAACTACCAACAAGGCCAAAAGCTTGACAGCCCCGGCAATATTTTCGAGCTATAGAAACTTCTTGGGAAAATATTTTTATGCAGAACTGCAATGAGTGCGGGAATTGCAGGTGATCGTGCCCGCCCCGACATTGGCGTCGCCGATATGTTAGCCTTCGCAATGAAGCGACGATCCGTGTTCATGCTAATACATCAACTGCGTCGACGCCAAAAACAATCCGACGCGCGATAAAAATAAGCGCCGCGAGCGTTCAATCGATGACGAATTAATCCGCTGGTCGATCCAAGAAATTCGACGGATCGCTATACGCCTCGCACGAAAACGCGTTCATCTTGCGTTTGTCATCGCATGGTCTTTATTGCGACGAGCTCATCAAGCAGAAGCAAGGCGCGCTTACCTAAAAAAGCAACCGTAATGGTAGGGATGAACGAACGTGAACGACTTACAGAGCCCGTTGTTTTCCTCAATCGAGCCGTCAAAATCAGGCTTTCCGCAAAGGCTCTGACGCTGGCGGGTGGATAGTTTGCGACCATACCATTTCTCGCGTCGCCGCCATGCGGCGGGCCCGTCACCTCTGCGTGGAGAAAGCGACCACGGCACCAGTTCTTAGCGAATCCTCTACCGCGAGTGTGGCGCGTGTCACCGCCCCAAGCTCCACGAGGGGGATCGGCGGTTCTCCACCGTCCTTCACCGCGCCCATAAACGCGGCGACCAACGCCGCCTGTCCTTTGTCTTGTGCGCTCTTTTGCGTTTTACGCTTACCGTTGCGTGTGACGGCGAGGCCACTGAAATCATCAAGCTGGACGACGACCCCGGCCGCGAATATCTCGATATATTCCTTCGCCACGGCAGCGTCGCCGAGCGATGAATAGATGATCGCTCCCGTAGAGCCGTCGGCGAATTTGATGAGAATCGACACCGCGTCGTCGTGACCTCGAGCGGCAACGGCGGAAACCTCAATGGGGAGACTCCCGCAGAGATAGGTCAGCGCATCGACAAAATGACATGCCTCGCCGACGATGCGCCCACCGCCCTCGTCACGTTGAACCCAGCTGTCTGCCGGCACCGCACCGGCGTTGACGCGATAAATCATCACGAGCGGTCCCGAACGCGGCTCCAGCGCCACCTTGGCCGAAACTAGAAATGGCGCGAAACGTCTGTTGAAGCCGACCGCCAGCGCATTCGTCGAAGCGGCGGCTGCGGCGAGGACCTCATCCAGCCCGGCTTCGTCGAGAGCCAGCGGTTTTTCGCAAAAGACGTGTTTTCCGGCGTTCAGAGCGGCTACCGCCAGCCTGGCGTGCGTGTCGTGCCGCGTCACGATGAAAACGACACCGACCGACGGATCCTCGATCGCGGCCTCGGGTTCGGTTGCGATCGTCGCGAAGCCGAACTTCTCGCCGGCATGTCTCGCGCTCAGCCCTGTCGAGGTGACGACCGTCGCCAGCTTCACGCCCGCGACCTTGCGCAGCGCCGGCAGCAGCATCCCTTTGGCGTAGTTTCCTAATCCGATGAACGCGACCGTTGACGGATCGGCTTCGCTTTGCTGCGGCGCGCGAGCAATGCGGCGCTCTGCGCGTTCGGCGCTGGCGTAGGTCAGTACCATGGCGAGATGCGGCTCGCCGCGTTCCATGAGAGCGTATGCCTGCTCCGCGTCGCCGATGGCGAAACGATGTGTGATGAGCCGCGCCGGCGTCACTTTGCCGTCGGCGACTAGGGCCAGAAAAGCCTCCATATTGCGCTGCTCCGTCCAGCGCACATAAGGAAGGGGGTAATCATGGCCTGCAATTTCGTATGAGGGGTCGTGACGCCCGGGGCCGTAGGACATCGAGAGCTTGAGATCGAGTTCCCTTTTGTAGAAAGCTTCGCGATCGAGATTCATCCCAACGAGGCCGACAATGACGACGCGCCCTTTCAGCCGGCTGATTTCCGCGGCCACATTGATGGGTTCGTTCGATTGGGTCGAGGCTGTGAGGATCACCGCGTCGGCGCCTTGGCCATCGGTAAATCCCTGGACGGCTGTTGCAAGCGCGTCGGAAACCGTGATGTCGGCTCCGAGTTCTTTCGCAAGCTTGGCGCGATCGGCGTTCGGATCGAAGCCAAGCACGCGGCAACCATTGGCCTTCAGCAATTGGATCGTGAGCAATCCGATGAGGCCCAGCCCCATCACAACGATCTTTTCCCCCAATGTCGGGGTTGCCTGACGCACGCCCTGCAACGCAATGGCGCCAAGTGTGACAAAGCTTGCGTCCTCATCGCTTACGCCGTCGGGAATCCTTACCGTCAGATTCCTGGGGACCGCATTAATCTCGGCATGGTTGGCGAGGGCCGATCCCGCGCAGGCGATTCGATCGCCGACCGCGTATCCGCTCACGCGCCGGCCGACTTCGACGACTTCCCCCGCGAGGCTGTATCCGAGCGAGATCGGCGTATCGAGCTTGGTGAAGACCTTTTCCATGGTAGGCCGCAGGCCGTCACGCTGCACATTGCGAATGACGCGGCGCACGAGATCCGGACGCGCCATCGCTTTTCCGGCGAGCGAGGCTTTCGCGATGTCCATGAGTTGTCTTTCAGTGCCGGAACTGATGAGCGATACGCGCGTCGCGACCAGCACGGCACCGTCGCTCAGGCGCGGTGCCGGAACGTCCACGACCTTGAGTTCGCCCGAACGATAATTCTGCTGGACCTGCTTCATTCGCTCTGATTCCCTCTGGAAAGGATTTTCAACGAAACTCTCCCCTCATTTTGGCTAGGCGGCAAGTATCCCACTATTCGCAGAGTCGCCAGTTCGCGACCCATGTCCGGCCACCAGACGGATGAGATGGCGTCGAGCGCGAAAGTAGCGGCGAGCGCGATCCGAACGCCTTCCTTCTGAAGCTCGAACCCATCCGCTGTCTGCGTCGCAGTCACCTCGGGATGTAGAAGAAGGCTTATTTGCGCGCGCCGGTCGGTCGACCCCTCAATTCTGTCTCGGATCAGGATTTCATCGGCACGGACCTCGAAGAGGCGCACATGGCGCGGGTGGCCCTTGAGATGCGCGAAGCCGTTGTGCGCGCCTTCGAGACCGAAGCCGTCCGTGCTGGGTTCCCAGCGCCGCACCTCAACGCCAGGCCGTCGCCCGCAACGAAAGGCCCCGAAGAAATCCGCCTGATCGGCGCCTTCGAGGCAGAGCGTGTTGTGACTGGCGGCGGAGCGCGATGCATGGCGGCGGCCGCCGGCTATGTATTCGTAAACGCCCTGATCAACGATTATCCGTTTGCCGGCGACCGACCACTCGAAGGACAGCACGTCGCCATGGCTATGCGCGGGCAGACCGTCGGGGGCGATGCGGCCGCAGTCCGCGACAAAGCAGTCGCCGCCGCGTCTCGAACCGAAATAGCCGGCATGTGGCAGGGAGAACACGGCTCTTGGCACGGGCCGCCGGCCGAACATGCGCTCATAGACTTCGAGGCATTCGCCGGATTGATAGGCCATGCTCAGTCCCGCGTCGTTGAACAGCGCGACATGGCCGTCGGGATGCGCAAGATCAGCTGTAACATGCGCCATGCGCGCGAGCGCGTCGTCCAGCGCGCCGCATAAAGGATCGGTGCCGAGCGCGTGGCGGCATTCGAGCAGGTCGGCGAAGACCTGACAGTGATAGGACGGCGAGCGCTCATAGTGCATTCCGTCGGCAAGAATCTGGACGCCGAGTTCCGTTTCGAGCAGCCGCAGGCCTTCGGCGCGCCAGCGCTCGGCGTCAGACCCAGCGAAATAGGCCGACGCCCACAGCAGCGCCTTGATATTCTTGATGAGGTGATTGCCGCCAAGATCGGTTTCGAGATTGTGTTCGAGAAAGCTGAGCTGCGCAGCCGCGCTTGCCTCGATCGTCTTGCGCGGAGCCTCCTCGATGCGGCCTCCACGCCGCGCGAGTTCCTGGAGCCAGACAACGATGCGCAGCGATAGAGCGTAGCTGTTCCAGCTATCGCGCCAAGCACCGGGTCGTCCGCCCGGATTGGATGCGATCCAGTCGTCAATGAGCGTCGCCCATGAGCAGTCGTCGACGCCCTCCAAATATTCCATATAGTGGAGATTCATGCGCCAGAGCTGGTGCTCGGCTCCCGGCCCCGGCGCCGTCCAGTCAACGCCGGGGCCGGGCATGGCGACGACGCGATTGAGGAAAGCGAAGCGAAGGCCGTCGACCTTGCGGGGCGCAAGTCCGGCGCGCGGAGCAAACAGCGGCAGCGGCGGAGCGGCGGAGCGGCGGACAGACGGCGCCTTGGGGTCGACGGACGCCCGGTCGCGCAGGGCGCGTCTTGCGTTCAGTTCGATGCGCCGAAGGAGCTTCCCGAGCGGGATATGCCTGCCGAAATGAAAAGCGCGACGGACCCTCGCAAGTGCCTCCGCTCCATTCATCGCGATGACGCTTCCTCGACCGAAGCTGTTTCTTGGCTTCCTGCTCCGGACTTCCCGACGACGCTCTCAAGAAGATCGAGATATGTTCGAGCCAGCTTCGCACGATCGTAATGCTCGCGCACGTAGGCGCCGCCTTGGTGGCCGATCCTTGCCGCAAGCTCAGGGTCATCGACCAGCTTGACGACCGCCGCCGCCAGCCCCTCGGCGCTCTGCGGCGTAATCGCGATTCCCGCGCCCGCCTCCTCCAACAACTGCCGCGCCTCGCCCGCGACGCCGAGCACGATGGGACGCTCCATCGCCATCGCCTCGAACATCTTCGAGGGTAGGACCGTCTTGAAGAGGTCGTCCTTCTTGAGAAGGATCAGGCTTATGTCGGTTGCTAGCCACACGCGGGGCATTTCCGTTTTCGGGAGTTGTCCGGCGATGCGCAGATTGTCGAGATTCATCGCTCCAGCTCGGGCGACGAGACGCACTCGTTCCGCGCCGTCGCCCACCAACAGAAATCCGATGCGCCGATCATCCAAGAGCAACTTAGCGGCGTCGAGGACGGTGTCGAGCGAATGCGCCATGCCGTGCGTGCCGACATAGGCGGCGACAAAACGGCCTTCGAACCCTAGCGTTTTCTTGAACTCTTCGCTCTCGGATGTGGGCTTGAAAAAGTTAAGATCGACGCCATTTTTAATGACAGCGACCTTGCCGGCGCCGCCGCGAGCTGCGATATGCGCAACGAAGGAATCGGTGACGGACACAATACGATCGGCTCGGTGGTATGCGAGTTGTTCCAGCCACTCCAGAAACTTCACCGCGAGACCTTTGCGCATAGCGCCGACGGCGACGATGCTCTCGGGCCACAGATCGCGGATTTCGAGAACCCACGGCGCGCGGAGCGTGACTTTGACCAGAAGACCCGTCAGACCGCAAAAGAATTGAGGAGATGTCGATATAACGACGTCCGGCCGTTCGAGTCGAAAGGCAGCAAAGCATGCGAAAATCATATAGGAGAGATAATTCAGGATTCTAAGCAGAAAGCCCTCGTTTGCGGCGAGAAATGTCCATACGCGCGCCACCCGCACGCCGTCGAGCGTCTCAAGCTGGAAAAATCTGTTCTTGTAGCCGGGGTAGATTTCTCCTCTCGGGTGATTGGGCGCGCAGGTAACGACAGTCACGTCATGTCCGGCTCGCGCCCAGAGCCTGCAATGCTCGAAAGTGCGCGAGGCGGGGGCGTTTACTTCCGGCGGAAAATAGTGCGAAAAAAAGAGGATACGCATGTTTATCCCGGGGTCAGATCGGGCAGCGCGTCATGAATACAACACATCCGTCGACGCGTTTCTTTAACCTCAGGCACTGCCCGGTTGTCGAATATCGAAGAAAGCCCCCACATGGTCGGCGATCCGCTCCGCCGCCTTCCCGTCCCAAAATTCAGGAACGCGCCCGCGTTTGCCGCCGTTCGCCAGCACTTCGGCGGCGGCCTCCCGCAGGGCGCGTGGGGAGCTTCCGACCAGCGTGTTCGTGCCTTCCTCGATGGTGATCGGCCGCTCGGTGTTGTCGCGCACGGTCAGGCAAGGAACGCCGAGCGCCGTCGTCTCCTCCTGCATGCCGCCGCTGTCAGTGATGACGAACCGCGCCTCGCGCATCAGGCCGAGCGAGCGCAGATAGCTCAGGGGCGGCGTCGCCAGAAGACGGCCGTCCTCGAACAGCCGCGCCAGCCCGGCCGTCACTATTTTCGCCTTCGTTCTGGGGTGGACCGCGAACAGCAACGGAATGTCGCGTGCAATGTCGAAGAGGACTTCGATCACCCCCCGCAACTGTGCTTCATCATCCACATTCGACGGCCGGTGGAGGGTCACGAAGCCATACCCGCTCTTTTGCGCGCGCGACGCCATGACGCTCGCGCTGTTCTCGTCGAATGTTTGCCCGGCCGGGACCGCGCGGTCGAGACAGGCGTGCATCGTGTCGATCATGACATTGCCGACGAAGCCGATCTGCTCAGGCCGCGCGCCTTCGCGCAGCAGGTTTTCGTAAGCGGAACGTTCGGTCGTCAACAGAAGAGCGCACAGGCGATCGGTGACGAGCCGATTGACCTCCTCCGGCATGGCGCGGTCATTGCTACGCAGCCCCGCCTCGACATGCGCGATCGGAATCATCATCTTGCTGGCGACGAGCGTCGCGGCGAGCGTCGAATTCACGTCGCCCACCACGATCAGCATGTCGGGGCGCTCGCTCGCCAACACGGGTTCGAGCGCTAGCATGACGCGCGCCGTCTGTTCGGTCTGTGTGCCCGAACCGACTTCGAGATTGACGTCGGGATCGGGAATGCCGAGTTCCTCGAAGAAGACGGCGTTCATGACGACATCGTAATGCTGTCCGGTATGGATGAGGCGTGAAGCAAAACCCTCGCGCCCGCGGAGCGCGCGCATGATCGGCGCGATCTTCACGAAATTTGGCCGCGCTCCAACAATGCAGTCTATTCGTTTCAGCGTCGCCTCCCTTATGAAGAACCGGCGTTTTTACTGGAGCAGATCGCCCTTTCCATTTCTTCGCGCTCGATCACTTGACGGCGTCGATCAGCATGAACAGCCCCGCCCCCGGCACAAAGCGGCGGATGAGGCCTCGCGACCAGAGCTTCCGGGCGAGGTCCAGCAGCGATCCTTTATGCCGCTGCCCGGCTGCCGATTCGAGAAGGTCAGCATGGGTCAGCACCACGATGATCTTGACGTCACGGAAGGTGGAGAACAACCGGCGGGCCTCTGCGACGGAGTAGGCTTTCGTGCAGGGGCTTTCGACATGGCGGGCATAGATCTGCGACAAAGTCGTCCATGGCCGCATGCCGAGCAGCGCATAGCGGACCCAGAGCATCAACCCGATCATCGACCATTTGTGGTAGATCATGATGCTCGCCCGGCCGCCGGGCCTCAGGACGCGCCGGACCTCTGAGATTGCTTTGGGCGTGTCCGGGCTGTGGTGCAGCACGCCCCACGAATAGACCTGATCGAACGAGTTGTCGGGAAACTCCAACGCCTCAACGTCGCCGACCGCCAGACGGGAAGCCAGCCCGAAACAGGCGAGCCTCTTGCGCGTGTGCTCCACCGCGCGCTCGGTCAGGTCGATGCCCGTTAGGTCCGCTCCGGCCTCGGCGAAGCGCTGATGATCGGCCCCGAGTCCGACACCGATCTCGAGAACCTTCACCCCCCCGGCGTCCTCGAACCGGGCAAAGCCCGGGATATAGGGCTCAAGCTGGTAGCGCGTCTCCATCTCGCACGCAAACCCCTCGCGGTCGACGCAGGGCAGGAACAGCGCCTCGCCGCAGGAAGCCTCGTTCCAGAAGTCGTGAACCTGTTGCTTTTGGTCGTCCATCCCCGGTCCTTCAGTCGCGCGACAACACTGACTCCAGCCAGATCTGCTGGCAGAGCAGCGTGAACAGCGTATTGGCGTGGTCGGCTACGCCTCGTCGCTGCTCGTCCACGATACGGCGGACGGCCGGAGCCCTGAATATCCCCTGCCGCTCGATCCGCTGCTCGTCAAGATAGGCGTCCACCAATTTGTTCCCCTTGCTCAACCAGGCCCGCATGGGTAGGCCGAACCCCGCCTTCTCGCGATAGATGACCTCGCGCGGCAGCCATCCCTCCATGGCCTTCTTTAGCACGTATTTGCCTTGTCCGCGCCGCACCTTCAAGGACACGGACATGGCGTTCATGAGCCGCACCAGATCGAAATCGAGAAACGGCACCCTCGCCTCGACGCCCGTCGCCATGCTCATGCGGTCCATATAGCACAGGTTGAGCGACATCAGGTCGTAGTGCTGGTCGAGCTTCATCATAGCGTCGGTGGCGTCGCCATCGCCAAAGGCGTCGAAAGTCGCCGCGAATTCTTCGGGACCGTTCCAAGGCGCGGGTTCCACCAGCAAATCCAGGATGGTCTCGGGATTCGTCCAAGTATACATGCCGAGTAATCGCGAGGAGGGCGATTGATCGGCGAGGTCGGCAAAACGCGACAGCCGCCGGCTCACTGCATTCATTTGCCACAGGAGGTGGGGCGCGACGAACCGCCCCGTGGCGGCCAGCGCCCGGCGCATGGTTGCCGGCAGGGCTTGCAGCAACACTTCTGCCTTATAGCGACGATAGCCGCCAAGGAATTCGTCCGCCCCCTGGCCAGAGAGCAGCACCTTCACCCCGGCCTCCCGCGCGGCTTTACAAATGATATAGGTGCTGATCGCCGCATGATCGGTGAAGCCGTCCTCCATGAAGGGGATCAACTCCGGCAGCAAGGCCATGAAATCCTGGCTCGCTGGAATGACGCGCAGTTCGAGGCCCAGCCGCTCGGCCATCAATCTCGCATAATGGAGATCGTCGGATTGCTCGTCAAGGCGCCGGTCGACGTCCGAGAATGCGATGGTATAGGCGTCCTTGATCGTGACGCCGCCGCGGACAGCGATATGAGCGATCGCTGAGGAATCCAACCCTCCGCTCAGGAACAGCGAGACGGGCACATTCGCCACCAGTTGCCGTTCCACCGCCGCGGTGAGAGCCGAGCGCAATCGCTCGACGCTCTCTTTCTCGGATGCGAGATGAATGGGGTTGTGCAAATGCGCAAATAGCGCGTGAGACCCGACCTGTTTGCCCTCGCGATAGCTGAGGCACACGCCCGGCTCCACCTTTCGGATCTCGCGATACATCGTATGCGGTTCCGGCACGTACATGAAGGCGAGTTGGTCGGCGAAGGATTCCCGGCGCAGAGACGCCGTGACGCCAGACAGGGCAAGCAGCCCCTTGACCTCGGAAGCGAAATAGACCGCGCCGTTCTGCTCGGTCATGGACAGGGGCTTGACGCCCAAGGGATCGCGCAGAACGCAGAGCAGCCGCTCCTCGCGGTCGTAAAGGGCAAGCGCGAAGATGCCGTTGAGACGGTCGAGGAACGCAATTCCCTCGCGGTAGAAGCCTTCGACTATGACCTCGGAGTCGGAACCGCCGCGCCAGCGAATCGCGCCGTGCCGCTGCTCGAGCCCGGCGCGCAACTCTAGGAAATTATAAACTTCGCCATTGTAGCTGAGTATGAAACGCCCGGTGGCGTCGGCCATAGGCTGGCGGCCTGCATCTGACAGATCGAGGATGGAGAGCCGCACGTGCCCGAGATGGCAGTCGCCCCGCTCGGATGCATATATTCCGCTGGCATCGGGTCCCCGATGCTGTATGGCGTCGACGGAACGACCGAGATCGAAGGAGGCACCCGGCGGTGCAGATATTGCGATGAGACCACACATGTTGGTGTTACGTCGTTGGGTTGTCAGCCGCGGGAGGCGGGAGCAGGGTGAGGGTGAGCGGCTCTTGACGGCCCGTAGAGCTGTTCGTGGATCAGGCTCTGGTAGGCGGCATAGACCTCGGGCCAGCCGAGAATATCCTTCAGACGACGCGCCCCGGCCTCGACCAGAGCGTGTTTGCGCTCCGCGTCGGTGAAGACATCTTCGATGGATCGAAGAATCTCGTCGGCATCCAACGGATCGAAATACCTCGCCGCCTCGCCGCATACGGCTCGCGCGAAATCGAGGTCGCTTGTAAAGATCGGCAGGTGGTGGTGCATTGCCTCAGGGTAGGAAATGCTGAAACTTTCGAGGAGCGTCGGCATTAACATGCCCTGGCATTGCCGATAGAGATCCGGCATTTGGGGTAGCGGAACATGCCCCAGATTGACGATGACGCTACCTAGACCGCGCTCCATGATTTTGGCCAGGAACCGACGCGCGCCGACGCTCTCCGCGGCGATGGTCGTCACGATGCGGTAATCTAACTTTCGCGCTTTGATCGCCTCGGCCACTTTGAGAAGAACCTCGTGGTTCTTATGGGGATAATAGGTTGCGGGGTAGAGCAGCCGGATCCCGTCGGGCAAGGTGTAGTCGTGGCCCGAAATGATCGACGGCGCCTCAACGGTGACGGCGTTGCCGATGATACGAACGTCCGCGAGACCGTATTTCTTGATTAGCGCTTCGCGAGCAAGCTCTGTCTGCGCCACGACGACCGCAGGCTCGTGGAGCCATAATCTATGCACCAGACGCTTCGCCCAGACGGAGAGACGCAAATATGGCTCCATACCGAGAAAAACTCCTGGGTCCACATCGAGCAAATAGGCGTTATCGAACACGTAAATCTGTTTCACATCAGTGCGTAGTATCACATCCGAAAAATTCAGGACGACATCGGCGCAGTACCTTTTGAAATAGTGCCTGAGAATGTGCCGGTGCGCGAAGGGAACTATGATCGTCTTGCTGTAAAGGGAGGGCAGCTCCAGGATTTCGATCATCGGATTGTCGATGCCCGCCGGCGTCGTGCCCTTGGCGACGAACACGACATAGCGCTCGTTCAGCCGATCCTCGTTCAAGACCCGCAGATAGCTGTCGCGGATGCTCCTCCCGCCGCCGAGATTGAGGCTAATAGCGTTGATGATGACGGTCTTCCTATGTTCGGCGGGCATGAAGATCTCGATTGTGCACGGTGTTTAGTCGCGGCATTTGCTGGAGCGGATTTAGTTTGAATCTTTTCGGCTCTGAAGTCCAGCATTTACAGATGAACTCATATGGCGTTAGCCCTTTTAAGGTTTTGAGGCGACGTCCAAAGTTATAGGCGTCGACGAAGTCGCTTAGATGGTGGCGCAGTTGATCGTGTTCATCATAATGATATCTCTTAACTGTCGCCTCGTTGATCGTTCGGTTCATGCGCTCAACTTGACCATTCGTCCAAGGATGATTGATCTTCGTAAATCGATGTTCGATGCCATTCTCATTGCATCGCTGAGCGAACATATGGGTTGAATATTTCGCCGTCAGCCCATTCGCGTATCTAGGCGGGATACGGAACTGGATTCCATTATCAGTGAGAACTGTATGTATTTTATAGGGAACGGCTTTGATTAGAGCGACCAGAAAATCAGACGCCGTCACCCGGTTCGCTTTATCGACAAGCTGAACAAATGCAAACTTCGAGGTGCGATCAATCGCCACGAAAAGATAGAATTTCCCTTCCGCGGTCTGCACTTCCGCAATGTCGATATGAAAGAAGCCGATCGGATAGGAGCGGAACTTTTTCTTGGGAGGCTTGTCGCCTTCGACATCAGGCAAGCGGCTTACGCCATGTCGCTGTAGACACCTGTGAAGTGACGATCTTGTCAAATGTGGAATGGTTGCCTGTAACGCATACAAGCAATCATCCAGTGGCAATAACGTATGTCTACGGAAAGCGACAGCAATCGCTTCTTCCTCGCTCGTCAGGACGGTTGAATGCGGCGTCTTCGGGCCCGTCGGGCAATCCGAGACTGTCGACCTCTTTTTCCATTTGGCGACCGTCTTTTGATTAACGCCATAGCGCTTTGCCAGCGCCCTCAGGCTCTCTTGACTACGTTGTATCGCTCGACGCGCCGCCTCTGTCGTAGTGGCGCTCCCGTGAAGAACCTGCCCCATAGCGCATCCTTCCATTCTGAGGATAAGATTGCACCATCAAAACCTGGGATCAAACAACCTAGTGACCCGTTTCGGAAATTCCTAGCCATTTTGTTATCGCTCTGATTCAATGCTCAGTATAGCGAGTCGGAGGATGGCCATGCGGGGACGGAAAGCGAGCGAGATCAAACTTTCAAAAGATGAAAAAGAGACACT
>SXGS01650868.1_pt1 | contig 12828 bp, 10 predicted proteins | sample 3174681 | NCBI WGS metagenome assembly SXGS01 (sample SAMN11356861, study PRJNA531348) | freshwater metagenome | isolation source: freshwater sample F1-80 | place: China: Fuxian Lake, Yuxi | collected 2017-12-25
ATGCACGCTTTGCGTCCAACGCATCGAGGAGGGCAAGGCCGAAGCGCGCCGGGCCGGCCGCCCGCTTCGGGACGGCGAGATCCGGACGGCGTGCCAACAGAGCTGCCCGACGCAAGCCGTGGTCTTCGGCGATATTCGCGACCCGACGAGCGTCGTCGCCCGACAGGCGCGCGACGGACGCAGCTATCGGGCGCTGGAAGAGCTCAACGTGGCCCCGGCGGTGCGCTATTTGTCGCGGGTGCGGAACCCGGCGGGGAAAGGCTGAGGCGACGTCATGACCTCCATCAATCCGGTTCTCGGCCACGGCGCGACGGACGCCCCGGTCCCCGGCCGCGAAGCGGCCTCCGTTCCGGCTTCGGACGAGGCCGACAATCGGCCGCTCGCGCCGGCGGAAGTCACCGCGGACGTGTCCGGCGCGCTCGAGCGCCGCCCGACATGGAAGTGGTACGCCGGATTCGCCGCCGCGCTGACCGCGCTCGGCATCGGCGTCGTCAGCACCGCCCACACCGTCGGGACGGGCATCGGCACTTGGGGCCTGAACCGCACGGTCGGTTGGGGCTTCGACATCACGAACTTCGTCTTCTGGGTCGGTATCGGCCACGCCGGAACGCTGATCAGCGCGGTGCTCCTTCTGCTGCGTCAACGTTGGCGCGCCTCCATCAATCGCGCGGCGGAAGGGATGACCATTTTCGCCGTAATGTGCGCCGGCGTCTTTCCGGTGCTGCATATGGGACGGCCGTGGCTCGCCTTCTGGGTCTTCCCCTATCCCAATTCGCGCGGGACCCTTTGGGTCAACTTCCGCTCGGCGCTCCTGTGGGACGTCTTCGCGATCGGAACCTATTTCACGATTTCGCTCGTCTTCTGGTTCATCGGCCTGATACCGGACCTGGCCACGATCCGCGACCGCTCGACGGGGCTCCGCAAGAAGGTCTTCGGAACGCTGTCACTCGGTTGGTCCGGCACCGCGCGGACTTGGTCGCGCTATGAAACCTGCTGCACGCTGCTCGCCGCGCTCGCGACGCCCCTCGTCGTGTCGGTGCACAGCGTCGTCAGCATGGACTTCGCCACGTCGCTGGTTCCGGGCTGGCACGCCACCGTCTTTCCGCCCTACTTCGTCATCGGCGCCGTCTTCAGCGGCTTCGCCATGGTGCTGACGCTCATGATCGTCGCGCGAAGCGTGATGGGCTTCGAACGGTACATCACGAAGAAGCATTTGGGCGTGATGTGCAAAGTGATCGTCTTCACGGGAAGCATCGTCGGTCTCGCCTATCTGACCGAGCTCTTCACCGCCTGGTGGTCGGGCAATGCCTACGAGCTCTTCGCCTTCAACAATCGCATGAAGGGCCCGATGGCGTGGGCCTATTGGACGATGTTCACCTGCAACGTCGTCGCACCCCAGCTTCTCTGGTTCTCGCGGGTCCGCAATTCGATCCCCGCCGTCTTCGCGGTCGCGATCGCCGTCAACATCGGCATGTGGTTCGAACGCTTCGTCATCATCGTGACTTCGCTGTCCAGAGACTACCTGCCGTCGTCTTGGTCGGCCTACACGCCGACCGGCCCGGAGATCGGCCTGTTCGTAGGGAGCTTCGGCCTCTTCTTCACCCTCTTCCTGCTCTTCTGTCGGTTCCTGCCCATGATCTCGATGTTCGAGGTCAAGGCCGTCGCCGCCGTCGAATCCCACGAAAGGGCGCACCGATGACTTTCGGCACCTACGTCGGCGTCTTCACGTCCGAGGACGCCTTCATGAACGCGGCGCGGGCAGCCTCAGCGGCGGGAGTGGAGCCGGTGGATGCGGCGACGCCCTACGCCGTGCACGGACTCGACGAGCTGCTCTGCATCGCGCCGTCCCGACTGCCGTACGTCACTTTGGCCGGAGGCGCCGCGGGGCTGATCGGAGGATTCGCGTTGCAGTTCTTTGCGTCGGCGACGGACTGGCCGATCAACGTCGGCGGACGACCGTGGAACTCCTGGCCCGCGTTCATGCCCGTCGCCTTCGAGACGACGATCCTCTGCGCCGGGCTCGCGACCGCCTTCGCCCTGATCGCGCGCAGCAGGCTCGGAAGAACGCGCGATCCGGCCCGCATTGTTCCGCGCGCAACGGACGACCGGTTCGCGCTATTCGTCCGCAGGGGCGGCGGCGCCGCCTCCTCGGACCCGATCGAGTTTCTACGACGCGCCGGTGCGGAGTCCGTAGCGGAGGCGCGAGCATGAAAACCATCGGTTCCCGGCATCTCGTCGTCGGCGGCGTCGTTCTCGGCCTGCTGTTCTTCTGCCGCGGAGCGCTGACGCGCGACGTCAGGGAGCGCTCGCTCGAGATCTTTCCCGACATGGCGCGGACGCCCGCACGAAAACCGTATGAGCCGAGCTCCTGCCTTCCGGGCGGGCTGGTCCAACAAAACCTCCCGGCGGGAGTCGTGGTTTACGGTGCATCGGCGGACGACTACGGTCCCGGCGATGCGGAAGCGACGCGCGCCGGTCGCGAGCTGACGAATCCGTTTGCGTCCTCCGATGCCGCGGCGCTCGAGCGAGGCGCGCGCGTCTATAAGATCTTCTGCGCGTTGTGCCACGGCAACGACGGTTCGGAGCGGACGGCGGTCGTCGACCGCGGCATGCTCCCGCCGCCGTCGTTGACGGCGGCGCGCGCCGTCGGCCTGAAGGACGGCGAGCTATTCCACATGATCTCCCGCGGTCGCGGGAACATGGCGTCCTATGCGGTCCAGCTCGAACCCGACGATCGTTGGTGCGCCGTGCTGCACGTCCGCACCCTGCAGAAGGGGGCCGCCAAATGAACGCCTCGATCTCCGACGAAAATGCGATTGGTACGCGACGCCGGCTGGGCACGCTCGCGCTGTCCGGAGCGGCGATGTTCTGCGCCGGGCTCTTCTTCGATCCCGCAGGCGCGTGGTCCGGCTATCTGGTCGCGTTCCTCTTTCTCTCCGGCCTGGCCGTGGCCGGCCCGGTCTTCCTCAGCATCCACCACCTCGTCGGAGCCCGCTGGTCGACGCCGCTGCTGCCGATTCCAAGAGCGATGACCCGCCTTCTACCGGCCGCGCTCCTCCTCGGCCTCGGATTGCTCGCCGGACTGCACCAGCTCTACGAGTGGTCGCATGCCGCCGCCGTCGCGGCGGACCCCGGCCTGGCGCGGAAGTCCGCTTGGCTCGGCGCGGCGGGATTCGGATCGCGACTCGTCGTCATATTCGGTGCGTGGATCCTTCTGGCGCGTCGCGTGGTCGCGTGCGAGGGCGAGCCGCGTCGTGGAACGGTAGTCCGTCGCACGGCGCTCTTCATCGCGGTCTTCGGCGTGACCTACTCCGTCGCCGCCTTCGACTGGGTCGGGTCGCTGACCCCTCATTGGGCCAGCACGATCTATGCGTTGGACCTCGCCGGAGGGCTGGTCGCCTCCGGAATCGCGGCCGTCATCGTCGTCGCCGTACTTCTCAGGCGCTCCGGCCGCTTGCCTGCGGCGTTGACCGCGGATCGACTCAACGATCTCGGCAAGCTCGCACTGACATTTTCGCTCTTCTGGGGCTACATTGCGTACTGCCAATACACGTTGATCTGGTACACGAACCTCCCCGAGGAGACGTCGCACTACCTCCGCCGGCAGGGCGAGGGATTCGGGACCCTCACATGGGTCAACATCGGGCTCAATTGGTCGGTGCCCTTCTTCTCGTTGCTCTCGCGTGCGGCGCGCACGAGCGAAGCCGTCCTCTTCCGAGTGGCGTGCGTAATGCTCGTCGGTCGCCTGGTGGACCTCTGGATGCACGTCGCCCCTGCGACGACGCCCGGTCGGGCCGTTCCCGGTTGGGCCGCCGTCGGCGTCGTAGCCGCCACGACGATCGCCGCGCTTTACGCGGTCGTCGCCGCCACCGGTGCGCGGCCCGTGCACGACGCGGACTCCGACCCCGAACAAACCGGCATCCGGCCGCAAACGCGTTCGTCGAACTCCTCCGCCCGTCAGGAACCCCCGCCATGCACAACGCCCTCATGAGCTCCTCGCGCGGCGCGAGTCTCGGTTTCGCGCGTGCCAGCCTCTTCGCGTTCGCTTCGGTCGTCGCGACTACAGGATGTTCGCGTCAGGATCCTCCGCCGAAGCAAGCCCGCCCGGAGACACCGGCTTCGGCGCCGTCCGCGGGCGCGGAGGCCTCGCCGTCCCCCCTCGAACCGCAACCGCTCGGAACCAAAATCGTCGAATTGGAGACGGTCGAGGATCTAAGCGAAGACGCCGCCAACCGTCTCATCGAATTCTCGGACGCCGTGCGTCGACGCGATGTGGATGCCGCGGCCGCCTATCTGGTCGACGACTTCCGCGGGACCGCTTGGTCCGCCCTGACTCCTGCAGGAGAGGAGCGACTGCCGTGGAAGGTGGCCAAGCAGACCCTTCTGCCGCCCGCCGCGCCGGTCGCAGCGGACCGCACGCAGTTTCTCGCAAGCCTCTTCGCCCTGATCGAGCCTCTCGAGAAGATCGACTTCGTCTTCTTCAAGACGCGCGGCGCAGAGTTCGAAGCGGACCGGAGCCGCGGCCTGGTCGTGCTCACCGCCAACATCATCGGAACGAGTGCGAACGGCGCACCGTGGTCTCTCTACGCCAACGCGCACGGCGAAGTGCGGAAGGCGCCGGACGGCTGGCGCTGGTCGGTCTGCGTCTTGGATAAGGCCCAGATCGTCACCCGGGCGTCCCCGCCGCTCGTCGACGTCGCGGCGTCGGCCGGTATCGATCTCGTCGGTCCGCGATTGGGATCCCCCGGCGCCGGCACTTTCTACTGGCGAGGCGCGGCCGTGGCCGACGTCGACCAAGACGGACGCTTCGATATCTTCACTTCGACGCACGATCGGGCCGTCTTCTATCGCAATCGCGGCGACGGCGCCTTCGAGGACGCCACGGCGCGATTCGGCCTCGCGGTCGCCCCCGGAATCACGTCCCCCCTCCTCTTCGACTACGACGGCGACGGCGACCTCGATCTCTTCTGCGGGCGCGTCGGCTGGGAGGTCGACGGCGTTCCGAACGGCGCGCCGACGAGCTTCTATCGCAACGACGGCGCCGCCGGGTTTACGGACGTCTCCGACGCTTCGGGGATCGCTTCGCATCGGATCGCGTTCGGCGCGACCGCCGCCGACGTCGACGGCGACGGGGATCTGGATCTTTACGTCTGCGGATACAACCGCTTGGACGCCGTCTACCCCGACTCATGGTTCGGGGCGACCAACGGCACGGCGAACGCGCTGTACTTGAACGGCGGCGACGGGAGATTCAAGGAAGTCGCCGCAGCGCGCGGCGTCGCGGGGCGCGCCTGGAGCTACGCCGCATCCTTCGCCGATTTCGACGAGGACGGCGACCAGGACCTCTATGTCGCGAACGACTACGGGCCGAACAACCTGTATCGCAACCGGGGCGACGGGACGTTCGAAGACGCGGCCGTCTCCCTCGGAGCGGAGGACGTCGGGAACGGCATGGGGTGCGCTTGGGGCGACCTCGACGGCGACGGCCGGCTGGACTTGTACGTTTCGAACATGGCGTCGTCCGCAGGCAACCGGATCCTAAAGCGTCTGGCCAAGAAGGACGGCAGCGCGACGGAGAGCACGCTCTTCAAGCTGGCGGCGGGCAACTCGATCCTCCTCCAAGGGTCGGACGGCTCCTTCCGCCGCCTCCCTGCCGACGCAGGCGGCGTGGGCGCTTCGTGGGCCTGGGGCCCGGCGTTGTTGGATTATGACCTGGACGGACGGACGGACGTCTATGTCGCCAACGGATTCATTTCCGGAGCCTCGCTGAAAGACACCTGAAGTACCTATTGGCGCCACGTGCTGGCGTCTACTCTTTCGACCGCGAGCGAACCGGAAGCCGCCCGAATCCTCCGCACCGTATCGGCCAAGGCCGATCGCCCCGGAAGCGAGAATTACCAGCGGACGCACATGGCCCAGATCTTCCAAGACGGACTGTCGTTCAGCGGATTCGAACGCAACAAGGTCTTCGCTTCCGCGGACGGCAAGTTCGTCGATCTGTCGGACGTCTCAGGGGCCGACTCCGAGGGAGACTGCCGCGCCGCCTGCGTCGCCGACTTCGACGACGACGGGGATGCGGATCTCTTCGTCAACGCCGCCCAAAGGCGGCTGCACCACCTCTATCGCAACGACGTCGGAGCGGGCGTGGGCGGTCGATTCGTGAAAATCCGACTCCGTGCGACGAAGGGCCATGCATCCGCGACGGGCGCGATCGTCAAGGTGACTCGCGGATCCAGGACCGAAGCCCGGTCGCTGGAATGCGGCGGCGGATTCGAATCGCAACATGCCGACGAATTCGTCTTCGGTCTCGGTCAGGACGCCGAAGCCGGGATCGTCGTGCGCTGGCCGGGCCGCGGCGTCGAGTCCTTCGGCGCGGCCGCCGCGAACGGACGCTATCTGCTCGTCGAAGGCGAGGGCAAGCCGCGCGTCGTGCCCGCCCGGACGTTCAGTTTCGCGAACCCGGGACCGGCCGGACTCAAACTGCGGATCGGCGACGCCGTTCCTGCGTTGTCGGTGAAGACCTCGGACGGAACCATGATTCCGTGGACACCCGCCGGACGTCGAGGGATGTTGATCAACATTTGGTCCACGACCTGTGCCGCGTGCGTCGCCGAGCTGCCGGAACTGCAGCGGCTGCACGACGAAGGCGGCTACCGCGTCCTAGGTCTTTGCCTGGATCCTCCGGGATCCGAGGCCAAAGTCGCGAAAGTCATGTCGCAACGCGGAGCGCGCTTCACGGTCGGTCTTCTGCCCCCGTCCGAAGCAGCCAAAGTGATCGATCTCGAGAAGGCCGCCATTCCGCTGACCATCGTCGTCGGCGCCGACGGTCGCATCGAGCGGTTCCTCCAGGGGCGAATCATGCCGGGGAGGCTGTGAGCGCTCGTCGCCTCGTCGCCGCAGTTCTTTTCGCGGGCGGCGCGCTCGTCTCGTCGAGTTGCTCCGACGGGGACCGCGCGGCGCCGCCGCCCTCGGCCGGATCTCCGGACCGCGCGCGGCTGTTCCGGCTGCGGAACTTGGGAAAGGTCCACTACGAACGCGACGGCGAGGACGGCTTTCGCGACGCGGCGACGGCGCTGCGCGAGGCGGCGACGCTCTCCGGAGACGAGGAGGACCGGCTGAACCTCGCCCGCGTGTTGATGTTGGTCCCCGGCGGTGCGGAGGAAGCCGACCGCATCCTTGCGGCGCTTTCCGCAGCCCCGAAGTCTTCGGCCGACCGGGATTACGTCGCCGCACTGGTGAAGAAACGACTCGGCGACGACGAGGGGGCGTGGACGAGTTTAGCCCGCGCGAGCGCCGCCCGGCCGGATCATCCGCACGTCTGGCTGCAGCGCGGCCGCGCCGAAGCGGCTCTCGGCCGGGACGCCGACGCGCTCGTCAGCCTCGACCGGGCGCTCGCGCTCAAAGCCCACTTCAGGGCGGCGGCGTACCATCGCTTCGTCGCATTGGACCGCCTGAATCTGGACGAAGCGGCGCGCGCCGCCAAGCTCGCGTTCGAGGCGATTCCGGCGACCGGTCAGCCCGACTCCGAACGCTGCGACTTGACCCACGTCTCGCTCCGGCGGCAGCCGCGCACCGCTTCCGAACCCGCGACGGTCGCGCTCGATTGGCGCGCCGTGGCTCCCGAAGACACCGGAGCGAGTTCGGGTCCGCAGCGCGATCTCGTCGCGGCGGACCTCGACCGCGACGGGCGGCAGGAACTCCTCACCGCAGGACCGGAGGGCGTCCGGATCGCCCGCTTCGACGGCCGCAAGATGACGGTCACGACTCTCGCGCCGCCGTGTCCGTCCTCGACGGCGATCGCGGTCGGCGATCTCGACAACGACGGCCGCGCGGATCTGGTCCTCTCCGGCGATGCGGGGGCGTCCGTCCGTTTCGGCCTGGACGGCGGCGCGTTCGCCGCACCGACGTCGGTCCCGGACCTCGACGCCGCCGACCGGATCCTCCTCGTCGATCTCGATCACGACGGCGACGTCGACCTGCTGGCGATAGGCCCGAGCCGGGGCGGATCCGCGGCGCTGCGGACCGTGCGGAACAACGGAGACCGCACGTTCGCGCCGCAGCCGTCGTCGTTCCGAGCGCCGCCGGTGTCCGCGCGCGGCGTCGATTTCCACGACCTCGACCAAGGCAACGACGTCGATATCGTGGCCCCGGGGAGCGACGGGCGCCCGACGGCGTACATGAATCTTCGCGACCGCGGCTTCGCGGCGACGACGCTCGACCTCCCGGCCGCGACGCATGTCCTCGCCGAAGACCTGGACGGAGACGGCGCACCGGACGTGCTTTCGCTCGGCGGCGGGACCGTGTCCGTCGCTTACAACGCCGACCGAAGCGGCGACGGCGGGGCTTTTCGGGCCCGCGCCGTGCGGTCGTTCGCGCTTGGCGCGGACGGGCGGGACGTCGTTCTGGCGGACGTCGACGACGACGGCGATGAAGACGCGATCGCCGCGACAGCGAACGGGCTTGCAATCCTGCGGAACCGCGCCGGCGGCGACTTCACGGTCGATCCGCAGCCTATCGGCGCGGCGCCCGCCGGACTGAGGCGACTCGCCGCGGGAGACGGCGACGGCGACGGCCGCTTCGAGATATGGACGCTGGACGACTCGGGCCGGCTCTCGGCGTTCGTCGCTCGCCGCTCTCCTGAGTACATGTCGGTCGACATGCGCCCCGACGGACGCAAGGACAATCGCGGAGGGGTCGGAACCGTCGTCGAGCTGTTCGCCGGCCCGCGGTATCAAAGCGCGATGATCAAAGGCCCCGACGGGCGGCGCTTCGGTCTCGGAAGCACCGCGCGCGCCGGAGTCGTCGACGGTTGGAAGCTGCGGTGGCCGCAGGGTATCTCACAAGCCGTCACGGCGGACGAGCCGGCCGATGCGACGACCGGCGAACTCAAGCCGAGGCAGCGCGAAGGGCTGGTCGCCAGTTGTCCGTTCCTTTACGGCCGAGGGCCTGCGGGAATGCGGTTCCTCACCGACGTCGTCGCGATCGCGCCGCTCGACGAGTGGACGGCGGCCGGGTCCCCGCCGCCGTCGTTCGATCCGGAGGAATGGGTGCGCATCCCGGGCGACGCGTTGACGGCGATCGACGGCCGGATCGAACTCGCCCTCACCGAGGAGCTGCGCGAGACGACTTACCTCGATCAGCTGGTGCTGACGGCCGTCGAGCATCCGGACGACGTCGACGTCTTCGCCGACGAAAGCACGCGTCAAGGGAAGTTCGATCCTCTCGTCGTCTTTGCGACGGCGAGCCCGCGGGCGGTTCCCGTCGCACGGGCGGAGACTTGGAACGACGTCGACTGCACTTCGGCCTCGGCGGTCGAAGATCGTCTGTACGTTCGAGGCTATCCGCCGACGCCGACGCAATGGGACGGATTCACGGGCCGCTACGACCTCGTGCTCCGCACCGCCGCTCCGGCGACGACGCTGCTCTTGACCGGACGCGTCGCATGGTACGACTCGACCACCGCGTTCTCTTTAGCCCAGAACGGGCGCGGATTCGGCCCGTTGCGCCTCGACGTTCGCGAGCCGAACGGAACACGAAGGACGTTGGCGCCGGACATCGGCTTGCCGGCAGGCATGGACCGCACGATGGTCGTCCGGTTCTCCGACGCGCCGCTCGCCGCGGGGACCGAACTCATCCTCTCGGGCGCGCACCGGTTGCTTTGGGATCGGATCGCGACGACGGACGACCTCACGAGGTTCGACTTCGGCGACGGCGACGCTGCGGCCGACCTCCCCGACGGCCGTCGCCTCAAGGCGCGGACGACGTCGTTGCTTTCGGCGACGCTCGGCGAGTTCGGCTTCGCTCGGCCGCTCGGAGACCGCGCGAATCACGAGACGAACTACGATTACGCACAGGCCGCGCCGGACGACTCCTTCCGCCGCGCCGTCGGTCGAGCCACGAGATACGGCGACGTCATGGATCTCCTGAATAGCCGCGACGATCGCTTCGTCGTTTTGGTCGCCGGCGATCAGGCGACGTTGTGCTTCGCCGCGCCGCCGCCGCCCGAATCCGGTCGGCGGCGCACGTGGTTCCTGCGCGTCACCGGGTACGCCAAAGAAGGCGGATTTCACAATCCTACGGGACGCTCGATCGAGCCGCTCCCCTTCCGAGGCATGTCCCGCTATCCGCCGCCGTCGATGGAAACGCCCGACACGCGCTCGTATCGGGAATATCTCGACACGTTTCAAACGCGCATCATCCGCTGACCGTCGTCGCACGCCGCCGTCATGATGCGGTCGTGCGACGATCGAAGGTCGCCGTCGCCGAGAGAAGGGCCGGCGCCTTCGCCGCGTCCTTTCCGCACTGGTCGTCGTCACCCCGAATGAGAATCGCCTTGCGGATGATCCTGCGATCGAAGGCTCTTGGTCGTTAGATACGAAACGACATCGGCGGCCGAGTAGCGTGCGCGACCTCGGAGAAACTCGCCCAGTCTCGCCACGTCGTCGCCGCCGGTGACGATCGGTGCTTCGACCGACCTCGGCCCTCGCACCTGCTCCTGTCCGATCGCAGCCAACAACCCGTTGCATAGGCAGCGCCGGCCGACCGTATCTTCGAGGCGTCCGCCTTTGCGAACGAACGCCGCTACAGGTTCGGCGGGACAACGGAAATCCGTTTCTCCGTCCGCGGTTCGGAACGCCGTCCGCAGATATCCCAAGTCGCAGACTCGCCGCCGCCCGCGGGCCTCGGTCCCCGCAACTTGCTGCACCATCTTGAACGGATAGCCCGTGGGCGAGGCGCGCGCCTCCGTGCGAACATCTACGTCTCCCGTCGAAGCCTGGGCGAGGACGGAGCGTTTGACCGCGGCCGAGAGACCCGACTCGTCGCAAAAGGCGAAGAGCGTTCCGACCTGCACGCCGGTCGCTCCGGCGGCCTGCGCTTCGGACAACGCTTCCGGATGCCCGCAGCCGCCGGCCGTCCAAAAGGGCAGGCCGAGATCTCGGATGCGAGTGAGATCGACGGCGTCCTTCTCACCATAGACGGGCTCTCCGCGGGCGTTGTGCCGAGCTTCGCCGCGCGGCGGCGCGTTGTGTCCTCCCGCGGTCGGCCCTTCGACGATCAACCCGTCGACGCCGTTCGTCTTGCGCGCAAACATCGTCGCCAACGAGTTGCTCGCGACGATCGGAAAAAAGCGAGGCCTCTCCAGATCCGGCGGCGGCGCTTCCCACCATGCGGATGGGTCGAACATGATCCGGTCGTCCGCACCCGGCGGAGCGCCTTCGACGTCGAGCCGGAGCTCGGCGGAGCGATGCCCGGAGAGACGATCCAAGACGGCCGGAATCTCCCGCGGAATCCCGGCGCCCATCAGTACGTACGTCGCTCCTGCCAGCATCGCGCCGTAAAGGGTCGGAATCGTCGGAATCTGCACTTTGGAGAGCAGGTTGATGCCGATCGGCGACCGATGGCCTTCGCGCGCCAGTCGCACTTCGACGAACGCCGCAAGGACGTTCAACGCCTGCCCCGCCGGATCGACGACGCGTTTCGGCAACGGCAACAACCGGTAGGGCGCTCCCCTCCCGCGCCCGCCCGGACGGAAGAATCTGCGAAGCGCGTCCTCGACCGTGCGACGCCATGGAAACTCGTCCATGGCGCGCCTCATGTGGCCGTCGGGGTCGCCGTCCTGCAATCGACGCACGAATACCGTGTCCAATACCGTGCCGGACACCACGCCCAATTGGCCGGTGCGAGCGACGGCGTTGGCCAGTCGCCAATCCGACACGGCGGCGCCCATCCCGCCCTGAATAATGACCGGGAGATCGTCCGAGTGTGTCATGTGAGAGCGTAGCGAATGCACGCGTCGCTGCGGCGGCGTGCGTCTCAATCTCAAGCGAATCGCGTCCGAGCCCGCACTCCGTAGTCCGCGTCGGCGAGCAGGAAGCGGCGAACCCCTACTTCGATACGGCGACGCCGACCGCGGCGGCCGAGTTCGATCTGTCGGGCCGATAGGAACGGCGACGGATCGCCGCCCTTCGCCAAGGCCGCATAGACTCTGAGCGCTTGCAACTCGGTCATCGGAACCGCGCGCCAATGCGACGTCAGAAGGCGGTATCTCGGTTCGCGGTCGCGAACGAACGCCCCCGATGTCCGCTTCGCTTCGGCGCCGCTCTGCGTCCCGACCGCCTTCGCCTCCTCGTCGCTGCGCGTGAAGACGCGGCTCGTGCACGTCTTTCCGAAGGCGAATCCGCACAGCTTCCCAAGGTCGATGCGCGGCGGATCGTAAGTCACCCGCACGATCTCGGCCTTGTCGATGTAACCGGCCTCCGTCGCGACGACGCCGTCAAACGCCGCGAATTCAGCCTCCCGGTCCCAGAAGCACAAGACTTCGAACTCGGCCGTCTTGACGCCCTTGGCGCGCGGCCGGATCTCCTCGACGAAGAGGCCGAGCCACGCCGGAACCTGCGACTTGGCGGCCTGCAACGCCTCGACCATGCGCACCGCGTAGCCGGCGACGCCTCCTTCGTGCGTGAATCGCGACGTCACGTCGCGCCGGCGGACGAACTACTTCGGCGGCGCCAAGCGCACGTCGGCTTCGGACGACGGAAGCGGCCGGTCGTCGGCGCCGCGGACGACAAGGACGGCTTCCGCCGCGATGAACGGCCGCGCCGTCGTTGGAAACTCGACGGTCACGGCCGCAAGGGCCGCGTCGACGGCCGCCGCAGGCCTCGATCGTAGCGCGGCCTCGGCGCGGGCGACGACCTTCCTCCCGTCTCGCAACTCGACGACCGCCTTCGCACCGACGGGCGACGGCGCCCGCGCATCGAAGTAGAGCGCGAACATCGGAGCTCCGTCCGGCGTCGCGCGACGGGCGTATCCGCGAAGCGTCGGTCCGTC
>SXGS01409690.1_pt1 | contig 12822 bp, 11 predicted proteins | sample 3174681 | NCBI WGS metagenome assembly SXGS01 (sample SAMN11356861, study PRJNA531348) | freshwater metagenome | isolation source: freshwater sample F1-80 | place: China: Fuxian Lake, Yuxi | collected 2017-12-25
ATGAAAACACGCGGAAATCCATCTGGGCCAGAGATCACCAAGGATCTCACCAAAGGCCGAATATATGGGCGCAACTGCGTAACTCGACCGGCTGACATCGAAACGAAAAAGCTTGCAAAACGGAGGAGTCCATATATGGAGAGCATCCGGGTTCAGAGAGTCTTTGGTCCACCCCTCGAAAACCTGTTCGACCGGAGGACGGTCCTCTGATCCCGGCAGGTGGAGGATCCATCCCTCATTGATGAATTCAAAGCCTTCCAGCCGTCCATCCTCGGGTAAGCCGACCACACGCAGGAACAGTGACCACAACTGCTTCTTGATACCTCTCGACTTGAATGAAATCGACAAGGCATCCGCGCCCAGCGCGTCAGCGCGGTCCTCGGCTAGCAGCTCGTCTGCGTTTTTCCGCAGTTGTTCCAGATTGCGGATGCTTTTTCGGTAGGCGCCGCGCCGGTCGCGCGCTATAAGCTCTTCGGAAATGGCACGACCATAGAAGTGCTCCATCAGAGTCCGCTCCAGTTCGTCATGTTCGACGGATGTCGGGAGCATTTTTTGACGCAGTTCTTCAAATTTGCACTCCGTCAGACGCTCAGCTTCAAGAAGACGCTCGGTTCTGACCTCTTCCTCCACTTTCTTGCCTTCATTCAACAGGCCGGCACCAAAGATGTCCTTCTCTTTATTCGACGCAAGAAACTGCACTGTCCATCCCGACGCTTCAGCCAGAAACAGGAAGTTCTGGGCAAAAAGACCTTTGGCCTGATGCTCGTACTGCAGGACCCTCAGGAGCAGATCAGTTCGAAAGGCGGGCCGGTTGCCATCATTCAGAAAGGGAATATCACGATCACTCAAGGCCTTGAGCCGGGCCTCAACGATCTGGCGGCTGGTGTAGATGGGCATCTTGCCTGTGGCAATACTGATATCCACTTCCTTGGCCAGACGGAACCGAGAGATAGCTTGTGCGGCATCGGTCGGGCAGTTGATATTGGCCTCAAAGATTCCGAACACACGGAAATCCAGTTTTTCAATGGATAGACCGGTTGACATGGTCGGCGAAGCGAAAATGACATCGTATTGCCCACCCTCTGCGTCGAAGTTTTGCAGTAGTGCTTTGATTTCATCATCACCCGTTGTTTGGCTGGTGATCAGCGCACAGCGTAGCGACGGAAAATCCTTATGTATTCGTTCATACTGCTCACGAACCAGCCGTCTCGAATTACTGACCAGTGCCACCGGTTTGCCCCTTCCCTGCTGTCGGGCATGCACCGCCGCTTCAAACTTCACAATCAAGGAAGCCCTTGATGGGTGAATATTCAGGGTTTTGTCCTGGGGGAAGGCGTTGCGTACGATCTGAAAACGCTCTCCCGGACGGATGAATTCCAGCGTGTCCAAAGTCAAATTCGACATTTGTGCATCCAAGGCCAAAACCTGTTCGGCACGGCGAATACACTCACTGAATATTTCGTGGTTGATGTTGGGACGCTGATCCTTGCCCAAGCCTGCCAGGCTCCGCAGTAACTGCTCGGCTTCTTCAACGACCAGCAGATCGAAATCGGTTCGGCTCAGCTTGTGTAGAGAGTTGATGCAGACCACCAATCGGTTACTGTATAGCCTCCCGCTCCGGCTGTCCTGGTAACAGTCGATACCTAGTCGCCGTGCCACCTCCTTTGCCAAGCTAATCCGGTGAACGATAACCAGCACCCTGGATACGCCCGAGATGGCTTCCTTGACAGCATAGGTCTTGCCGCTGCTCATCGGACTTTTTATGAGCTGGACGCCGGCCTTTTTTTCCAGTTCTGGAAGAAATTGCTCCGACAGTTCGATGACTGCATGCCCCCTGGGGTCGAGTTGCAGCAAGTTGTCTGATTCTCGTCGCAGATAGACAACGCAATTCTCAATTTCACGGTACAGGGCGGCGTCGGTGCTCCAGCGGCTGATATCGACAGGGTCGGCATTGCTTTCCTCAAGATCCCGACGCAACCTTTCAGCCATTCGCCTTCGGTCGAACTGGGGGCCGTATTCGGCTAGTTCCTTGCGGATTAATCTGAGACAGTAGAGATTCCGGCTGCGGTTGCCGGTGATATCTGAAGGATTGCAGACTTTCTTTCCGGGTTCTGAAGAGGCGGAAGCACCATTGGCCCGCCTGGCCTTAGGGGCTTCTTCTGATTGGCTGCACTCGTCTCTGTGGGGATGTCTCGGCTGCTCAGCAACAAAAGCCTCCGGGTCGATCTCCAGCCGCTCACAGTCACCATGGACCTTCCAGATACGCTGCGGCAAGGGGTCAACAGCGCCATCCACGAATAGGGGATTAGCGACAAAATGAGGCTGGCAGGCTTGGAACAGAGCATCATCAAGCAGTTTGAAGTCCTTTCCCGTCGCTCGCTTGTGGTGAGCAGCCAAATCAGGATTCCGTTCCCGGTAGATTCGATTCACCTGTTTGATGACCTCTTTAAGCTTAGCCGGCATCCAGGCTTTCGCCAGCAAAAACCAGAAGTGGAATTTGGCGGTGTACTCCTTTCCGGGTTGCCCGCAGGAATTCGAGGCCTGAACAACTAGGGAGAGTTGATCAAATCCCGGGATAATCTGGGCTATCTGCTCAATGACAAATTGAGCTGCCGCCTCCGGCGAGGATTGTACATTGATCGGGAGTGTCAGATAGTCCAGATCGAAACAGCCCCATTTGACGGGTACATCAATGACATCCGGCGGGTTGGGATTTCTGGGATTAGGAAGCTTTCGCCGATTGACGATCGGGCCAGCATCCGGGCGAATTTGCCCTGGGATGATGAGAGAGTCGCCCGCTACAGCCCAGTAGCTGATCAACTCGTGGAAATGATCGATGGAGTTAACAACAACCTGACGGTGCTTGAAGGTCTTCTGGAGGGAATCGTAGTCACTCCGTTTTCCCTCCGGCCCATAGAGTTTACGGGGCTGACCCTTGTGCGGCGCCAGCAAAGTCACAACGGTCTTTTCCGATAGCGCTTCCTGCGCGGCCTGATCGGCATTTTGTCTGTCCATAAATCGAATCCTTTCGATAGGTACCCGCTCGTCCTGAGGGGTAGGTGTTAGTGGTGCTCAACGAACCTGTCCAAGGCTCGTCGCCAGGCCGGACCCTCCTGGTCCAGATGTCTGACTTGGGCTTATGAATGGGGTGCGTCTACCTCCCTGAGGGTCTCGGTGGGCCTCATCTCGGCTGATGACAGATCCTTCTCGCTTGGCAAGGACTGGTCCAGGGTTACGGTGAACCCCGAATCAGTCAATTGGGAAGAAATAACCACAGGTTCAGCACAAAGTCGGGCAACCAGATCCAGTGCAATCTTGACGGCACGGAGACGTCGCTCGGACGGAAAGGCAATTTCTCCAGAGAGAACATCCAGTGCCTGTCGAATGAGGTCAGGCAATCGCTCCGCGAGGACTTGTTCCGATTCTTGATGGAGACGTTTAAGTTCGGCCCTGAATTCGGGGCGCTGAGATACTCGGCAAGCGGTGACGTGATGCATGCGAGCCACGCCGGCGGCCTCACGCTGGGTCATGCCATTTGCCAGGGCTTCCAGCAAACGCTGGTGTTTTGGAGAAAGAGTGAGATTAGTAGTCATTAGCACCTCCTGCGCAAAAGAAAACGTCCATGTCAGTTGACCGTCACATTCCATGAGAATCGGTCAACAGAGTTGAAATGTTATCTGTGTATCGCAAACAATACAACACTGTTTTCAGGTCGATCAGACCAACCGCCGAGCCATGCGTAATCTGGCTTCACCATCCCCCCGAGATCAATCTGCCAAAGTCCAATTGACGCTGAATCTACTCAAGGTTACTCTGACCACTGCCATGCCCCCGTGAAGCCTCCAGCAGTGGGCGCTCCAAGGTCGGTGGCTCCAATGCTTCGGAAAGCGGTGTGCTGTCGCTCCCGAGGAAGTCCAACCCTGTCGATCTGGGGGCGCAGATAGGGAGGACGATCTCAGATAACAGCATCATTCTTGATTCAGACCCCTTGAATGTCTCTCGTATGACGTACATACACTTCCGGTAAATATTTTTTCAGGAGTTCAAGATGGGTCAAAGTTCCATGCTCCATGATATAGGACTCAACAACGTGAAAGCGCGTGAAACATCATTTGTCACAGGCTGCAAAATAAAGGCTTCCGAAGGCGCATTTGAACCGGGCGAGGTGGTTAAAAGTCTTGAATTTCCTCTACAGCGTGGTGCCCTCTTAATCCATCGGTCGTAAGTTCGAATCTTACACGGCCCACCAACAATCCACCTATAAATCAAGCGGACACAGGTTTTCCGCTTTTTTTATGTCAAAAATCCGGATATACACTGACCTCTTCCAGTTGCTGCATCCAAGCGCGCATAAAGTTGTGCGTTTTTCGCGGTATTCAGCCTCAATACACTGAGGCTGCAAGTCGGTTATGGTAGCCATGTAGCTTGCCTGTCTCATTTTTCAATCTGTTTTATTCAATGAAAAAACTCCTTTTCCAGTTTGATACCGATACGCATCCCTCTGTTTTCGATACCGTTGTGGCTTACGATGGCCAGGCAGACCACGTAATTGGCTATGGCGGGGTGACGCCAGACACTATCGGGGCGCTCGTCGATGGAGCTGTTTTTACCCGGGCACCCAGGGACAAGAAAAATACGGCGATTTTTATTGGTGGCAGTGATATGCAGGCGGGTCAGAACCTGTTCACGGCGGTACAGCAACGGTTCTTTGCCGATTTCCGTGTTTCGATCATGCTCGATAGCAATGGAAGCAACACGACTGCGGCGGCGGCTGTGGCCAAGCTCCTGACTAGCGGGTCGATTGCCGGAAAACGCACGGTGGTATTGGCGGGGACAGGACCGGTGGGGCAGCGGGCTGCCGTTATGCTGGCCCGTGCAGGGGCTGCCGAGGTGCGAATAACCAGCCGGCAAATGGCAAAGGCCGAGCGTGCCGCCCAAGCCATCAGGGTTCGCTTTGGTGTTGATGTAGTGCCAATACAGGCCGATACCGATATTGATCGGGCTTTGGCGATTGAAAATGCTGAAGTGGTGTTAGCCGCTGGGGCCACGGGAGTGCAGTTGCTGCGCCCGGAACACTGGCAGAATAATCAGGCCTTGCAGATGATTGCCGATGCCAATGCCACTCCTCCGTTAGGTATTGGGGGAGTCGAGATGATGGATCGGGGTGTCGATCGTTCCGGCAAAAAAGCCTGGGGAGCCATCGGCTTTGGGACGCTTAAGCTCGCATTGCACCGGACTTGCGTTACTCGTTTATTCGAATGCAACACCCTCGTACTGGATGCCGAGGAGATTTTCGAGATTGCCAAGGAGATGGCCTGATCCGGGTTTACTCCTCCGATAATTCGGCATTTAACCCCCAGGCAACCCGGACGGATGGCTTTCGCTGTAAAATCCACGCCATTCGCTCCCATGTAACCTCAGGTTCATCAAGATGATCGTTCGTAAAAATACTGTTGGCGTTAAGGTTGGTAACGTTCAAATCGGCGGCGGCGCACCCATTGTTGTGCAGTCCATGACCAATACGGACACGGCTGATATTGTCGGTACGGTCCAGCAAATCTATGAACTGGCCCGCGCGGGATCTGAATTGGTTCGGGTCACCGTCAATAACGAAGCGTCTGCCGAAGCGGTTCCCCATATCAGGGAGCAGCTGGATGCCAGGGGTTGCCATGTTCCGATTATTGGCGACTTCCACTTCAACGGCCATAAATTGCTGGAAAAGTACCCGGCTTGCGCCGAGTCACTGGGCAAATATCGCATCAACCCCGGAAATGTAGGGCGCGGCTCCAAACGTGACCCACAGTTTGCTCAGATGATCGAATTTGCCTGCCGTTACGACAAGCCGGTGAGGATTGGTGTGAACTGGGGGAGCCTGGATCAGTCCGTTCTGGCGAGGTTGTTAGACGAAAACGCCCAACTGGCTGAACCTGAAGCGCTTGAAGTCGTGATGCGGGAGGCTGTGATTACCTCGGCTTTGGAGAGTGCCCACCGCGCCGTGGAGCTCGGGTTGCCGCAAAACCGTATCGTGATCTCCTGCAAACTGAGCCGTGTGCAGGAACTGATTGCGGTCTATCAGTTACTGGCAAACCGTTGCGATTTTGCTTTGCATCTTGGCCTGACCGAGGCCGGCATGGGATCAAAAGGGATCGTGGCCTCAACTGCGGCATTGGGGGTTCTTCTGCAGCAGGGCATTGGTGACACCATTCGCGTTTCATTGACGCCAGAGCCCGTTCACAACGACCGCACGCTTGAGGTTATCGTGGCCCAGGAAATACTCCAAACGATGGGCTTGCGTTCATTTCTGCCTCTGGTGACCGCCTGTCCGGGGTGCGGACGTACCACCAGCACCTATTTCCAGCAACTGGCACAGGATATTCAGAGCCACATTCGTCACAAGATGCCGGAATGGAAGAAGCAATATCACGGTGTCGAAGATATGCAGGTGGCCGTGATGGGCTGCGTGGTCAACGGACCGGGTGAAAGCAAGCACTCCAATATCGGGATCAGCCTTCCGGGCACCGGGGAGGATCCTGTAGCTCCGGTGTACGAAGATGGCGTGAAGACGGTCACCCTCAAAGGAGACAGAATCGCCGAGGAGTTCCAGTCCCTTGTTGAGACTTACGTTGACAGTCATTACGGTCGCAAGGAAAACGTGTTGAATTGATGTCTGACTTTATTGCCCGGTTCGAGTAACCCGCATGTAATTGTTCCATCGCAGAGGGCGCGCCCATCACAGCCCGGCAGAGGTTGAAGTGGGAATGTTCGAATCGACGGCGCCTTCTCGATCAAATTCATCAGACGTTTCAACCTCTCCGGTCGGCGTTCAATCACGCCCAATCTTTCACTGATCTTCTTTTGGTCAATTTCCCGCTCTGTCTGAATACTGGAAGCGGGATTGGCCACCATGACCACGAGGACCTCACTAATGCTTCTTTCTGTGTTTCGGATTCTTCCTATGCTCTCAATGGCTCTCTGGCTGTTTGGCTGCGCGAGCGATAGCGAAACCAGGGTGACACAGCCCCCGACAGAGCATGTTAAGCAGCCGCGCCGATACCTTAATATCCCGCCAGATACGGCGATTTCTCCCCGCTATTCGTTCCCCAGAGGCGCACGCTCAGTCGACGATGCCCTTTATGCCTTTGCCCCCAACGCCCTTGATCAGTTGAAACCTTACTTCAGTAAGGCGGGTGTCGCTTACCCTCCGCGGGAAATCGTGCTGATTGCCTTCAAGGATGAAAGGAAAATGGAGCTTTGGGCTCGCAGTAACGGCAAGTTCCAGCTGATTCGTCCTTACAACATTAAGGCGGCTAGCGGGATGCGGGGCCCAAAATTGCGGCAAGGGGATCGCCAGGTTCCTGAGGGGGTTTATCACATCGAGCGTCTTAATCCGAATAGCAACTATCACCTGTCGATGAAGGTGGATTATCCCAATGAATTCGACCTCAATCATGCGGAATATGATGGGCGGCAAGATCTGGGGGGGGACATCTTTATCCACGGGAAAAATGTTTCAGCGGGCTGTTTGGCAATGGGTGACGCGGCTATCGAAGAATTGTTCGTGCTCGCGGCGCATGTTGGGACCAATAACATCAAGGTGGTCATTTCCCCCAGCGATCCCAGGCTGCGACCGCTGGATACCAGCCATCCGAGTTTGCCTGTGTGGACCGCTGAGCTTTATGACCGAATCACCCGTGAGGTCTTTGCCATCACCGGAGCAAAACCCCCGGTAAAACTGGCGCATAGTACGATGCTGCATCCTCTTTACCGTCCGGCCAACTAATCAGTCAGCTCGTTACCCTGTGGCCGCCATTCCGCCACAGGGGAGGGGGCCGCCGTTACTGTTGAACCCATCGCATCGCCCAGCAAACTCAGCTTGGCGCTGGCGAGCAAACAGGATTCCAGCGGGTTACAAAGCCCCGCCGATTTGATTGCCTCTCAGAGCTAACCTCTATGCCTGTCAGTCTTGCGCTCCACCCCGAATTCACCCGCTTTGATCCTCTCGTTGCCCTCAACTGGATACGGGGTGAAGCCGATTGGCTGGCGATTCGTTTTGTCCAGGAAAATACGCACCGCCGCACCGCGCGCAATGGCCGACCAGAACAGAATTCGGTGGGCATCGAACGTGGCGTGATGATCGAAGCGCTTGTTGATGGACACATCGCTTATGCGGCGACCAGCAATCTGTCCAGGGCGGGTCTTCAGCAGGCGGCGCACCGGGCGGCGCTTAATGCCCGATCTGCCGCCCACCTGAAGTTATTCGATTCATCTCCGGAACAACATCCACCCGCCCTGGGTAGCTATCGTATCGCTTCGGAGATCTCGCTGGATTCGGTCGGATTGGCCGAATTCACCGACCGGCTGATTGAGGCTACCCGCCGGCTCAAAGTCTCCGACAAAATCGTGACGGCCATGGCCGAAGCCACCTTTGTTGAGACGTGGATGAGTTACGTGTCCAGTAATGGAAGCGATGTTACCCAGCATGCCCTGATGACCGGCCAGCACTTTGGGGCTATCGCACAGGACGGCAGTGAAACCCAGCATCGTTCGCTGAACGGACCCACCGCCCGCTGTGGGCAGGGAGGACTGGAAGCGTTTGACTGGAGCGGGCTGATGAGCGAATGCGAGCGGGTGGGTAACGAGGCCTTGGCACTGCTACGGGCCGAAAATTGTCCAGACGGGATCATGGATCTCATTCTGGCCCCGGACCAGATGCTGCTGCAAATTCATGAATCTATTGGCCACCCGCTGGAACTGGATCGTATTCTGGGCGACGAGCGAAACTATGCGGGTTGGAGTTTCATCAGGCCGGATGATTTTGGTCGCTTGCAGTATGGCAGTCCACTGATGAATGTCAGCTTTGATCCGACGCGGGCGGGAGAATTCGCGTCCTATGCGTTCGATGATGGGGGCGCAACGGCCCGCCGGGAATGGTTGATCAAGGATGGCATGCTCCTGCGCGGACTGGGCGGTTTGGAAAGCCAGGCCCGCCTGGGGTTGCCCGGCGTTGCCAACTTCCGGTCAGCCAGCTGGAATCGTGCGCCCATCGACCGCATGGGCAACATCAATCTGGAGCCCGGTGCCGCCGGTCTTGACGCCATGATTGGTTCCGTCCAGCGCGGTATTTATATGGAAGCCAACCGCTCCTGGTCTATTGATGACTATCGCAACAAATTTCAGTTCGGATGCGAATATGCCCGCCTGATCGAGGATGGCCGGCTGACTCGGGTGCTCAAGAACCCCAATTACCGGGGCGTGACTGTCCCGTTCTGGCATTCTCTGGCCGCTGTCGGAAATGCCGAAACCTTTCGGGTCTTCGGGACACCTTATTGTGGCAAAGGGGAACCCAATCAGATGATTCGTGTGGGCCATGCCTCCCCCGCCTGCCTGTTTCGTTCGGTGCAGGTGTTTGGGGGTGAGGCATGAGCTTCCAGAGAAACACGCTGCGGCATTTCGATACATTGAGTGTAGCGTGCTTTGAATCACTGGCCGAGGGCGAGCAGCTGACGTTGAACCTGGCTGCCGAAGAGCAAATGTATGTTCGCTTCAACAATTCCGGGGTTCGACAATCCACAGACGTGAAGCAAGCGCGGTTGAGTTTGCGCTTCCAGTCTGTCGGGCGGCGCATTGTTTATACCTTCGACTTAACTGGGGAGGATCGGCAGGATGCGGCCACCGCGCTGTCTCTGTTGACGCGTGCAAGAGACGAAGTCAAGCATCTTCCCGAAGACCCTTTCCTGATTCCCCCCGAAAATCAGGGCCACAGTCAGCTGCATCATGCCGGCAGGCTGCCACAGCTTGAGGCACTGCTTGGACAGGTGACAAAGCATACTGCCAGTGCCGATTTCACGGGGCTCTATGCCGGTGGGCCCCAGCTGCGCGCTATCCGTAATTCGGAGGGCCTGCGCCATGTATTTTCGACCGAGAGCTTTTTCCTCGATTATTCCTTGTTTACGGTGAATGGTTCTGGCGAAAACAAAGCCGTCAAAGGCTTGTATGCGGGAACAGAGTGGGAAGTTGCCGGGTTTGAGCAGTCCGTCAGGGACAGCCTGAAGCAGCTGGATCTGCTGAAGCGTGACAGCCGGGAATTGTCGCCGGGCCATTACCGGGTGTTTTTTGCGCCAGCGGCGGTAGAGGCACTGCTCAGTCTGTTTTCCTGGGGCGGGGTTGGTTATGGGGCATGGAAAAAAGGTGATTCCGCTCTCAAACACTTGATTGAGGGCGAACGCCAGCTATCACCACTCTTCAGTCTCGAAGAAAATTTCAATGCGGGACTGACGCCCCGTTTCAATAGCCAAGGAGAAATTGCGCCTGAGCGGCTGAGCGTGATTGAGCATGGCGTGGTCAGAAATCTGCTGATCAGTTCACGAACGGCGCGTGAATATGGCGTGAGCGGCAACGGCGCGGAATCCGGTGAGGGTCTGCGCTCTCCCGAAATGGCGACGGGAGAGCTCGACGATGCGGCCATCCTGGCCTCGCTGGGGACCGGCATCTACATCAGTAATCTGCATTATCTCAATTGGAGTGATTTAGTGAACGCGCGCATCACCGGGATGACACGCTATGCTTGTTTCTGGGTGGAAAATGGCGAGATTGTCTCGCCGATCAGAGACTTGCGTTTTGATGAAAGCCTTTATCGGGTTTTCGGTTCGGAGTTGGAGTCGATCACGAAGACGGCAAGTGTCCTGATGGAAACCGACACCTATAGCCAGCGCGCTCTGGGAGGTAGCACGGTGCCGGGGATGCTGGTGCGCGAATTCCGCTTCACCCTCTAGCAGACCGTCAGTCCTGCCAGGCCGCGTAGTCGCCGCCTGGTCAGCCAGTTGATTGCGTTATTTTGCCCGTCGAATCCAGCGCATGGGCCACTTGCTTTCCGGTGTCCACATTTGTACGAGCGAGGTAAAGATCATGATGGTCGAGGCCAGACTGTAGCCAAATCCTCCAAACATCGTCAGCCAGGCGAACGCCGGTATGTATTTCGTCAACCACCACGACAGGACGTCCAAAATCAGGAAGGCGAAGGGGGTGGCGATGAGTATCAACTTCCATTTTTGCGGGTATTGCGCCATGGCAAAAATCCAGCCGACAAACAGGAAGATGAAGGCAATGCCGAACAGATGAATATGCGAAACCCGAGTCAATGTGGCAATGCTCTCGCCTTCATCCACTTCGGCTACTTTCTTGACACCTTCGAACTGACTGAAGTCAGGGAGTGAAGCACCGGGACCATGGCAGGAGACGCAATGCTGAGCCATGATAGGCTGGATTTCCGAGTTCCAGTCCTTGATGCTGGCACCGTCACGGGTCCATTGGATCAGGCGAAAGCGCACTTCATCCGGTGCCATGGGTTTCATCTGACCATTCAGCATTGACTCCAGCTTGGAGCCGCTCCGATTACCGTAATAGCTGTAAACAATGTCGTTATAAGACAAGCCCGGCTTACCGTCAGCCTTGCCATGGGTTTCCATGATCTGAAATCCGGCCATCAGCAGTCCCACACCAATAACCAGCAAAAAGCCGGTAAACAGGACCCTGTAGCTGGCGGGCAACTTGGCGAGGGTTGTATATTGGATCATGGATCGGAGTCTCCTAAAGTGATAATCGATAGTTCAGGCTTATTACACCTGTCATTAGGTTACGGTTCAAGACATGGATCAATATGAACCGGTCCGGGATTATGCAGGCTCCCTCACTTGAGAGAAGTGAGTCATGCAGAAATCCTCAAAATTTCTGCCAAACACTCAGGCGCTGGGTGCGCCGGCACGAACGGGACACAGGCCAATGCAAGTGGCACCACACGGTGAAGCACAAATGGATCCACGATCTGGAGCGGGAAGTCCGTGAACTCAGTAAAGCCAATGAGATTCGGCAATTGGCCAGCGCATTTTGACCAGGCGAAAATTTCATGAGAGGGGTCCTAAATGCGCTGTAAGACAGGTGTCTAGCCGTCTTGCGACCCATTTCGCCGGGGCCGAAGCCAATTCATCCCCATCTGATATACGGTAGAATCCCGCGTCGGTAGGGACAGGGCGTACACGCTGCCAGCTACAACTGGATGCTTCATGCAAATGCCCCTGATGCGTTACCCAATTTTTGGATTGTTCACTGAGATCCATCGCAGTCCGACCTCCCTGATTTAAATAGACGAAACGAACATCAGCGAACCTCGAAGGATTGGTCTCCGGACTCTCGGCTACAGTCCATCGAAAGGAACGATGTAACGCAAAGGCAGGCCCTCTTAATGAGTACACACAGCAAAAGAACGATCCTCGTCACCGGCGGTGCCGGCTTCATTGGCGGTAATTTCGTGATTCGGCAAATCCAGCGTGGGGATTGCGAGGTGATCAACCTCGACGCACTGACTTATGCCGGCAATCTGGATACGCTCGATTGCATCGAAGACGACCCGAACCACAGTTTTGTGCTGGGTTCGATTGGTGATAGTGCGCTGGTGGATTATCTGCTGCTTCGCCATGCACCGGTGGCCATCGTCAACTTTGCCGCCGAGAGCCACGTCGACCGGTCTATCGACTCACCGGAAGCGTTCATCCAGACTAATATCCTCGGCACCTTCCAGCTGCTGGAATCTGCCCGGAAATACTGGCGGGGCCTGCCGGAGGCCGAACAGCGCAATTTCCGCTTTCTGCATGTGTCGACCGATGAGGTTTACGGCAGCCTCGGTCCCACCGGCAAATTCACCGAATCCACACCGTATCAGCCGAACTCGCCCTATTCAGCCTCCAAGGCCAGTTCCGATCACTTGGTCCGCGCCTACTTCCATACCTATGGGATGCCGGTACTGACCACCAACTGCTCGAACAATTA
>SXGS01170232.1_pt1 | contig 12817 bp, 24 predicted proteins | sample 3174681 | NCBI WGS metagenome assembly SXGS01 (sample SAMN11356861, study PRJNA531348) | freshwater metagenome | isolation source: freshwater sample F1-80 | place: China: Fuxian Lake, Yuxi | collected 2017-12-25
GTGTCGGGTCCGCCAGTCTTTACAAAGAGTTAAGTCATTTTCGCTGTCACGCCCTGAAGGGGGTTGCAACCACCCTGCAACCACCAGACTGAGATTAGGCTTGGGGGCGCCGCCCGGTGAGAAAGCGGCGTTTGTCTACGCCCTGTCTACCTAGCTCCCGCGTAACCCGCTGATGTTCCTTTAGACCCGATCGACAAACGCCTTAGACAAGCCCACCGCTTCATTCGGCAGCGCTTTACCGCGTCTGCGGCCCGGGGAGCGCCGGCTTGTAGGGGTCGTTAACAGCCTCTCGAGTGCGGAAGTAGGGCTCATGCCGCGCCGCTAGCTCGCGCGCCCCGCGGAGGATGTGGACGTTCTCCGGGTTCTTCGTGTTGCCGGCCTTAGTCCAATTGAACGAGCCCATGGCGACCATGTCGCGGTCGATTAGGATCAGCTTGTTGTGGGCGATGGCCACCGAGCGGTCGATCAGCACGGGAACGCCGATGACACGTGGTCGTCCTGAGCTATGAGGATCAGACATCGATGAAACCGGCTTGTATTGCGATACTCTCCGCAACAGTCGCGCTAACCGGCTTCGTCGACAACGTCGCCGCACAAAGTTGCAATAGTCTTTCTTCCTATGTTGAGGATGCAAGAGACTACCTTCGCAAAGCGCAGCGTGATTCCAACCTCAACTCTGCCAAGGAATATGCGAGACGCGCAAAAGGGGAACTTGAGGATGCGGAAACCGCGGCCAACAGCTGCCGTTGCGGCAACGCCGCGAGCGATTTTGACGACGCGGCGCGGCATGCCCGCCGAGCGAGAGATGCTAGTTCATCCGAAGAGTTTGCGGATGAGCTTCGTCGCTCCGTCCGCGACTTCAATTCCGCACTCGACAATCTGAAGGGTTGCGTTCGCCGAAGATGAATAAACTGCGCATCCCTACTGACGCGTCACCCTCTCAACATACGCCGCATTGAACTGGGGCGCCGAGGCGGTCAAACGCTTCGGCTGGTGACATCGCGTCGGCCATGGTCAGGAAGCGCCAGCGCTGATCGGGCGAGAGCGCCTCGTATCTGAGTAGGCTGAAACACTCGAGCAACAGGTCGACTGTTCGTGTCATGGCGTCCGCGAAAGCGGGCGTGACTCCGAACTCGGCCCGATCGTCGTCTCGCCCTCGCTGGTATCGAAGCGCACGAGCGCCCACTCGGACTTGATCGTCATGACGTGGGTCCCGCGTTGCGCACTCCGCCCCGGCCGTCAGATTCCACAAACCTGACGCGTATGACTTGCCGCCGCTCGGGGTTATCCGGCACGGGCGCATCGTCGAATACGACGAGGCACGCCCCCGCGCCTGTATCAATGGTCGCGCGACCCTCCAGGGCTTCGATCCTGCGACGCATGGTGTTCATTTCTGCTTTCTCCTTCGCGTTCTGATCAGGCGTCATGATCGCGGGGCGCCCGTGGCACCCCGGTCGCGACGACGATGGTCGAGGCGTCGAGGTCCGGCGGGATGTCGCTCATGGCCGTGACCGCGATGAGGCGCCCCGGAGGCGTCGCCACCGTTTCCAACTTCTCGAGGCGTGCCTGGAGGCTCGCATTCATCGTTTCGCTCCTTGCTTTTCGAGTGCTTCGATCCGGTCGGCGAGCTCGGTGGTTTCGAGCGCGCGGCGCCGAGTTTCGAGTACGGCTGCGATCTGGCTGCCTTCGCTCGGCGTCAACTCGCCCGCGCCGATCGCGAACGCGATCGCGCCGAGCGCCGACACCAAGTCGTCGGCTGTTTCCAGCTTCGGCAGGTCGAGGGTGACGGTGCGGTCGCGACGCTGTGGGCAGACCCTGTCGAGGATCAACTTCATCGCAGACACGTCGCCGCCCCTTGCCGCGTCGATCGCTGCCTTCACCACGGCGCGAGCCTCCTTGGCCATCAGCGCCTCGGCCAACAAGGTCAACCGATGCCGCGTCCCCTTGCGCTTGCCCGCAGGATTGCCGCTCTGACCTGCTTTCCAGCGGGTATCGCCCTGCTTCCCGCCTGCATTTTCAGGAGTTTCGGTCATCGGGCGTGCCCAGCTTCCGCAGTCAGGCGGCGGCCATTGCCGTCGGACTCGACCCTGCAGACCCGGAGGACCATCCGCCCCTCGTCGTTCGGAGGCGCCGGCTCATCCCCGAAGACGATGATGGCGCTGGCGTTCTCTGACGGTTGCGCCGCCGCCGCCTCTAGCATGGTGAGCCGGGCATCCGGGCGCTGGTTCATCGACCATGCCCCGCGGAGTCAATTTTTGAGTCACACAGACGCGTTGAGGTCTCGGCGGCTAGGGGGGTGGCGGGCGGGGTGTCAGCACGCGCGTGGTGACTCGCAGACGAGTCCGGCGCGCGTCCCCGGCCGAGACGGACCCGGGCGGCCTCGATCAAGTCGCCGGCCAAGCCGACGGCGGTTGCCGGGTCGAGATGCACGAAGGCGACAGCGCCGCCGGCAGCGTAGAGGGTCAGCGTCGTCGGTTCGCCCGGCGGGTCGGTGATGACAGCGCGGGTTGCGAGGGGAGCGGTCATGCTGAGCCACCGCCCATGATCTTCGCCGAGAATGCCGCCGCGTCCGTCGCCAACTCGCACGCGATAACGACGGGCACGCCCGCGTCGAGGTAAATTCCGACCATGTCGTCGCCGAGGGTCTCCTCAACCTCACCTGCTCGCATCGGCATGATGACCGTGACTGTTCCAGGGTCGCCGACGACGTCGATGGTCGCTTTGCCGTCCCGTGACAGAACGAGCCCAGCGACAGGACGGAAGCCGACGGCAAGTTCGATCTGTGGGAGAATGCGGTCGGGGATGTCGGTCACGCAGCGCCTCGACTCGCCGGAGCCGCCTGGTCGGAATACCGGCCGGTGGCGGTGTCGTAGTCGAGCGTCGCCATACCGGGCTTGCCGACGCTCTTGAAGCGGACTTTGCGGACGTGGATCTCAACCTGGGGCGGCCAGGCGAGGGGATCGCGGTGGACGACGAGGCCACAGTCGGCCTTGTTCACCCAATTCGCCGAGCCACTGATATCGTAGAGGGTGGGGACCGGGATCTTGCCGTCCTTGTCCCGCTGCGGCTTTGCCGGATGGGCAATGAACCAGACGTGAACCCCATGATTCGCGGCGAAGCGCTTCACCTTTCCGAGCATCTGCGAGACGTACTCGGTCTCCGTCATGGCGCCGGGTCGCCGGTGCTCGATTTCGTTGTACGGGTCGATCACCAGGCCCTTCACGCCGTACCGCAGAACAGCGTTCCGCGCGGCCTCCAGGAGCCAGTCGAGCGTCGGCGAATCGTCTTCGGCGCGGATGAAGACGAAGTGGCGCTGGGTCCATGCGAGTGACTTCTGCAGCTCGCCTTCGGTCATCCGCGGACGAGGGCCATCCCAGAACGGGGCGCCCGTGTACTTCTCCGCCAACTTCGACAGGTGCTCGTCCACCGGGTTCTCGAAGCTGCAGATGGCGAGCTTCCAGGCCATGGATCGGGCGATATTGACGGCGATCGCATCAACGAACTCGCTCTTGCCCATGCTCGGGTAGCCGGTGACGACGGTCAGTTCGCCCGGCCGGACGGTGTAGAGCGGGTCGAGCGAACGGAAGCCGGTCGAGACGCCGCGGATACGTCCCTCGCGATACAGGGCAAGCACCGCGGGCTCGAAGGTCTCGACCCCGAATACCGATCGGATAGGCCAGGGCTCAGCATCCTCGATGCAGGCCCGGAGAACTTCATCTCCGTGGTGCAGGAGGACGTCGTTTGCGTCCTTGCAGCCCTCCGGCCAGGACACGCGCCTGCACCGCTCCCGACCGAGCCTGCGGGCCAGCTCTTCGGCCAGGGCATCTCCCGGTGCATCGGAGTCGGTGGCGATGATGATCTTCGTCAGGCGGTCGAGGTCGTCCTTGCAGGCTGCGAGGCACGCGAACTTCGGGTCGTCCTCCGAAGGCGTCTTGTCGCTGACCTTGGCCGGAGCGCCGTCAGGCACCGACAGCGGATTGATCACCCCGGCCTCGGCACAGGCGAGAGCATCCATCTCACCTTCGACGATAACGGCGGCGCCCTCAGCCACGTCGAGCAGGTCGAGCCCGAACAGGCTGCGCGCCCCGCCCTTGATCTGAGCGAAGTCCTTGCTCTCCAGGGCCCGGTACTTGACGTTCACGATCGCCCCGCCTGGGACGCGGTAGGGGAAGGCGAGGCAGTCAACCTCAGCGCTTTTCGCCGCAATCCAGGCGCGGGCTTCGCCGACGCCGAAGCGCTCGGCTGTATCCCTGCTGATCCGCCGCGACTGCAGGAACGCCTCGCCGGAGCTGCCGAGCAGCCTGATATCGGTCTTGACCGGCTCGGGTGTCTTCGCCCGCCACGTGCGGCGCTGAGACGTCGGCTCGGCGTCTCGAGCGCTTACTCCGCCGCTCCAGCCGCAATGATGGCAAGACCACGTGGCGCCCTCGGCGTCGACTTTGACCGCGAGGCAGGGGTTGGTCGCCTTCCGCCTGGTATGCGAGCACTGCGGACAGACCGTCCGGCGTTCGCCATCAGCATGCGACTTGAGTCGGATTCCGTGATCAGCGAGGCGTGCGGGGATCAAAGGATGTCCCCCCGGCGGAAAGCGGGCGGATCGAAGCGGCCGCGGGTCGAGCCGCGAGCCTTGAGCGCGGCCACGATCCACGGCACCGGATCAGCCGGGTTCGCGTCGCGGGCGGCGATCAGTACCTCGATCACCTTTCCATCGCCGTGTTCGCTGCACCACTTCCCGAGCAGGCGCCTCGCCGCTGGGTCGGACTTGCCAGTCGCTGCCGCCAGCCAGCGCCGACCGAAACCGAAGACCATCGTCTTCAAGTCGCCACGCTCTGCGCTGTCCCCGTTCACCTGTGGCGCCTCGGCGCCTGAAGAAGCTTTAGCTTCTTCGTATATCTGCTCTATCTGCTTAGTCCCCGTGGGCGGGGACACCCCTGCACGGGGACACTCACTGTCTCCTTGTGCGGGGACACTCACTGTCCCCCTGGGAGGGGACACCAAAGACACATCAGCATTGTCTTCAGCGGCATCTACCGTCCCCGTGGGCGGGGGCAGTTCGGCACCGAAGTTGATGGTGTAGGTGTTGCCGCCACCGGGGCGCCTTTCGACCAAAATCAAGCCGGCTGCCTCTAGGCGCTTGATGAGCTCAGGGATCTTGCCGCGGTCAATTTGGGTGCGGCGCCCGATTTCCGTCACGCCCGGCCATGCCCGGCCATTGCGGTCGGCCGAGGTGCAGATCGCGATCAACACCCTCAACTCACGAGCATGCAGATTGGCCGCGGCGGCGGCGGCGAGGGGCACGCGCGCAAACCGAGGCTGATCGGCTTTGATGGAGTCGCTCAAGCCGCACCTCCCATGTCGAGGTCCGACATATCGACAGCACCGAAACTCCGTGCTGCCTTAGCGATGTCCTCACAGATCATTCGCCAGCCGGGATCGCTTGGCTTCCCGCCCGTCGCTCTGATCAAGGCGTGAGTAGCAGCGATGAGCTGGGCGCGGTTATCCGTCGAAGGAGCGGCCAGGTAGTCACGGCGGCGTTCGACCCAAAGCACCCAAGCTTCGTTCGGATCGACGGCAACGATATCGGCGGGGAAGGCGACGACTTGGGCGCTCATTGCAAGGCCCCGATCAGGATGGCGGGGGACTGTTCCCAGGCGTTAACGGCGTCTAGCCGAGCCGAGGCGGAGCGGGATTCTTCGAGCGTGTAGCCCGTGCTCAAGACGAAGGCCTGGTACGCCGACTGAACGGCGACGCGGGTGACCTGGCTCTGATGCTCTTGGAACGCGAGACGCGCGTTCAGGAACGAAGACCAGGCGCTAGAGGTGACGGGGGAGCGATGGCCGTCCAACGAGATCGCGGTAACAGCCATTTAAGCCGCCTCGGAGGTCGACATGCGGACGCGGCTCGCCACGAATGCGCGCACGTCCGACAATCGGTAGAAGACGCGCCGGCCGATCTTCACGAACGGGCAACCGGTCCCGTCCGCGCGCTCCCGCTCGACCACCCGCTCGGAGCGGTCGCCGATTTTCGCATAATCCTCCGACGTCAGCAGGATCAGATCAGGGTCGTTGGCGAGCGCGCCCAGCGGCCCGGTGTGGATGTTGGTGACGTTGGCGTTGATGCCGCTGCCCATTCGCCCTCCGACTGTTCGACGCGGCTTGCGTCGGTAAGTAAGGGTGAATGGGTGACGGAGCCTCAGCCACGCTGTGCGAAGGCCACGAATGTTGAGCGTTACCGAGAGATATTGTGGGTGACGGTCGCTAGGCGGGTGACGTCACCCACCGTCACCCACCCCTAGAGGCCTTTGATCCCCGCCTTTTTCATTGGTCGATAGGTGCCGCTCAAGATCTGCCGAATTGTGTCGGCTTTGAAGCCACCGGCTCGCTCTTTGGCTAGCGTCTCTGCCATCTCGCGCCCGTCGGGGTAGTTCCCCTTTGGCCACCTTCGGCGCGCGGCTTCCACCACAGCGGCATACTTGCTGCCTCGCCTAGCGGTCTCAGCGGGGTCTTCTGTTCGAAGCTTCGTTGACAGTCCGTCGATGGGGTCAGTTGTTAGTGCGTCGGAAATCGACACTGCAGTAGACGGCGCGGTTGCGGTCGGAGCCTCAAGCCAATCGGCCGCAAAACCCACAAGCCACGCCCATGCGGGGTTGGAAGCTATCGAGGGATGGGCGGCGAACGCACTGAGATCCGCTCGACTAATCGCAGAGTGAGCGTTAGCCATATCGTCCTTGATGATCGCTTTCAGATGCCCCTCATCTATTGCATCTTTAAGGAACCGGAATCGGACGAGCTCTTCAGTTCCTGACGTCGGCATCTCGTCACCTAAGCGACCATGAGCGAGTGCGACGATTGAGTGTGCCTCAAGGCGATTGCGGACGAGCCAGAGCTGGCGCGCCTCATTGGAGGGCCACTCTCGCTCCATCGAAGACGAGTCAAACTGGAGTTGAACCCACAACTTGGTCGCAAAGCCGTCCGCTCCCTTGCGTGGCCCTGCGTACGGACCTTCATTTAGGTCATCGAAGAAATCCAGATTGCCCCACTCGACCTTTGGAACATCCTCTTGTTGCGTCGATGTCGGCCGATTGGCCGAGGCTCCAATTCGTCCGGCTTGAAGACTGCCGAGCAACTCTTGGCGAGCGCTATCCATCGCACTAGGCACTTTCTCGGCTTGTAGAAACGCCACCTCGAGCACGCGGGGCTCGTATCGGATATAGAGCTCAGCGAGCGAGTACGGACGCCCCGATGCCGGGTCGTCCGTAAGTGCGGAAATCCGCTTTCGATCGCGAAATGCAATCCAGGCGACGGCCTGGGCCAAGCCCCATTTTGCAATTCTGTGGTGTTCGACGGTCGGCTCTTGCGAGTCAATCATTTGCGCCTCCGCAGCGCCGCGGGAAGGTCGACCGGCCAGCGCCTGCGGATAGACGCGTTTCGCCCCGTCGGGCTAGGTCGGTCGATCGTTAGTTTACTTCAGCCGTGATAGGCCTGCATTCGGCTTCCGATAGCAGCTCGTCCGGGTGAGGGGCCTGCCTCTCCATCGGCGCCTTCCACTTGCCGTCGACACCCAGAGAAGGCCGGCGGCGATGATCGTTCTCAAGATCCTCGCCGGTGTCCTCGCCCTGGTCGTCGGCAGCGCCGCCAGAGTGGTCATCTTCCTCAGCGTTGGCGGGGTCGCCCGCGTTCGCATCCAGGCCCGGAGGATCGAAAAGCTCGATCTCGTCGTCATGAGCCTCGCACCGATCCTCGTCGCCGTCACCGAGGTCATCCATCACGGCACCGACGGCGGCGATCAGGTCGAGCAGGTCGGGCGACGGGTCGACCACCAGCACGAAGCCGTTGCCGCGCTCTTGGATCTCGCCCGCCTCGGCCAGCGCGTCGAGGACACGACGGAGAAGCGCGAGAGGTGCCGGCTCGGCAGGAATGTCCGGGAGCGTGGGGACGACAGAGTGCGGCCGGACGACCTTGGGCCAGGGTCACGTGAAGGGGTGCGCCGTCATGGCGACACCACGTAGCTGCCGCGACGGATGATCGCCGCCGGCAAGCGGATCGGCTCGGTCGGTTCGGGAGTTGGACCTCAGCGAGTGTCGCCGGGGCGCGGGCGGCGCATCAGGCGTGGATAGTTGTCGAACACGTCGCGGAACGCTTCGGAGGTGCGCGCGTCGGCAGTCGGGCGAGGGCGTGCCATGGCGGCCTACCAGCCGGAGCGCATGTTGCCGCGCTCGGCCTGTCCGCCGGAGAGGCGGCGACCACGGGCGGCAGCGGCGACCATGCCGGCGGAGAACGTCGGCGCGGTGGGCGGCTCGCGGCCTAGTCGACATGACGCAACGCCAGCTCGCCGAAGGCAGCGGCGTCAGTCTGCGAACCGTCGCCCATTTTGAGAACGGGGAGCGGACGCCCATCCCGGCCAACCTGGCCGCTCTGCGCTCGACGCTTGAAGCGGCGGGGGCCGAGTTCATTCCTGAAAACGGCGGTGGCCCAGGCGTCCGGCTGGCGAAGAAACCCAATTCACCGAAGCCTGCCAAGACGAAGGACGCGAAGCGGTGACCGGCACCCGATCCGATAGGCTCAAAGGGCGATAGGTCGCAAGGGTGTGACGGCGAAAGGACGGGCTGCAAATTTGCAGAAGCCGGGCGCGAAGCCGAAAGGGCGAATGACCGTCAAGGCAGCGGCGGCTGTCGTGGTGCTAACCGGCTAGGGCTTCACTGTCCATGGCTTGCGAGGAAGCGAAGAACAGGCTTTCATTCTCAGCCTCAGGGGGAGGGCACTATCCAATGAAGGCTGCGACCCTCTCGATAACTTCTCAAATGGTTTCTGCGTTGGCGCTTGGCGCGCTGGCACCGATGCTGTCCGGCTGTCTCGGGGCAGTGATGGCCGTGCAAGCGATAGTGCCAGTTGTCCAAGTGGCAGTTGAGGAGATTGGGAGTTCGACATCGAGAGGATCAACGTCAACCTCGCGCGCTTCTCAGTCTACGTCTCAAACGCCCTCTGGCCCAACGCGTACGATCTACTGCATCGATGACAGGCTCAGCATTTCATACATTCGAGTGAACTCGGATTGTGTGAGCCGGTCTTTCAGCCAGGGCGGCCCGGGTTGCGATCCCCGCGGTTAACCTTCCTGCCCGGTCAGCGGATTTCGCCAGGGCAAATCGCGGGTTGCGGAGCGTCTCGCTGCTCGTTTAGATCGTACATGCTTTCGTGCTGCAGAAGTGCGGGATACCGAGCGAACGCCGGCTCCATCGCATCGATCCTTATGCTTCTGGCCGCTATCATCGGCGCTTCGACGCCGAGCCGGGGTGAGGAGAAATCGGCCTTGCCCGGCATTTGGCGACCGCTTGATGTCGAGCTCGCGCGATCCCTGGCAGTGCCCCTGCCCAAGGCCCCCGAGATTGCCTCGCCCAGGATCGTCGGCGGCACAGTGTCGGCGAACGGTGCCTGGCCGCAGATCGTCTCGTTGTATCTCTTCTTCTCCGACGGCAGAGGTAGTAGGTGCGGCGGCACGCTGATCCAGCCGCAGGTCGTCCTGACCGCTGCGCATTGCGTCGTCAGCTCGACCAGCGGTGTCACTCTGAGCGGGGCACGTGTCGGCATCGGCTCGAACACCCATGTCGCGAGCGCCGCCAATTCCTATGCGCTCGCGACGGCCTATGCCGTGCACGGCTCCTACGTTTCCGCGACGTCATCCGGCAACGACATCGCGCTGATCACCCTCGACCGCTTCGCGCTGACCTCGACCGCGACGCTCTCGACGAGCTCGGTGGACACGATCCTCACCGCCACCGGCAATACGTCGACCATCGTCGGATGGGGTCTGACATCGGAGGGTGGCTCCTCGTCGTCCGTCCTCAGGCAAGCCACGGTCCCCATCGTCTCAAACACGACCTGCCAAGCCTTCGTCTCGTACACGATCTACTCGTCCCAGGTCTGCGCCGGCTATGCGTCCGGAGGCATCGACGCCTGCCAGGGCGACAGCGGCGGACCGATCTTCGTGCTCGCCGGCGGCATCTACTACCAGGTCGGCGTGGTCAGCTACGGCAACGGCTGCGCACGCGCCTTCAACCCGGGCGTCTACACGCGGGTCGCGTCATACTCGTCATGGATCACCTCTACCATCGCCTCCAGCGCCGCCTACATCTCCACCAACCCGACCGGCTGGTGGTGGAACTCGAGCGAGGCCGGCACCGGCTATTCGATCGAGAAGAGCGGCAGCAGCCTCTTCATCGCCGGCTTCCTCTACGGCTCCAGCGGCGCCCCGGTCTGGTACCTCTCGTCCGGCGCCATGGCGAGCTCGAGCAGCTACAGCCAGCCGCTCTATCAGTACGGCGGCGGCCAGAGCCTGGGCGGCAGCTGGCAGGCCGCCGGCGTCGTCGGGAGCGCAGGCACGCTCACGCTTTCGCTGACCAGCGCCAGCCAAGCCACTTTAGGCATCGGCGGACGATCGGTGTCGCTCAGGCGATTCGGCTTCGACAGCTCCTACGTCATCAATCCGCCCGCCACCGGCATGCCCCAGACCGGCTGGTGGTGGGCGGAGAGCGAGCCGGGTCGCGGCTTCTTCTTCGAGACCCAGGGAAACTCGGCCTTCCTCGCCTACTACATGTACGACACGGCCGGGACCGCGGTCTGGTACCTGACCACCGGCTCGATGATCTCGACCTCAGTCTTCCAGGGAACGGTGGTTCAATATGGCGGCGGGCAGACATTGAGTGGCAGCTGGACCCAGGCCAGCGCCACGGCGAGCCATGGGACGGCGACGATCGTGTTCTCGTCGACGACGACGGGAACGCTGACGCTGCCGAACGGGAGCCAGGTGGCGATCAGGAGATTTTCGTTCTGACGGCGGTGAGGGGGAAGCAAATGCACGCAATACGCAACTGGCTACGGGTTGTCGGCCTGCTGACATTAGGCGCTGCCGACGCCTCCGCCCAGATCGGCCACAAGATCACGTTTGAGTCCCGCTGGCTGGGCAAGCCGATCGACGTCACTGCCGATCTTCCCCGCTTCATCGACACGGTCTACAACACCCGCAGGCTCCACTCCGCGTTAGGATACTTGAGCCCGGCGCAATTCGAGGATCAACACGCCCACCAGACGGTCAAATCTGCAGCCTGACCTCGTCCACCCCCAGGGGCGCACTCCAACGAACGGATAGCTTTGCACGGCACCCTCCCCCTTTGAGGGGAGTTATATACTTGACGTAAGTAGCCCCAAGGGATAGATTCAGGGTCAAGGAAAGGCCCTGACATGACGAACCTCCTCAACCCGATCTTCACCGACGCCGACAAGGCCCGCGAGGCGCTTGAGGCCGTCCGCTGGCCGAATGGCCCCGTCTGCCCGCATTGCGGCGGGACGGAGAGGATCGGCGCGGTGCAGGGCAAGAGCCATCGCGCGGGATTGTACTACTGCGGCGACTGCAAGGGTCAGTTCACGGTGACGGTCGGCACCGTGTTCGCGCGCTCCAAGATCGCGCTGAACAAGTGGTGGCTGGCTTGCCATCTGATGGGTTCCAGCAAGAAGGGATTTTCGGCCCACCAGCTGCACCGCTCGATGGGCGTCACCTACAAGACGGCGTGGTTCATGGCGCATCGCATTCGTGAGGCCATGCGCGAACTGCACCCGGAGCCGGTCGGTGGTGGCGGCGGCATCGTTGAAGCCGATGAGACCTACGTTGGCGGCAAAGAGAAGAACAAGCATCGCAGCAAGCGCGACAAGAAGCATATCGGCGGCGTCGGCAAGGAAGCGGTCTTCTCGCTCGTTGAGCGCGACGGCAAGGTGCGCTCGTCTCACGTCACGTCGGTTAGCGCGAAGAACCTCGGCGCTATCCTCGCCGAGCAACTGGCAGACGCTTCCAAGACCACGCTGATGACGGATGGCGAAGGCCAGTACCGCATTCTTGCGCCGATGTTCAAGGCGCATGAGGTGGTCAATCACAGCATCGGCGAGTACGTGCGCGGCAACGTGCATACGAACACGATTGAAGGCTACTTCTCGATCCTGAAGCGCGGCATCACCGGCACGTATCACCACGTGAGCCCGCAGCATTTGAAGCGTTATCTGGCGGAATTTGATCTGCGCTACAACGAGCGCGCGGGCCGCGGCGTCTCTGACAAAGAGCGCACCGCCAAGATCATGAAGGGCATCGAAGGCAAGCGGCTCACATACCGACAGCCTCGTATCGACAGCTAAGCCGGAAACGAAGAAGTACGGCGGACCTAAGAAGCCGCGCCGCGTCCTTTCTGGGGAGGACGTGATTGCGCGGCTTTTGAAGAAGCTCGCTTCTTAGGCATATCTTTGTGAGGCTCTGGGGGCGTGGCGACAAGGTGCGCCATGATCTTCCGAGCCTCATCAAGGGTGCGTTGCTTAGGGGAGGGCATCGTGGCGTCTCGCAATCGTGGGAAACGAAAGCCGAATCTACGCGATCTTAGTCAGGAACACCCGACAAGAAGCGAAAAGGATTCCGTCCGGGCTCAGGCGATTGCAGATAACGCCTCCCCCATCGTCGCGGCTATCCTCGGCGTATCTCTTGTCGAGTGTGAGTTAGACAGCCTTCTTAGGCGAAAGTTCAAACGCCAGGACGACGAAACTTGGTCGATCTTAACGGGAGATAGTGGCCCGTTGGGGACTCTGAGCGCGAAGATCATCGCGGCTCATGCATTCGGCATCATTGACGACGTGGTGCGTGATGGTCTCGCGGATTCAACTCGCCAGTGCATAGAGATTTAGGAGCTGGCGAGGGAGTCAAAAACTTCTTGCGGTGAACGGAAGCCGAGGGATTTTCGAGGCCTTGCGTTGAGCAAACGTTCGACCCTGGCAACTTCGGCATTGGA
>SXGS01132522.1_pt1 | contig 12816 bp, 7 predicted proteins | sample 3174681 | NCBI WGS metagenome assembly SXGS01 (sample SAMN11356861, study PRJNA531348) | freshwater metagenome | isolation source: freshwater sample F1-80 | place: China: Fuxian Lake, Yuxi | collected 2017-12-25
ATCAGCAGATCGCCCGGTATCTCGCCGATCTCTCCTACGTGCACAACCGGCCGCTGCCGTTCGGCAAGATCATGGCCGGGGTCGAGATCGACGACGAGGAGGCTTGGCGCATCGAGCAGGCCGCGCAGAGCTACGACAAGCTGCACCTGATGTTGGTCGATGGCAGCGGTGTTCGCTTGCGAGCCGACGGCACGACCGAGCCACTGCAAGCGGTCGTCGACCTCGTCGTGCCGATCGCCGATGGCCTGACCCACACCGCGAACCTCGACAGCTGGCTCGCGATCGGCCACGACTCGGCGCCAGTGCTGCTGCCGTCCGCTACCGGAATCGAGTGGACGCCGCGGCTCGCCGGTCGCTTCGACGGCAGCGGGCACGAGCTCGATGGACTCGTGCCAGCCTTCGTCGAAGGCACGTCGATCGCGTCGACGGTGCCGGTGTGCGCCGATGGACTGTTGCGCATCGAGCTGGATCCCGCCTGCGAACTTTCGCAAGACGATGTGGCGGGCGCCGTGACGCGAGCGACGTTCCTCGACGGGCTCGGTGGTGAGGACGAGTTGCGCGTCCGCGGCGAACTGCGGCGCGATGGAACGTTCCGCGCGGTGCGGGCGCACCGCGGCCGCGGCAATGATGGACCGCGCTTGCTCGGGCGCATTGTCGAGCTGCGGCCGACGGTGCCGAGTTTCGTGCTGCGCGTGCAAGCCGAAGTGCGGCGCGGCGACCGGCGGCTGCTTGCGGTGCCGATCGACGTGGAAGTGTTGACGGCGAACGCGCGTCTGCACCGCCCCAACCATGCCGCGCTCGCCTTCGGTGACCTTGCCGTCGGCCAACTCGCCAAGGTGAAGGTGCGGTCGCGCCAGCAAGTTCCCGGCGGCCTCACCCAGATCATTGCCAGCGAAGTCGAGATCACGTCCGGCGACGGCGTGCCGCCGCACCCCGAATGGCAGGGTCGTGTGCAGTCGGTGGACCTGCCCACGCGCACGATCGTGGTCGAACGGCGCAACGACGATCCCATCGTCATCGGTGGCGTGTCGCTGCAGACGGTGACGGTGCACGTGGCCGCAGGGACTCCGATCCAGCGCCGCGAACGGAACGGCAGCGGTCGCTTCGCGATCGAGCTGTCCGGCATCGTCCCCACGCAGGATCGCATCTGGTTTCGCGGCACGGTGATGGGGCCCGACACCGTCGACGCGACCTGGGTCCGCGTGCGCGAAGACTGAGCGACGCCGCCGTCGTATTGGCGGCGGCGGCTGACCGATTTGCGGTCCGTCGAGTGTGCGTGCGCCCGTGCCACCGGCCGTTCGTCGCATCGTCGAAATCCTCTCGCACCGGGGTTGCCGAGTGCGCAAAGCCATCCATACTTGTTCGACCTGCCCGCCGATCCCAACGGCACCTTTCCCACCCAGCGGCACCCATGCAATTGCGCTCGTCCCTGCTCTGTTCCACCGTTCTGTCCATGCTGCCAGTCGCCGTGGCGCAGGTCCCTGCGACCTCCGCAGTGCGCGCCGACCAAAAGACCCAGGCGCAGCAGTTCACTGTTGGCAATCTCACGATGAAGCGCTGGCAGGATGCCAGCGGTAGCCACGTCGCGATGAGTCGCGATGGCGGCTCGTCGTGGACGCAGCTGATGGATGCCGACGATCGTCTGCACTTCACGGTCGCCACGTTCGATCCGCTCGGCGGCGCGCCGGAGTTCCCGGGCGTCATGGCGGCGCCGGCTCGCACCCGCATCCACCTGGTGCAGTTCCACACGCAGGTCATGAGCGAATACCGCGACGCGCTGCAGAAGGCGGGCGTCGAGATCCTGGCGTTCCTGCCGGCGCAGGCGCTGATCGTGCGCGGCGATGCGGAGCAGGTCGCTGCGCTGCGCGCACTGCCGTGCGTGCGTTGGACCGGGGCGATGCCGAACGCGTGCAAGCTCGATGCCGATACGCGCGCCTTCGTGACGAACGGTGGCGCTGCCCGCGAGGTCAACCTCGTGCTGGCGAAGAAGAGTGATCGCGCGCGCATGGCGGAATCGGTGCAGGGCCTCGGCGCCGAAGTGACCGACCTCTGCGACGGCTCGATCCTGATCCGGGCGATGCTGACTGCGGAGCAGCTCGTCGCGGTGATGTCGCTCGACACGTTCCTCGTCGCGGACCTCGTCACCGAGGTCGGCTACGACATGGACAATGCCCGTATCCAGGGCGGCGGCAACTACGTCGAAGCGATGGGCGGCTACCTCGGCAACGGCGTGCGCGCCGAGATCACCGAGTACTTCCAGGAGACGCATCCTGACTTCGTCGGTCGCTTCGTGGTGCGCGGCACCAACAGCGTCTCGAGCCACGGCCACTGCACCGCCGGCATCGTCGCCGGTTCGGGAGCGGGCAACGCCGCGGCGCGCGGCATGATGCCGCTGTGCACCGTGATCGAAGGTGGCTACACGAGCGCCGCCAACCACTACGCGCAGATCATCGGCAGCCCGGTGGCGCCGTGGAATTCGATGCAGGCGACGTCGAGCTGGGGTTCGACGCAGACGCCGAGCTACACGTCGGTGTCCGCCAACGTCGACGACGCGTTGTTCGACGCCGACTTCGTGCGCACGCAGAGCATGAGCAACCTCGGCACCCAGAGCGTGCGCCCGGAAGCGTGGCCGAAGAACTCGATCTCGGTCGGCGGCATCTCGCACGGCAACAACAGCAACCCGGCCGACGACGTCTGGACGAGCGCCAGCATTGGCCCGGCTTCGGACGGCCGCTTGAAGCCTGAGATCTGCGCCTACTACGAGAACGTGCTGACCTCGGACCGCACCGGCACGTCGGGCTACAACACCTCCGCCGGCGTCGCGGGTGACTACACCGCCACCTTCAGCGGCACCTCGTCGGCGACGCCGATCGTCAACGGCCACACCGGCATCATCCAGGAGATGTTCACCGACGGCCTGTTCGGCCACGCGCTGCCGCTGCCGGCCACCGCGGCGAACCGCTTCCAGAACCGCCCGCACGCCGCGACGGTGAAGGCGCTGCTGTGCAACACCGCGGCGCAGTACACCTTCTCGGGCACTGGCGCCAACCTGTCGCGCTACAAGCAGGGTTGGGGCTTCCCGGGCCTGCAACGCCTCTACGACAACCGCAACAACATCGTCGTCGTCGACGAGTCCGAAGCGCTGCAGGTCGGCCAGGGTCGCACCTACACGATCTGGGTCGCCCCGGGCACGACGGAGCTGCGCGTCACCACGGTCTACTCCGACCCGTCGAACCTGGCGCTGGCGCCGTTGCACCTGATCAACAACCTGAACCTCAAGGTCACGCAGCTGTCGACCGGGACGTTCTGGTGGGGCAACAACGGTCTCGCCGCCGGCAACTTCTCGACCTCGGGCGGTGTCGCCAACACGCTCGACAACCTCGAAGCTGTCTACGTCCAGAACCCGGCTGCCGGCATCTACCTGGTCGAGATTTCGGCCGCGTCGATCGTGCAGGACGCCAAGGTCGAGACGCCGCAGGTCGACGCCGACTTCGCGCTCGCCATGCACCCGATGGGCGGTGGCTACCGCACGCAGGGCGGTTTGACGCTCGACCTCAGCTCGACCGGTCCGGGCAACCTGACCTTCTCGGCGACCAGTGTGCCGGCGGTCGGTTGGACCGAGGGCTACACCGCGATGACGTTCAACACGACGCGTCCCCGTGGTTTCGGCAAGTTCTTCGGCATCGAAGACGACGGTCTGACGGTGCTCGGCTGGACCCAGCCGGCGGCGGCGGGCAACCCGTTCCACTTCACCAACACCGGTGGCGTCTATCCGTTCGCGAACTTCGTGTTCCCGGATCCGGCGATCATCAGCTTCCTCGCCGGCTTCCAGGTCGATGGCGTGATGGTCCTGTTCAACGGCGCGAACATCGCCGCGGTCAGCAACGTCGATCGCCTGACGCTGCAGTGAACCGCTGCGCCTGACGGCGCAAGTGGAACGCGGGCCAGCCTCGCTGGCTCGCTTCCGACCGGCGGACGGCTAGGCTCACCCACGTGAGCGGCCTCCGCCGGTTGCGTTTTGGATTCTCGCCGTGCCCGAACGACACCTTTGCGTTCTGGGCTGCCGTGCATGGAAAGGTGCCGGCGACGTTCGCGCTCGAACCGGTGCTCGCCGACATCGAGGCGTTGAACGAACGTGCCGTCGCCCGTCGCGACCCACTGCCGGTCACCAAGCTGAGCCTGCCGGCGTTGGCGGCGGTGGTCGACGACTACGCGGTGTTGCCGAGCGGGGCAGCACTGGGGTTTGGCTGCGGCCCGCTCGTCGTGTGCCGCGCCGGGGCGCCGCTGCGCAGCCTCGCGGATCTCGCCGGTGCGCGGGTGGCGATCCCCGGGCGCCACACGACTGCGTTCCTGCTGCTGTCGACGTTGTCGCCAGCGCCGCCGCGCGAAGTCGTGGCGATGCGTTTCGAACAGGTAATGCCGGCGATAGCGCGCGGCGACTGTGATGCGGGCCTCGTGATCCACGAGAGTCGCTTCACGTACCGGGACCATGGTCTGCGCGAACTCGCCGACCTCGGGGTGCTGTGGGAACGCGCAACCGGTGGGCCGCTGCCGCTCGGCGTCATCGCCGCCCGCCGCGATGTGCCGCGCGACGTGTTCCGCGAAGTCAGCGCCGTGTTGCGAGCCTCGGTCGAACTCGCGCGCCGCGAGCCCGCGATGCCGGCGGCGTTCGTGCAGGCCCACGCACAGGAACTGTCGGCGGACGTGCAGCGCCGCCACATCGAACTCTACGTCAACGACTTCACGGTCGACCTCGGTGCGATCGGCCGCGCGGCGATCGAGGCTCTGATGGCGCGCGGTCGCGCCGCCGGATTGCTGCCGGCCGGGCGTTCGCCGTTCCGGGAGGACGCGTGACCTTCCCTTTGGGTGCGGCGGCGTTGTTCACGTTGGTGACGTTGCTGTTGGCGGCGTTGCCGGCGGCAGTGCTGCGTCGCGCACGCACCGGCCGCTACTGGCGCGCCGTCGTGTGGCTGCACGCCGGCCTGTTCCTGCTGCATCTGTTCGTCACCTTCCCGCTCGCGCTCGGCTTCGTAGGGGCGCACCTGATCCAGACGCGGCCGCACGAACGCACGTACCGTGGGCCGCGGCTCGATGCGGCGGGCAACGTGCTGGTGCAGAGCTGGAAGTCCCTCGCTGGCGAGGCGACGGCCGGCGTGCCGGCAGTGGCGGCCGAGATCGCAGCTGCCGCGGCGGCGCGCGCACATCGCATTCCCAGCACGGACGGGGTCGTGCTGCGCGCCTTCCGGTTGGAAGCGAAGCGGGAACCGCCGGTCGCGACCGTGGTGCTGGTGCATGGCCTGTTCCGTTCGGCGATGGAACTCGAACCGATCGCGGCGCTGTTTCGCGAGCAAGGCTGCGAATGCTGGCTGGTCGAACCGCGCAACTTCGGTGGCAGCACGCGCACGGTGTTTCGGGCGGGTGCGTCGGAACGCGACGACGTCGAAGCCGCGGTGCGGTTCGTGCGCGCTCTGCCCGAACGCGAAGCGACGCCGATGGTGTTGTTCGGCGTCAGTCTCGGCACCGTCGCGGTGAGCCTCGCGCTGCCGCGCCTCGATGGGCTCGCCGGCGTCGTGCTCGATGCGCCGATCGACGACATGCAGGCCGCCGCGCGCCGCATGCTCGGCTTCGATCGCGAGGGCGATCCGCGGCGATGGTTCAAACTGTGCGAACCGTGGACGTCGCTGGTGCTGACTGCGTACGAAGCGTGGGCGCAGGTGGACCTCACGTCGCTGCGCCCGGTCGAGGTGCTGGCGAACCTGCCGGTGGATCTGCCGATGCTGGTGGTGGGGGCGGGCATCGACGAATGGGCGCCGCCGGCGACGGTGGAGGCACTGTTCGCTCGTTTGCCGATGCACGCGCATCGGCGGCAGCTGTGGATGGTGCCGGACAGCAAGCACGGCCACGTCTTCCTCGATCGCCCGGCGGAATACGCCGAGAAGCTGCGCTGGTTGCTCGCCAACCTGCGCCGCTGAAGCCCTAGCGAATCTGCAGATCGAGGCCGTTGCTGGCCGACAGCCCGGATGACGTGCTCGGGTCGAGCACGGCGAGCTGCAGGTAGAGATGCGACCAGCCGAGTTGCGGCACGGTCGGGATCGTGATCGGCATGCTCGTTGTTCCCGTCGGCCCGAGGAAAACGACGAGCGTGATTTCGAGCGGTTGCAGCACCGTCAGGTTCTCCCACGGCAGACTGAGTGGGTAAGTGCCAGCCGCGAGCAGGCCGAGCGCGTTCGTGTGGCCGCCGAGCTGGATGCCGATCGTCTGGCCAAGGCGCGGACATCCCGTGCCGGCGATCGTCGGGGTGCCGAGCGCTCCTGGCGAAGCCGGGCCGTAGTTCGTGAACGTGCCACACGGTGTCGCGCCCTGACGCAGGATGAGCAACGTGCCATTCGCGCCAAGGAACACGAAGTCGCCGGTGATCGGGTCGCGCGTGCCGCCGCCGGGATACAGCGCTCCGCCGACGATCTCCTGGCGCGTCGAAGGCAGCGGGTCGCCGTTCGCGTCGATCTGGTAGGCGACGATGTTGCCCGCGCTCCACTCGCACACGAGCAGTTGGCCACCGAACGACGGGGTGCCGGGCGGCGCGTAGACCATGCCTTCGACGTCGTTGGCGAGCGTGATCGCGGGGCCGAAGGTGCCGGGCGCGTACGTGCCGTTGCCGTCCGGCGTGAGCGGCACGTCGTGAAAGAAGGCCGGCGTCCAGCTGCAGAGTTTCAGGCGACCTGCCCCAGGCATGCCTGCGGGCACGAACGTGCACGTGCCAACCGACGCCCCGAGTCCGAGCGGGAACAGCGCATCGACGCGGTCGGTGGCGATGCTGCCGGGCTTCGTCTGGTTGAGGTTGTTGGACCCGAACCAGGTGCTGAACAGGACGCCGCCCGGGCCGAAGGCGAGGCCGCCGTCGGTGCCTCCGACCGTGATCACCGGCGTCGCGGTGCCGGTGCCGACGATCGCGCCGGCGCCGTTGCGGATGAGGGGCACCGCGTCGATCGACGTCGAGGGCCACGGCGACACCAGCAGCGTGTTTGGGTTGGCTGCGGCGATTGCTGTGCCGCCGTAAGACGTCACGCCTGGGATCTGGCCGAGGTTCACGATCTGCCACGTCGTGTTGAACGGGGGAAGCACGGCTTGGGCACTGGCCGCGGCGGTCAGGAAGAGGACGGTGGGAAGGAATGGGTGCATCGATGTCTCCGTGCCGTGAAGGAGCGGGATGAAGTGCTCCGACCGAACTGGGAACGTGCGAAATCGTGTTCGCTGGCCGCGGCGTCTTCCGCTCCTTGCCGTGGTGTCCCTGTTTGGGCTGGTTCGGCATGGCCTCCTTGCAGCTTCTTCCACGTGCTTCGATCATCGGTTGCGTGCCGAGGCTCACGCCCGGCCGCTTGCCCGCGCCGATGCCCGCCCCCGACGACACCCTGGTGCTGCTGCGCCGCTGGCATGCCGGCGAACGGGCCGCCATCGATGCGCTGATCGCGCGCGACCTGCCGTGGATTCGCGACTATGTGCACGCCCGGCTCGGGCCGTTGCTGCGGGCGCGCGGCGACACCGGCGACTACGTGCAAGGAGCGGCGCTGGCCGCGCTGCAGTACACGCCGCGATTCTTGACTGCCGATCGGCAGCAGTTTCGTGCGCTCGTCGGGCGCATCGTCGAGAACCATCTGCGCGACGCGCACGACCACCACGCCGCCGCACGGCGCCATCCGGCGCGCGAACGCGAACTGCCCAACGACTCGGTGCTCGACCTCGACCGGTCGCGGCAGGCGGCCGGGCAACCGCCGTCGGTGGCGGCGCGCGACGAACAGGAAGCCTGGGTGCGGCTCGCGCTCGAACTGCTCGATCCGCCCGATCGCCAGGTGTTGCGGTTGCGGCAGTGGCAGGGCTTGGAGTTCGCGGAGATCGCGCGGCAGCTCGGCGTGGCCGAGGACGCCGCGCGCCTGCGGTTCCAACGAGCCTTGCCGAAGTTGGCGCAGCAGCTCGTTCGCTTGCGCCACGGATCTGTCGATGCGGAGCCACAATGACGACGCCCGGGGAGTCTTCGGTGCAACGGCTGACGCGGGCGCTCGAGTGTTATCTCGAACACCGGCAGCAACCGGACGCAGATCGTCTGGCGTTCCTCGCGCGGCACGCCGACCTGCGCGATCTGTTGGAGCCGATGTTCGACGACGTACCTGGGGCGCCGGCGCTCGGCGACGGCCATGGTGCCGGGGAGCGCCAGTTCGGCCCGTTCCGTCTGCTCGGCGAGATCGCGCGCGGCGGCATGGGGGTCGTGCACGACGCGCTGCACACCGGGTTGAATCGCCGCGTCGCGCTCAAGTTGCTGGCAAGTCCCATGGCGGCGAGTCCGCATGCGGTAGCGCGCTTGCGGCGCGAAGCCGAGTTGACCGCGCGGCTGACTCACCCGCACATCGTGCCGATCCACGACGCCGGCATGGTCGATGGCGTGCCGTTCCACGCGATGGAACGCATCGACGGCGGCACCTTGGCGGACCTGCTGCGTGCAGTTGCCGGAACCGACCGCTCAGCGCTCGCGGGCGACACTCTGGCCGCGGCGCATGCCCGCACGCATCCAGGCCCCGACGCCGGCTGCTGGTTGCGCGGTGTGAGCCATATCGACGTCGTGTTGCGCACCGCGATCGCGATCGCCGAAGCACTGACGGCGGCACACGCGGCTGGGATCCTGCACCGCGACGTGAAGCCGGCGAACATCCTGCTGCGCGCCGATGGCACACCGCTGCTGTCTGACTTTGGCCTCGCGCGCGACGAACGCGAACCTGGTCTGTCGCGCAGCGGCGAGTTCGTCGGCACGCCGTTCTACGTGGCCCCCGAACAGGCGGCCGGTGATCGCGCGCGAATTGGGCCCGCCACCGACGTGTTCGCGCTCGGCGTCGTCGTCTACGAGATGCTGTTCCTCGAACGGCCGTTCGACGGCGACACCAGCGAAGCGGTCCTTGCGAACGTTCGTCTGGCCGAACCCTCAGCCCTCGCGCGGCGCGACCACGGTCTGCCCGCGGACCTCGCCGCGGTGCTCGACAAAGCGTTGCGCAAGGATCCCGCGGCGCGCTACCCGGCGATGCAGGCGTTCGCGGCGGATCTGCGGGCAGTGCGCGAATTGCGGCCGGTGACAGCGGCCCGCCGCGGCCGGCTGCAGCGCGTGTGGCAGCGGTGGTCGGCGGAACCGCGTCGCCTGGTCGCAGCCAGTGCCGTGCTGGTGGCGTGTCTCGTCGGCACGGTGTCGCTGCTCTACGTGCTTCTACAGAGCGACCGTATCGCGGCCGGTGCCGAACTCGAACTGCTGCCTCGTGTCGAGACGTTGCTGCTGCGGGTGATGCTGCAGCAGGAACACCCTGCCGGGGACATGGGGCTTGCCGACGCCCTCGCGGCGCACGCGCTGTTGCCCAACCAACCCGAAACCGTGGCTGCGGTCGCCCGCGCCGCCGAGCTGCTGGGCGACACGCCGACCGCACGTGCGTATGGCGATCGGCTCGCCCGCATCGCTCCGGACGTTGCGGCCCAGGCGGCGCACGGTTCCGCAGCGTCGGAGCCGAGCAGCGCGCTGGGGTGGTTGGTGCGCGCTCGGTGGTTGCTCGATCGGGCCCACGTGAGTGGTTCGATGACCACCTACCGTGAAGCGAGGGACTGTCTACGTCGCGCGATCGATCGTTCGATGCGGGTGCGCGAGATCTACTACTGCGAGCAATTGCACGCGATGGGACATGTGCACGACCGGGTTGCCCTGGTCGCTTTGGCCGACGACAGCAAGCATCGTTGGCCGGCGTCGCCATTCGTCGCCTTCTGGTGCGGTGCCGCGTTGGAGAACCTCGATCCCCGCCGTGCGATCGCCGAACTGGAGCGCGCCGTCGCCGGCATTCCTGATCTGCCGCAGCCGTTGGTGCGGTTGGCACGCTCGCACGAGAATGCACGGCAGTGGCGCGTTGCGTTCGAACTGTACGAACGGGTGCTGGCGACCTGGCCGCGTGAGATCGGTGCCAGACTCGGTCGGGCCCGGTGCCTTGCGCGCACGGGACGCGCCGAGGCGGCGCTCGTGGCGATGGACGAGCTGCTCGCCGACAAGGTGTCGTACTACTGGCTGCATGTCGATCGCGGCGATGTTCTACGTGGTCTCGGCCGGACCGAGGCGGCGTTGGCTGCCTACGAGCAGGCGGCTGCGCTGGGGCCCGAAGCCGCCATGCCGTGGAGCGCGCGCGCCGAACTCCTGCTCGCGCAAAGTCGCGTGGCGGAAGCACTGGCCGCCGCCGAACGTGCGTGCGCCCTCGAGCCAGGCAACACGCGCGCGCACGCCAATCGTGGCATGGCGCTGTTGCACGCCGAGCGGCCGCAAGACGCGATCGAGGCGCTCTCCCGGGTCGTCGCCGACTGGCCGTGGAGCGACCAGTACTGGCGCAGCCTGGCGCAGGCATATCGACGCAACAAGCAACTGGAGGCCGCCGCGGAGGCCCTCGGCAAGGCGTTGGCCATCGCGCCCGACGATTCGATCCACCTGGCGGAACTCGGCAAGTTGCAGCGAGCGCGCGGCGATCGGACCGGTGCGCATGCAACGTTCACACGGGTGCTGCACGCAGTGCCGAACGACTACGAAGCGCTCGTCAATCTGGCGGGGATCGACTGGGAGAACGGGGCCCGCGACGAGGCCGTTGGCCGGTTGGCTTTGGCGCGAGCCACCGATCCGGCGAAGCAGCATGCGTGGGGGCCGTCGATCCAGTACTTGGAGAAGATGGAGCGCTGGCGCGAAGCTGTCGCCGTGCGCGCCGAGTTCTGCGCCGCCAGGCCCAGGGATCGCAAGGCGCGCCTGATCCTGGTCGAGAAGGTGCTGGCGTTGTCAGCCGAACCCGGCGACGCGGCGCTGCTGGGCAGGACCTTCGACGAACTGCAGGCCCTCGACGGCGGCGATCGCGACGACGTCGCGGCCCTGCGGTCACGCGCCGTCGAGCGGCTCGAGAAGCGCTGAGTTCGCTTCGCGGCAGCGGCTGGCTACGCTGGCGCCCGTGCCGATGAAGCGCCGCGATCGCGCCGCCGACCTCGAACGGCTGCACCTGGACATGACGTCGCAGCCCGACGACTTCACGTGCGGGCCGACGTGCCTGCATGCGATCTATCGCTACTGGGGCGACGAGGTGCCGTTGTCGCGCCTCGTCGACGAGATCGCGCGTACGCCGTCCGGCGGCACCGCCGACGTGTTCCTCGCCAACCACGCGCTGGCCCGCGGCTACCGGGCGACGATCTTCACCTACAACGTGCGCATCTTCGACCCGACCTGGTTCGCAGCGGACGTCGATCTGCGCGACCGCCTGCGGCGCCAGAGCGAGGTGAAGACGCCGCAGCGGCCGGTGTTCGGCTTGCTCACCGATGGCTACATCGAGTTCCTCGATCGCGGCGGCGTGCTGCGCTTCGTCGACCTGTCGGCGACGGTGCTGCGGCGCTGGCTTCGCCGCGGCGTGCCGATCCTGACCGGGCTGTCCTCGACGTATCTGTACCGGACTCCGCGCGAGTTCGGTGACGACGACGACGACGACGACGTGCGCGGCGAACCGCAGGGCCACTTCGTGGTGCTGTGCGGCTATCGCCGCGCGCGCCGGTCGGTGATGGTCGCCGATCCTTTCCTCGAGAATCCCCTCGGTCCCAGGAATCACTACGAAGTGAGCCTGGACCGCGTGGTCGGCGCCATCCTGCTGGGCGTGCTGACCCACGACGCCAACCTGCTGCTGATCGAACCGGCTCCCGAGCGCACGCGCGCGTCCACGGGCCCCTGAACCATGCGCTACCTCGTCGTCGTCAACGATCCGAAGGACTGGAACTGCCCGCACGAGGGCGTCGAAGTCGTCGCGGCCCGCAAGTACCTGACGCACCCGTCGTACACCACGCTCGAGAAGGTGCACCTGATCAACCTGTGCCGGTCGCTCGGCTACCAGAAGATCGGCTACTACGTGTCGCTGCTCGCCGATGCGCGCGGCCATCGGCCGATGCCGAGCATCGAGACGATCCAGAACATGAAGGATCGCGCGATCGCCGCGATCGCCGGCTCGGACCTGCAAGAGATCCTCGACGAGTCGCTGGCGAAGGTGCACAGCGACGAGTTCGTGCTCAGTGTCTACTTCGGCCGCAACATGGCGCAGCGGCACGAACGGCTCGCCAACGCCCTGTTCCGCGTGTTCCCGAGCCCGTACCTGCAGGCCACCTTCGTGCGCGGCGGCAAGTCGGGGCGGTGGCGGATGGAGAGCATCAAGGCGCTCGCGGTCGACGACATTCCGGAGGGCCACGCGGCGTTTGCGAAGGGGGCGACCGCCGACTTCCTGCAGAAGGGATGGCGTCCGCAGAAGCGTGCACAGCGGCCGTACGACCTGGCGATCCTGGTCGCCCCGGAGCTGCCGGAGCCGCCGTCGAACAAGAAGGCGCTGCAGAAGTTCGCCAAGGCCGGCGAGGAGGTCGGTTTCAACGTCGAGTTCATCAGGCAGGAGGACTACCCACGCATCGGCGAGTTCGACGCGCTGTTCATTCGCGAGACCACCGGTGTCAACCACTACACGTTCCGCTTCGCCTGTCGCGCCGAGGCGCTCGGCCTCGTCGTCATGGACGACCCGGCGTCGATCCTGCGCTGCAGCAACAAGGTGTTCCTCGCCGAGATGGCGGACCAGCAGGACATCCTGGTGCCGAACACGATGATCGTGCACCGCGGCAACGTCGACGACCTGGTGGCGCGGCTCGGCCTGCCGTGCGTGCTGAAGCAGCCGGACAGTTCGTTCTCCGCCGGCGTCAAGAAGGTGGCGACGACGCAGGAACTCGGCCTCGCGGTCGAGACGATGCTGG
>SXGS01672453.1_pt1 | contig 12816 bp, 10 predicted proteins | sample 3174681 | NCBI WGS metagenome assembly SXGS01 (sample SAMN11356861, study PRJNA531348) | freshwater metagenome | isolation source: freshwater sample F1-80 | place: China: Fuxian Lake, Yuxi | collected 2017-12-25
CGGCTTCTCGCGCGGCCCCGTGGAGCACGGCCAACGCTCGCGCCCAGGTGCCGTTGCGCGACCAGCGGCGGAACTGGGACCACACGCGGGTCCAGGGCCCGAACGTCGCGGGCAGGTACCGCCACTGGCAACCGGTGTGGGAGATGTAGAGCATCGCGTTGACGACCTTCCGCAGGCCCGCGCCGTGCTTGGGTCCGCGCTTGCCGGGAGGGTTGAAGACCGGCTCCAGCAGCGCCCACTGCTCGTTTGTCACATCACTTGGGTACGACATGCCGCGCACGGTGCTCGCTGGCCCGCGGGACACAGTCAACCTCAAATGGGACACACCCAGTTAGACCTCGTCGCTGAAGATGGCCAGAGCGGTCTGGGCATCGATGCGGGCGCGGCCGGTCAGCACGGTCCAGGCGATGTTGTCGGAGGTGAGCCGTGTACGCAGGGTCTGGAGCCGGGATCGATCGGAACCAGCGAAGGCCTCGCGCTCGGCGAACGGGTCGTCGATGCAGGCGAGCAGGGTCACCGCGTCGTGCAGGTGGCGGTCGCGGTCGCGGGAGTCGGTCTTGTAGGCGGCGGCCTTCAAGATGAGTGCTCCGAAGGGGCCGGGTACTGAGAGCGTGGTGATGATTCCGGGCTCGATCTCCAGACGTGCGTTGATGGTGCGTCGCAAGGCCTGCGTGCCGCCCTCAATGCGGACCATGTCGCGTCCGGCGAGTTGTTCGGTGACCCTGGGGGCGTGGTGGTCGGAGGCCAGGACGTCGACCACCTCCTCTCTGCCCTCATCAGGTTGGCCGGCGACGAGGTCGACCGTGCTGGTGCCGCGGTAGAAACGGTGAGCGGTGTTCTCGCGCGGGTCGACGGCCGAACGAAGGTCGTAGCCTAGGGAGCGGAGGGCGGTCGCGGTCTCGTCGGCCACGCCGCGGGTGGTTTCGATGTGCAGCACGATGTCGACATCGTTTGTGGGGCGAACGATGCCCAAGCCGTGGTGGATGGAGTGCAACTGGGTCATCAGACCGCCGACCAGGGTCCATTTGTCGCTCGGCAGCACAGCGGCGATTTCGGCGACGTTGGGCCACGGGTCGGGCCAGCCGCCGGTAGGAGCTGTGATTTCGATGGTCGGGCGCTCGCCGCCCGGGTGCTCATGGTCTGGCATTTTCGCGGAACAGCTGCAGTTTGCGGGTGAGGACTTGCTCGCCCACGCCGCGTTCGCGCGGGTCGAGCGCGGTGGCGGCGTCGACGGCGGCGAGGGTCGTGCTGTGGGTTGCTAGGCGCTTGATGAAGCCTGTGTCGATTGAGGTGTAGCGCAGGGTGATAGACCCGGTGGTGTCGTCGAGCAGCCGGTAGCGGCGCACGATGTCGGAGGCGCGGTCTGAATGGATGTAGCCGTCGACTACGGAGTCGTCCTCGACAAGCCCGAGTCGCTTGCGGCCGGGTAGGACTAGGTCCTCCCGGACACGGTCGGTGACGGAGCGGTGCCCCGACCAAGTCGTGACCGTTGCACGGTCGCGCAAACGAATGACTAGGTCTGACGGGTCGGTGATCTCGCGCAAAGTGGCCCGGAGCCGATAGGTCTGAGCATCTCCTAAGCCCAGCAGGTTTCCCCCCACGGGCCCCGACAGCATGGCAATGGCTACCCACGCGGTGCGCTCGGCCCAAGTTCGAGTTCGACCTGAGCCGCGGACCGCGCGGTAGCGCTCTACCGAGGTGCGATCGAAGACGCCCCGCGCGACACGGGTGATGGCCCCTGACTCGGCGAGAAAGCGGACCTGGCGCTCTTCGACACCCAAGAGGTGGGAGACCTGTCGGGTTGTCAGTAGGTCTGCGCCGGTCGACATAGCAGAATACTGCCGCTTCCGGTGATTATCTGCAACAACGCCTCACGCGCCTGGCGGCGACGCGAGGGCCCCCACCCCAGTTATGAGATTGAGAGTCATTTTCATTAGTCTTTCCAGAGTCCCCTCTGGAAAGGCCTCCCATGACCTCCCGTCGTCGCGTGCCCCTGGCGCTCGTGTCCGTCGCCCTCGTCTCCTCAGTGCTCACCGCGTGCGGTGGCTCGTCCGGGGCCTCCGCCCCCGACACCCTGCGCATCGCCGGTCCCTTCGAGATCCACAGCCTCGACCCCACGGCCGACGGCGAGGTCTTCACGCGCCTCCAGGTCGTGGAGACCCTGGTGACCAGCGACATCGAGGGCGCGCTCGTCCCCGGCCTCGCCTTGAAGTGGTCCTCCACCGAGGACTACATGGAGTGGACCTTCGACCTCGTGGAGGGCGCGGAGTTCCACGACGGGACGGCCCTGACGCCCGACACCGTGATCGCGGCCCTGGAGGAGGTCGCGGACCAGGAGGCCAGCCCGCTCGCCGAGGTCCCGATCGAGAGCCTGGAGGCCGACGGGTCCTCGCTCGTGGTCGAGCTCTCCGAGCCGTACTTCACGCTCCCGGCGGTCCTCACGCACTACAGCACGGCGATCCTCGCCCCCGCCGCGTACGACGACGAGGGCCAGGTGCGGGAGGTGATCGGCAGCGGGCCCTACGAGATCGACCGGGTCGAGCTCCCGGCATCGATCACCACCAGGCGCTCCGACAGCTGGCGGGGCGAGGCGCCCGAGGTGGAGAAGGTGTCCTTCCAGGCCGTGGGTCGCGCCGAGTCGCGCGCCCTCATGGCGGTCAGTGACCAGGCCGACGTCGTCTTCGGGTTCGAGCCCGCCGGGCGACAGCGTGTCGACGGTGCCGACGGGGTCCGGATGGAGTCGAGCCTCCAGCCGCGGACGATCCTGCTGAAGGTCAACGCCGAGCACCCCGTCCTCGGCGACGTCCGGGTACGACGCGCGCTGAGCCTGGCGCTGGACCGCGAGGCGATGGCGGAGGCGGTCCTGCGGGAGAAGGAGCTGGCCGCGACCCAGCTGCTGCCCCCGTCGCTCGACGCCTGGCAGGCGGACCTCGAGCCGTTGATGCACGACCGGGACGCCGCGATCGCGCTCCTCGCCGAGGCGGGTTGGAAGCGGTCCGGGGACGGCACCTTGACCAAGGACGGCCGGCCCCTCGAGCTGAACCTGCTGACCTACCCCGACCGTGCCGAGCTCCCGGCGCTCGCCACCGCCATGCAGGGCGCGCTCGCCGAGATCGGCGTCGACATCGAGGTCGAGGTCAGCAACTCCAGCGAGGTCCCGGCGAAGCACGCCGACGGCAGCCTCGAGCTCGCGCTCGTCGCCAAGCACTTCGCGCTCGTGTCCGACCCGCTGATCGACATCGCCGGCGTCTTCGCGCCCGGCGGAGCGGACTTCGGCGTCATGAACTGGGAGGACCGCTCGGTGCGCACCGCGGTCGACGCGCTGCTCGGCGGTGCGCAGGAGGCGGAGGCCCAGGGCCACCGCGAGACCATCGTGCGCGTCGCGCAGGAGCAGCTGCCGCTGATCCCGGTCGCGTGGTACCGGATGAACGCCGCCGTCAGCGACCGCGTCGCCGGGTTCGTGATGGACCCGCTCGAGACCACCTGGCGGATCACGGACCTCGAGTGGGCGTCGTGAGCGGGCGGGGTCGCGACCTCGCGAGCGTGCTCGCGAGGCGCGCGGCGCAGGCCGTCGGGGTCGCGGTACTCGTCTCGGCGCTGTGCTTCCTCGTCGTCCAGCGCCTCCCCGGCGACGCCGCCTACCGCATCGCCGCCGGCCGCTACGGCTACGACCTCGTCGACAAGCAGGCCGCGGACGCCGTACGTGCCGAGCTCGGGCTCGACCGCCCCGCCTGGCAGCAGCTCGGGAGCTGGCTCGGCGACCTCTTCCAGCTCGACCTCGGGCGCTCCCTGGTGACCTCCCGCCCCGTGCACGAGGAGCTCGGCTACTACCTGCTGGGCACGCTGCAGCTCGCCGCCGCCGCCCTGCTGCTCGCCGTCCTGCTCGGCAGCGCGATCGGGGTGCTCGCGGCCAGACGGCCGGGGAGCACGCTCGACCGGCTGGCCACGGGCTGGGTCGCCAGCGTCCGGGCGGTGCCGCCGTTCCTCCTGGGCCTGCTGCTGGTCGTGGTGGTCTCCGCCCAGCTGGGACTGCTGCCGGCCGTCGGCCACGGCAGCGCCGCGAGCCTCGTGCTCCCGGCGTCGACGCTGGGGATCGGTCTCTCCGGACTGGTCGCCCGGGTGACGCGGGACGCGATCGTGGAGGTGAAGCAGTCCGACTACGTCCGCTTCGCCCGCACCAAGGGCCTTGCCGAGCGCTGGGTGCTGGTGCGCCACGTGGTCCGCAACGCCGCCGTCGTCCTGGTGCCCTACCTGGGGGTCCAGGCGGTGATCCTCATCGAGGGTGTCGTGGTGGTCGAGAGCCTCTTCGCCTGGCAGGGCCTGGGCCACGCCCTCGTGCACGCGGTGTTCTGGCGGGACGTCCCCGTCCTGCAGGCGACCGCGCTCGTGCTCGCGCTGCTCATCGTCACCATCAACACCGTCGTCGACCTGACCGTGCTCTGGCTCGACCCCCGTCCCCGACGCCTGGAGGTCCCCGCATGACGACCACGCCCATGCTCGAGGCGGCCGCGCTCACCCACGGCCGCCCACGCCGCCGTCGCTCGGTCGGTCGCCCGCTGGCGGCCCTCGGGATCGTCGCGCTGGCACTTTTCGCCCTGGTCGGTCCGCTTCTCCTCGCCGACCCGACGACGCAGGACCTCGGCCGCTACCTCGAGGGACCCACCGCCGCCGAGCCGCTCGGCCGCGACGACTACGGCCGCAGCGTGCTCGCCCGGCTGGCCCACGCCACCCGGCTCTCCCTCGTCCTGGCCGCGCTCTGCGTCGCCACGGCGCTGCTGCTGGGGACGTCGGCCGGCATCGTCTCCGCCTGGTTCGGCGGGTGGGTCGACGCCGTGCTCCGCGCGGTGTCGGAGGCGTTCGTGGCCATCCCCGCGCTGCTGATCGTCCTGCTGGTCTCGGCCCTGGCCTCCGGGGGCAGCCTCTGGGCGCTGTACGCCGGACTGGCCCTGGCGCAGTGGGTCGAGTACTTCCGCGTCGTACGCGCCCGCGCGGGCCTGGTGCTCGGCTCACCGGCCGTCGAGGCGGCCGGCCTGCTGAGGCTGGGTGTCGGGCACGTCCTGCTCCGGCACCTGTGGCCGGACCTGAAGCCGCTCCTCGGCACGCTCGCCTCGCTCGGCATGGTCACCTCGATCCTCGCGATGTCGACGCTCGGATTCGTCAAGGTCGGCCTCCAGCCGCCCCGGGCCGAGCTCGGCCTGATGATCACCGAGTCCTTCCCCTTCTACGACGTCGCGCCCTGGATGAGCCTGGCCCCCATCGGGGTGCTGTTCCTCCTGACCGTCTGCTTCCTGGGCCTGCGCACCACCGAGGACGCCTCATGACCGACGCCACCCTGACCGGAGCTCCGACCGCGGCGCGCAGCGACCACCCGCTCCTCGTGAGCGCCGCCCTGGTGAAGCACGGAGACGTCACGATCGCCGACGTGTCCGAGCTGAGGATCGAGCCGGGCCGACCGCTGACGATCGTCGGCGAGAGCGGGTCCGGGAAGTCGGTCCTCGCCCACGCCCTGATGGGCACGCTGCCCGCCGAGCTGCGCGCCGAGGGCACGATGTCGATCGGTCCGGACCGCTTCGACCTGGCCGACCGTGACGGACGCCGGCACCTTTGGGGGCGCAGCATCGCGCTGCTGCCGCAGGAGCCGGCCCTGGCCCTCGACCCGACCATGCGGGTGCGCCACCAGGTCGCCGAGGGTGCTCGCGACTGGCGCACCCGTGACGGCACGGGGCTGCGCCTGGCGGACCAGCAGCTGCGGCACCTGGGGCTGGCGCACGCCGGGACCGCCTACCCGCACACCCTGTCGGGCGGCATGGCGCAGCGGGTGGCCTATGCGGCGGCGACCATCGGCGGTGCGCGGATCCTGATCGTCGACGAGCCCTCGAAGGGCCTCGACGCGTCCGCTCTCGACCGTCTCGCCGACCTGCTGACGGCGCACGTCGCCGACGGGGGGCTCCTGCTCACCATCACCCACGACCTCGCCCTGGCGCGCCGGCTGGGCGGCGATGTCCTGGTCATGCGCGAGACCTCGGTGATCGAGTCGGGGCCGGCCGACCGCGTCCTCGTCGAGCCCGCCCATGCCTACACCCGGCGACTCCTCGACGCGGAGCCTGCTCGCTGGCGCTACCCGTGGACGGCTCGGGCGGGCCACGCGGAGCGTGCTGCGGACGGCGTCCCGCTCATCCGAGCGCGGTCGATCGCCAAGTCGTACGGCGACCGCGCCGTCTTCGAGAACGTGTCCATCGACATCCGTGCCGGAGAGCGCTGGGCCGTCACCGGTCCCAGCGGTGCCGGCAAGACCACCCTGGGCAACGCGCTGCTGCGGCTGACCGGCGTCGACCACGGCTCGGTCACGATCGGCGACGCCGCCCGCGGTGGCCGTCTGCAGAAGCTCTACCAGGACCCCACCCTGTCCTTCCCTCGCAAGGTGCCGATGGCGCTGGGCATGCGGGACGTGATGCGGCGTCATGGCGTCGGGGCGGAGCGCCTGGACTCGCTGCTCGAGGAGGTCGGCCTGCCGGGTGACCTCCTGCAGCGCAGGCCGGGCCAGGTCTCCGGCGGCGAGCTCCAGCGGGTGGCGATCGTCCGAGCGATGATCACGCGTCCGGCCCTCGTCTTCGCGGACGAGGCCACGTCGCGGCTGGACCTCGCGACGCAGCAGACCACCATGGACATCCTGATGACCGAGGTCGCCGCGTCGGGATGCGCGCTGCTGCTGGTCACACACGACCAGGATCTCGCCGCGGCGGTGACCCACCAGCGTCTGGAGCTGGAGCTGGTCGGCGACCAGAGCGCGCCCTGAGGCGGGCACTGGCCGTTCAGAGCGGTGGAGGTGACGGGCCACGAACCTAGATCTGAAGAGATCCTCAATTGCGATGCGACGTTGACGGGAAATCTGACGAAATCGTCAGAACCTCTTGACGGGCGGTGTCCCGAGGTCGGACCCTGGCATGAGTGAGGACCGATCGGAGATCGCAGATGGCTCGTCGAATCGAGCGCTTCCAGGACAGGGATCCCGTCGTCATCGGGGCGATCGCCCTGACGGTGATGGGGCTGCTCCTCGTCGCGGGCTGGCGCGCCGGCGACCTCCCGCTGGTCGGGGGAGGGGAGACCTACTTCGCCGAGTTCTCGGAGTCCGGTGGACTCAAGGTCAACGACCCCGTCCAGGTGGCGGGGGTCCGGGTCGGTGCAGTGACGGCGATCGAGCTCGACGGCAACAAGGTCCGCATCGGCTTCGAAGCGGACACCGCGGTCCCGCTCGGCGACCTGACCCGGGCAGAGATCCGCGTGCGCACCCTGCTCGGAGCCATGCTGCTCGCCATCGAGCCGGACGGATCCGGAGATCTCGAGAGTGGCAGCGTGATCCCGCTCGCCCGCACGACGGCCCCGTTCGAGATCGTCGCAGCGGTGGGGCGGCTGGGTGAGCAGGCCGAGGCGATCGACGTGGACCAGCTCGGGACGTCCCTGGCGGCGCTCGCCGATCTCACGAGGAACACGCCGGAGGAGCTCCGCGGAGCGCTCGACGGCGTCTCGCGGCTGTCGCGGATCATCGCCTCCCGCGACGAGGAGCTGGAAAGCCTCCTGGGCAACCTGGAGCGCGTCAGCCGGGTGCTCGACGACCGCGACCAGGACGTCGTGGCGCTGATGGACGACGCGGGTCAGGTGTTCGAGGCGCTGGTCCTGCGGAAGGCGGCGATCCACCGGGTGCTCGTGTCCACGACCGCCTTGGGCAAGGAGCTCTCCGCGCTGATCCGCCGGTCGAGGGCGGACCTGAAGCCCGCGCTCGCCCACCTCGACTTGGTCCTCGACGTGCTCCTCAAGAACGAGGACAACCTCGAGTCGGCCATCAACACGTTGGCGCCGTTCGTCAGGAGCTTCGCCGCTGTCGCCGGCAACGGCCCCTGGCTCGACGGGTACATCTTCAACCTCCCGCCCCTCCCGGGCACGCCCTGAGCGGCGTCAGCCGGGCGACAGGTCGGGCAAGGGGCGTCGGCAGATCCTCGCGGCCTCACGTCGGGTGAGCCCCAGCACGACCAGCAGGTCGTGGGCGACCTGGTCGGTCAGCTCCGCGTCATCGAGGTCGGGCCGGTCGTGGAGCGTGTGGCCCAACGCCAGGGTGGAGCCGATCACGACGAGCATGGCGGCGTCGATGCTGCTCACCTTGAAGCGACCGGCCTCGACGGCGGCCTCGATGTCGCGGCGGGCGTAGCGGGCCATGCCGACATCGGTGCGGACGCCGTTGAGCCCGTTGCTGATGACGACCTTGCTCAGCTGCGGCTCGAGGCGGTGCATGCGTCCGGTCAGACGGAAGCTCTGCGCGAAGACCGTAGCGGGGTCGGTGATGTCGCCGGCGAGGGAGTCGAGGATGGTGGCGTGCGCCTCGAGCGCGGCCTGGGTGGCGGCGGCGAAGAGCTCCTGCTTGGTCCCGAAGTGGTTGTAGAAGGAGCCCGTGCCCAGACCGGCGGCCTCGGTGATCTCGGCGATGGGGACATGGGTGCGCCCCTCGGCCATCAGCCGCTGCGCGGCGTCGATCAGAGCGGCCCGTGTCGCCGCCTTGCGCCGGTCGAGGCCGTTGGGCCCCTTGACGCCGACCTGCGCTTCAGTCACTCCCGAAGAATATGTGACGCAACGATCTCGAGGGATGCCGCGGTGGCGCACACGGTGCTCGCGTCGTCGGCCGAGAGGAGCACGGTGCGGTCGGGGCGCACCAGGGCGGCGACCGCTCGCCCGCCGATCAGCCACGCGCCCAGGGGGTGCTCGTCGGCGACGCTGACCAGCTCGATGCCTCGGCGTGTGAGCTCCTCCTCATCGGAGGGCGAGGGCGCCCGCCGGCTGATCACCGCCCATCGGTCCCCGAGCCTGGCGTCGAGGGTGCGTCCCTCCACCTCCGGGCTCGGGGCCAGCCTTCCCGCGAGACGGTCTCTCGACGACCGACGAGCCCAGACCGCATCCTCGAGCGCAGGCGTCTCGCTGTCGAGCAGGTGGGCGCGGACACGGGGGAGCCGGGACAGGGCGGGCAGGAGGGTCCGGCGTGCGATGTCGCCGGTCACGCCCCCGGCCGTCATCAGCATCCCGGTGGTCCGTGCCAGCCCGACCAGCGACGTCGCGTGCGGTCGTCGCTCGGACTCGTAGCTGTCCAGGACGCTCGCCGGCAGGGATCCGTCGATGGTCCCGGCGAGCTTCCACGCGAGATTGACGGCGTCTCGGATGCCGGCGCCCATGCCCTGCCCGATGAACGGCGGCGTCAGGTGCGCGGCGTCCCCGAGCAGGAAGACGTTCCCGCGTCGCCAGCGGTCGGCCACCTCGGCCCGGAAGGTGTAGTCGGCGACGCGCACCAGGTCGAGGTCGCCGTCGCCGACGTGACCGGCCCAGGGCTCGATGAGCGGGCGGAGGGTGGCGAGGGTGTCGAAGGTGGTCGCGGACTCGTCGTCGCGCAACCGGAACTCCCAGCGGTGACGGGTGGCGCCGATGCGCATGTAGGTGCCGGCGCGATCGGTGTCGCAGACCTGGTGGACGCCCTCCCACTGACCGAGGTCGACCTGGGACTCCACGTCGACGACCAGCCACCGCTGCTCGAATCCCAGGTCGTCGTACGACGAGCCGATGGCGGGGCGTACGACGCTGTTGGCCCCGTCGCACCCGAGCACGTAGCGGGCCTCGATCGTCTCCGGACGGTCGGTCGACCGGTCCGTGAGGGAGACCTCGACGCGACCGGGCGACAGCGGCCGCAGGCCGGTGACCTCGACGTCACCGCGAAGTGTCGCCGCGGGGAACCGCTTGAGGTTGTGCCGCAGGAGCAGCTCGAGGTCGGGCTGGTCGAACATGTTGGCTCGTGGGTAGCCGCTCGTGGGCGCCCCGCCGGCACGGTCGAACTGCGCGAGGACGCGGTGGCGTCGGTCCACCAGTCGCAGCCCTTCGGACGGTCTCGAGATGGCCGCGAACTCCTCGGCCACCCCGACGCGCGCGAGGACCCGGTAGATCTCGTCGTCGAGATGGACGGCTCGGGGCTGCGGATAGACGCGCGGCCAGCGCTCGAGGACGATGCTCTCCACCCCGTGCCGCGCGAGCAGGGTGGCCGCGACGACGCCGGTCGGGCCGGCGCCGACGATCACGACGGGGACACTCATCCGGGGTGCACCTTCCGAGCCGGCGCCGTCATGCGAGGTCGACGCGGTGGGCCATCGTGTACCGGCTCAGCCTGCGCTCCGCGGCCTCGACCGCGGGCCCGTCGGCAGCGCGCACGAGGACGTCGATCGCGCCGTTGCCGATGGAGGTCGTGATCGAGTCGACGCCGTCGACCTCGCGCAGGACGTCCTCCACGGCCGACTGGGTGGCCAGACGCCGCAGCTCCAGCTTGTAGGGCTTGCCCACGTCGGTGACGGGCAACGACGCGAGCACGGTGACGGTACGAGGCGCCGCCGAGGGCTCCGTGATGCGGTCGGCAGCCCAGGCGGCGAGCGCCGGTCCGTCGACCCTCGCTCCGGGAACGAGGCTCACGAAGGCGACGGGCACCTCCCCGGCGTGCGGGTCGGGGTAGCCGACGGCGCCGGCGGCCGTGACGTCGGGATGGGCCAGAAGGACGTCCTCGATGACCGCAGGGTCGATGTTGTGCCCGCCCCGGATGATGAGGTCCTTCGCGCGTCCCGTCAGCTGGATGAAGCCGTCGGCGTCGACCCGCGCGAGGTCGCCGGTGTCCAACCAGCCCTCGACGAGCTTGCCGAGACCGTCGAGCACGAAGCCGTCGCCGGTGCGGCCGACGACGTAGCCCGGGAAGACGGTGGGACCGCTGATGGCGAGGATGCCGATCTCGCCCGCCGGGAGCGGTCGGTGGCCGCTCTCGGTGACCTCGACGACCCGCACCTGCTGGTACGGGAGCCGCTGGCCGACGCTGCCGGGCCGAGGTGCGCCGGGGAAGCTCCTCGCACTGGCACAGGTGGCCTCGGTGAGACCGTATCCCTCGACCAGGCTCACCCCGGTGTGCGCTTCGAACCCGGACCGCACAGCCGGCGGCAGGGGGGAGGCGCCCACCATCGCGAACCGCAGCGAGGAGATGTCGGCGTCGACAGGTACGCCGGCCAGGACGGCGTACACGGTGGGGACCGCGCTCATCGCTGCCAGCCGATACCGCTCCACCATGCGCCAGAAGACGCCGTACAGCTCGACGTCGCGATAGCCCAGGGGGCCCGCCCACAGGACCTGCTGACCCTTGAAGAGCGGAGCGAGCAGGGTGACCACGAGGGCGTTGACGTGGAAGAGCGGCAGCGCAGCCAGCACCACGGCGTCGGTCCCGAGCTCCTCGTTGGCCGCGATCATCCAGGCGTCGATGACCTCGTTGGCGTGCGTGTGGGCGGCGAGCTTGGGGGTCCCGGTCGTGCCGCCGGTGTGGAAGAGCGAGGCCAGGTCGCTCGCCGTCGGCGGCGTGCCGTGGAAGGTCGTCGCGTCGTGATCGTCCACGAGCTCGGCGAGGTGGGCGACGGTCACGCCGGGGATGTCACCCAGTGCAGGCGCGGCCCCGGCGGCGCCCGTGGGTCGCAGGACGATCAGGGTGTCGACGAGGCCGCGGTGGGCGAGGTCCTGGGCCAGCTCCCACGTCGGCGGGTCGAGCTCCGGGCCGGCAGACACCAGGACCCGGGTGCCCGCCAGCCTCAGGAGCTCTGCGACGTGGTTCGCGCCCAGGCTCTGGTTGATGGGCGCCGCGACCCCGGCGAGCTGTGCGGCGAGGATCGTCGGCACCAGGTCAGCGCAGTTCGGCGACAGCAGGACGACGGCCTGGCCCCTCGTGACCCCCAGGGCGAGGAGGGCGTTCGCCGTACGACGGACCGCGGCGAGCAGCTCGGCGAACGTCTTCGGGGACGGGTCCTCCCAGTGGGCGGCGTCGGGCAGGACGAGCACCGCGGTGCGGTCGGGCCACGTGGAGGCGGCACGCTCGAGCAGCTCGTAGGTGCTCGACGGCAGCCCGCGCGCTTCGAGCGGGACGGCCTCGATCTGCTCGAGGTCCTCCGGCGACCGGTAACGGGGCCACAGGTCGCTCTCCGCGGCGAGGGTTCTCATCGGCTCCACCGCACAGCGTTCCGCTGCGCGCCGAGGTCGATGGCGCCGTCGTCCGTCCCGATCCGCGCCTCCACGAGGTCACCGTCCTGGAGATAGCGAGGGTTGCGCGCCTGCTTCTTGAAGAAGATGCGCCACTTCGTCGCCGCGGGCAGGAGCGAGCCGATGATCTCCACCGGCTTCGGGGGGGCGCTGAGTGCAGTGCCGACGGGGGTCCCGGTCAGGAGCAGGTCCCCTGCGGCGAGGTGCTGGAAGCGGGTCAGCGCACGCAGCGCCTCCAACGGCTTGAACAGCATGTCCCCGGCGACCACGGACTCCTGCCGGAGCTCGCCGTTGACCCACAGCCGCAGGCGCAGGTCGTCGAAGCGACCGAGCTCCCCCTCCTCGAGCAGCACCAGTGCAGGACCGACGGGTGTGAAGGTGGGGTACGACTTGCCCTCGTAGAACTGGGTCTTGGGCAGCTGCACGTCGCGCGCGGAGACGTCGTTGGTGACGACCAGCCCGGCGACACAGTCCGCGAGGTCCTCGGGCCTCAGGTCCGTGCCGACCGGGATGTCGCGGCCGATGACGAGGCCGATCTCCACCTCGTAGTCGAGCAGCGTGACATGGGCGGGGCGCACGATGTCGTCATGGGGACCGACGATGGAGCCCGAGGCCTTGCGGAAGAAGGTCAGCGGGACGGTGTCGGAATTGAGGCCGGCGTCCTCGACGTGGGACCTGAAGTTCGTCATCTGGGCCACCACCCGGCAGGGGGCGGTGATGGGCGAGAGGAGC
>SXGS01032279.1_pt1 | contig 12814 bp, 9 predicted proteins | sample 3174681 | NCBI WGS metagenome assembly SXGS01 (sample SAMN11356861, study PRJNA531348) | freshwater metagenome | isolation source: freshwater sample F1-80 | place: China: Fuxian Lake, Yuxi | collected 2017-12-25
CGTTGACCGCCATGATCCGGGTCGGCGTGTCGGTCCACATGGCTGCGATGATCGGCACGACCTCCTCGTCGCTGTGGCCCATCGCCTGGAGCGGCAGCGGCACCTTCGTCGTCGCGGCCCAGGCGGCGGCCCGCTCGGCCACCGTCGAGATGGGCTCGTGGAAGTCGAGCGGAGTCGGCATCCAGTCGGCGACGTCCAGGGCGAACGGCACGTACTCGCCGATGTGGCTGTCCACCGAGCACGGCACGAGCCCGTACTCACGGACCATCTTCGCCACGAGCGGCGAGTAGTTGAACTCGACGAGCCCGGCGCCGACGAGCGTCCGGTCCAGCACCTTGGCGAGCTTCTGCGTGCGCGGCGAGTAGTCGTGCAGTCGGCCGGCGAAGTACGACCGGATGCGCGGCAGCAGGTCCTCACCAGTGCGCGTGTTGCGGAACTCCGTGAAGAACGTGAAGTGGTTGATGCCCGACGCCTTCGCCTCCACGTCCCCGCGCCGGACACGGACCCGGCGGCACAGCCGGTTCACACCCATGGGCATCTCGTGGCACATGCCGACGTTGCGCACGCTCGTGGCGCGGTTGATCGCCAAGGTGACCCGACTCATCGGGTTCGAGAGGTTGATGAAGAACGCGTCGGGGCAGTAGCGCTCGACGGACCGGCAGATGCCGAGGGTGTTGTGGATGCTGCGCAGCGAGTGGAAGACCGCACCCGGACCGCCGTTCTCGCCGTTGATCTGGGTGGACCCGTGCGCCCGCGGGACCTCGTAGTCCTGGCGCCAGCTGGGGAACCGCCGGAACTCGGCGCTCGAGATGACGAAGTCGGCGCCCTCGAGCGCTGCTCCGGGATCACTGGAGCGGTCGACCACGATGGGTGCGCCGACCGCAGCGTTGAGCTTGACGGCGAACCGGTAGGCGCGGTCGAGCCGCTCGGCGTCCAGGTCGTGCAGCACCAGACGGGCGCCGCGCAGGCGCTCGGTGTGCACCACGTCGTTGACCATCGCCGGCCCGAAGGACATGCCCCCGGCACCGACCAGCGTGATCTTCGGAACTCGCTCCATCCGCAGCAATCTAAGGGTCGCGCGCGGGGTACGTCTCGCGCGCTGGAGCCGCAGATCCGACCAACCGGCTCAGCTCAGGGTGAACGCCGCCTCACGGGCATCCGGGTAGTTGAAGAGGCTGTTGTTCGTCACCCGCACGTAGCAGGTCGTGTTCTTCTCGACACCGGCCGGAGCGACGTCGGAGGCGGCGAAGCAGCCCCAGTCCAGGTCCCCCGACGGCTCCCGTCCCCGGAAGATCCGGACGACGGTCGATCCGCTCCCGGTGGCGGTGGCGTTCGGGTTCCACGACGACAGCGGCGCACAGTCCTGCCCCGGGTTGAACGACGGATCGCTCGTCACCTTGCGACAGATGTCGACGTACATCAGCTTCCCCGGGGTCTGGCCGCTCCAGGTGAACACCACCGGCTTCTCGCAGCCGGCGGTCACGCCCGTCACCGGATTCTCGGCCAGGACGGCATCGCCCGGCGGCACCGTCGACGGGAGCGGCGGCAACGGGAACGTCGGGCACGGGATGGTCGTCGTCGTGCTCGTCGTCGTGCTCGTCGTCGTGCTCGTCGTCGTCACGGGCGGAGGCGGTGGCATCGCGCACGACGCAGCGACGACCACGACGGTGGCGAGCACTGCGAACGCAGCGGTCCGGTGACGGTTGATGTGCGACATGGCTTCCCCCTCCAGTTCGACGGGGCCCACCCCGTGGGCACCGCTCCGTCTGTTGTACCGACCACGAACGACGTCAGCGTGGCCTGCCGGCCAACCCCGGGTGAACGCTCCGGTCGATCGACGGATCCGCACTCCCCTCGACCTCGTCGACCAGGGTCAGCCCGTGCGTCGTCTTCTCCCAGTGGCTGGGTGCCGTCACCAACTGCACGGCGGCCCGGAGCGCAGCGATCGACATGAGCACCCAGTAGAGCGGCGACAACACGGCCGCGGCGAGCAGATCGGGACGCCGGACCACCCGGGCCGTCACGACCGACACGTAGACGACCGACAGGTTGCCGATCGCCCACACCGCTGCCGCCAGGTAGTACGCCCAACCGGGGTACATGGCCTGCACGAACGCCGCCCGGGTCGCCAACCACACCAGCGCCAGGCCCCAGAACCACAGGTTCATCACGGCGAGCAGCGGCGTGCAGCCGACGAACATCACGAAGTGGTACACACCCCGCCAACCCAGGTCGTCGACCAAGGATCGGGGGTGTCGCCACGCCACCTGGAACGTCTGCAGGTAGCCCTTGTACCAACGGCTCCGCTGCTTCACCCAGTTGAGCACGTCGGTGTTGGGTTCCTCCATGGTCACCGAGTCCAGGATCCCGATGCGCCAGCCGCGACGCTGCAGCCGGATCCCCAGGTCGCAGTCCTCGGTCACGTTCCACGGGTCCCACCCGCCGACCTCGTCGATCGCCCACCGCCGGAAGTGGTTGCTCGTGCCGCCGAGTGGGACCGTCGCGTCGCTCAGGACCAGACCCGGCAGGTAGAGGTGGAACCAGGTGGCGTACTCGGTGGTGAACCAGCGGGTCAGCAGGTTGCGGTGACCCCCGTAGAAGAAGAGCCGGGCCTGCAGGCACACGACCTCGTCGCCGGCTCGGCGGAACGCCTCGGCGGCGCGACGGAGCTGCAACGGCTCGGGGTGGTCCTCGGCGTCGTAGATCGTCACCAGCTCGCCGTGGGCGAAACGCAGCCCGAAGTCCAGCGCCCGCGGCTTGGTCCGCGGCTCACCGGGCGGCACGAGCAGCACCCGCACGGGCAGGTCGGTGTCGATCGCCTGCGCGGCCTCGATCGTGTCGTCGTCGTCGGCCTCGAGCAGCAGCACCACGTCCAGCCGGTCCTGCGGGTACTCGAGACGTTCGAGGGCCTCGAGCAGCCCGGGCAGGATCTCCGGCTCGCCGTAGGCAGGGATGAGCACGGAGTAGACGGGGAGCTCGTCGTCGGGGAGGGCACGCGCCTCGGCGTCCGAAACGTGCATCGCCGGATCGTGTCGCAACGCCCGGCGGACCAGCGAGATCCGGTGCCAGACGGTCACCGTGTAGAGCACCGACGCCAGCGTGGTGAAGGTGACGGCGACCGCCACCGGGGCGAGCAGGACGAGTCCGACCACCACCGCGATCGCGACCACCCAACGCCAGGGACGCGACCTGGTGACGATCGGTCGGGCCGTCGCACCCGGATTGCGTTGCTCGACCTCGGCGAGCGCGAGCGCCAGCTCCCACTCGGGGTCGTGGACCGCCTCGATCCTCACCCGCCCGGCTCCCTCGGGGCGGGCAACGACGCCGCCTTGTCGGTGGCGGCCGAGACGACCCGCCGACCGAAGGTGACGATGAAGCTGCGCAGTGCGACCTCCCGTTCGCTCAGGTCGCTGCCGGCACGACCCTGCACGAACTCGTCCGCGCTGAACGCGAACTGGTCGGCGACGTCCTCGGTGACCTCGGGTGCGACCAGCCTGGCGCTGTCGACCTCGTTGAGCAGCAGCACGACGCGTTCGTAGCGGATCTGGTCGCCCTGTCGGACCGCCCAGATCCAGTAGAGGGTCGTCCACTTGAGCCCGTTGGCGGGGTCCTGCCAGCGCAGGACGGTCCCCGTGACGCCGCTACCCAGGTCGACGCGGCGGACGTCCTGCATGCCGTAGCCGTGGAACTGGTAGCAGGCCTCCAGGCCGAAGTCGCTGAACGACTGCAGGTTGGAGGTGTTGATGACGTCGGCCAGCACCGGAACGTCGGTGCGCAGGTCGGTGGTGCCGAACCCCCGGTAGCTGAAGCGGACCCAGGTCGAGTCCTCACCGAAGAACCGCTTGCCGTTGGCGAACGTCGCCACGGGCTCGGCCTCGAAGCCGTCGAGGTCCGCACCCGACCGGGCGAAGCCGGCGAGTCGGGGGGTGCCGATCGACGATGCGATCGGGTCGTAGCGGGTGAGCCCGTGGTCGAACACACCGGCGAGCAGCGCCACAGGGAGCAGGACGAGCAGCGTCCGGCGGACGGTCGGCACGGCCCGCAGCACGGTGGCGGTCCGACTCGGTCCGCTGCGCTGCGGAAGCTGCAGGCCGAACCGGTGCGCGACGAGCACCATGAGCAGCACGCCGACGTTGAAGGACACGAGCCCGACGCCCGGGTGCAGCACGTCGATGGACGCGGTCTCACCCGCGAAGCGGCCCACGAAGATGATCAGCAGGATCCGGAGGATGTTGAGCACCACCATCAGGGCCGAACCCGCCGCCAACCACGCAGCCTTGCGCCACCGGCTGCCGCGCAGAACGAGTGAGACGGCCCCGGCGAGCAGCAGGAACCCGACGAGCCCGTTCGCACCCGAGCAGGCCGAGGCGATCTGCACCCGGAACCCCTGCTCGCCGTGCGGGATGATGAACGAGGTGTCGTCGCCCTGGACCGCCTCGGCCAGCGGCACGAACGACAGGATGATCCGCACCGCCCCGGCGGTCAGGTCGCTCAGATGGTCGAGCAGCGACTGGACCGCCCAGCGGGACGGCATGGGCCACGCCAGGAACAGGAACGCGACGGCGACCTTGGTCCGCCACAGCATCCGCACGCCGAACAGCAGCGTCACCACCCCGGCCACGAAGAACGGCATGGTGAGCAGGTCGATCCGCCACAGCCAGTAGACGACCGACAGGCGCGGCGGCAGCAGGACGAGCGCCACGAGCGCCACGGCGATCAGCGGGATCGCGACGATCCGGTCGACCATGCGGTCGTGGATCTCGGGTTCGCCGGCGACGGGTCGGGACAGCACGTAGCCCAACCCGATGCTGATGAGCGGGACGAGCCCCAGGTACGCGAGCGGGGTGTCGACGGTGATGCCGCGGAGCAGTGACCACAACGACGTGTGGTAGGCGATGACGACCAGCCCCAGTCCGGCCGCGGTGCGCAGTCCGACGCTGCGGACGTCACGGTCGGACCAACCCCGGGTCGGGCGGCCCAGTGCGGCGGTGGTGGCGGTCACGCGGCACCTCCGGGTGCGGGCCCGGCGGCGGGGCCGGACCGGCGTCGACGGACGAGCAGGCCGAGCGCGGCGCCGACGACCACGACCGCCGAGATCGGCAGCAGGGCCGTGATCGGGCTCTCGGACACGACCGGTGGCGGGAGCGGCACGGTGGTGGTCGGCGTGCCGGGGGCGACGATCCCCAGCGTGGCGATCTGCACCGGCGCCCCCAGCGCCCCGATGCAGCTCTCGACGACCTCCTGGCCCCCGACCGATCGGGTGAAGGACACGGCCTGGAACTCGATGGAGATCGAGCCTCCGGCCGGCGAGCTGACCGGGAACGATCCGGCCAGGAAGTCGTCACCGCCGTCCGGGATCGGCACCACCGCGCCGGCGGCGAGCGGGAGCGGGTTCGAGGTCTGGAGCTGCAGCGGCGGGGCGCCCGTTCCCACGGCGGTCAGCCGGACCTGCTGGGCCAACTCGCCCCGCTTGACCTCACCGAGCAGGTTCGGAGGTCCGAGGAGGCCGACCAGCACGGGCAGGCTCGTGTTCGCCGGCACGGCGGTGAGCGTCGAGACCCCGAGCACCGCCGTGACGGGCACGGAACCCGCCTGGCCGGTGACCGAGCACGCCAGCTGGAGCGTCACGGTTCGGGACTGCACCTGGACCGACGGCGGTGCCGTCGTCGTCGTGGTCGGTGCCGTCGTGGTCGGTGTCGTCGTCGTGGTCGGTGCCGTCGTGGTCGGTGCCGTCGTGGTCGGTGCCGGTGGCGGCGTGGTGGTCGGCGGCGTGACGGGGTCGGGCGGCGGTACCACCAGGTCGAGCTGGGTGAACGACTCGCCGAGCACCTCGGTGGCGGCGGCATCCTCGAAGCCGACCCCCGCCAACGACTCGCCCTCCGAGAATCCCGAGTCCTCCTGGACGCCGAGCACCTCGGCGACCGCCGCGCCAGACCCGCTGTCCGGTGTCGACGGCGGCGTCACGGCATCGCCGGGTGCGGTGGTCGTGGTGGACGGGGCGGTGGTCGTCGTGGTCGTCGCCCGGGCCGCCCGCTCCTCGGCCGGTGACCCACCACCGAGACGCGTCACGCCGACGACGGCCACGAGCGCGACCAGCGGGCCCAGGACGAGCCACAGCGTCCGCTGCCGGAGGACCGGGGGGAGGCCCATCAGTCCAGGAACCCCTCGTCGGGCGTCGGCCGCGGTTCGCCACGCGGGTTCAGCACCCGGTACAGGACGAACTCGCTGGTGATGTCCCCTTGGTCGCCCCAGGACTCGACCCGCTCGAAGTTCGCGTCCTGACCGCTCGCCAGACCCGGGTGCGCAGCCACCACGGCATCACCCGAGGACGCCGGCACCTTGAGCAGCACGTAGCGGACACCGAACACCGCCGGGTCCGACACGACCGCCTCGAAGTCGCGGTCGGACGGGATGATGAACACCGACGGATCGGCCGCTGCCGACACCACCGAGAACGTCGACGACGCGTCGGTCAGGATCGACCCGGGGACCACATCCGGGATGCGGTCGAGGTCGGCAGCCACCGTCGCCCCCCGACCCATGACGGACCGTGAGTCGTCGAGGTGGTCCCCCGAGACGCCTGCGATGACCGCGTCGACCGTCGAGCGGTCGTCACCGGCTCCCAGGTCGCCGTCCAGCACCACCGACCAGGACAGCAGCAGCCCCGGCACGAGCGACAGCACCGCCAGCGGGCGCAACAGCCTCGATCCGCCGGCCGAGCCCCCCGAACCGGACAGCAGCGCCGCGAGCAGCGCCGACAGCACCACGGCGCCGACGACGTAACGGAACCACGGGAACGTGTCACCCCGGCCCGCCAACAGGATCTGCAGGACCAGCGGGGACCCGACGACCGCCGCGGCCACACTCGCCCGGCGGGCCGTGCGTCCACCCAACCAGAGCGCCACCAGCAGCACCGGGATCAGCAGCGGCGCGGCGACCAGGAGCTGGCGCAGGTAGAAGCCGACCCGCCCGGGGACGCTCGTGTCGCCGATGATCGACTCGATCGCCCCGGCGCCGTCCCGGACGAGCGCTGCGTTGCCGTAGTCGGACGTCAGCTGCGCCAGCGGCTCCCCGACGATCACGTACGACACCAGCGACCAGCCGAGCACGCAGGCCGTGACCGGGAACGCGAGGATCGACAGGTCCAGCACCACGGCCCGGAGCCGGCGCCAGGTCGCCGACCGAGACGGCCCGACCGTCCCACGGGTCCACCCGTCGTCCGCCGGTCGACGCTGGGCGGAGACCACGACCACGAACGCCGCAGCCGCCAGGATCGACGCCGCCGTCTCGTACCGGGTCAGGTAGGCCGCACCCAGCGCAGCGCCGCCCAGCACCAGACCGCCCAGGTCGTCCCGCTCGGCCCACCGTGCCAGCGACCGGACCGCCAGGACGAGCAGGACCATCCAGCAGGCCTCGCTCATCCCGTTCGCGCCGTAGAGCAGCACCAGCGGGCTGGCCAGTGTCAACAGCGCGACCGTCCACCGGGCCCAGCGGGGACTCCCGGAGGTCCGGGCCCAGTCGACGAGTTGGGCGATCAGCAGGCCGGTGCAGATCGCCGACACGGTCGTGGCGGCGATCGACGCCGACGTGAGCTCGGGGAGCCAGGACCGGAGCGCCACGAAGGGCACCTGGAACAACGTCGGGAACGGGCCCCAGATGAACCCGATGGACTCGGGGTGCGGATCCCGACCGGCCACGACAGCGAGCGCACCCTGCACCCGGGAGATCGCATCGGCCGGGATGACGCCACCGCGTGCGGCCGCCACCCAACCGAGCACCATCAGCACCGTGGTGGTGAGCCCGCCGACCACGACCGCCTCGGCGCGGTGCGTGGACCGCTGCCCCGAGGCCCGACGGCGGAGTTCGGCCACACGGACCCGGACCAGGTGGTCGGCCTCGAGCACCGCCGGGTGCGACTCGTCGGCCACGACGACGTCGTCGACCGAGATCCGTGGGATGGGCACGCCACCGGCGGCGGCCAGGGTGCGCGCCGCCGTCACGGACCGACCCGCGATCACATCGGCCCGGTCCTCGGCGTCACGCAGGTCCTCGAGGAGCGAGTCCAGCCGGGCCCATCGACGGTCCAGGCCGTCGGCACCGGACCGGAGGGTGGCGGACAGGAACACGCCCGCCGCCACCTCGGGCGACGCCACCGGGTGGCCGGCAGGCGGGTGGCCTGCCACCGGGTCGAGCAGCTCACGCTCGTCGATCGACACGGGGTTCACCCGTCACCCGGCCCGGCGGCCCCCGCCGGGTCGAGTCGGTCGGCGAGCGCCCGCACCTCGGCGAGCGTGGTCCGCAGTTCGGCGCGGACGGCCCGCTGCAGGGCGGTCAGCTCGGCCATGGCGGCCTGCAGCTCGGACCGGTGGTGTTCGATCAACGCCACCGTCTCGGCGGACAGGCGGGCGAGCTCCTCGGCGTCCACGACCCGGACCTCGGCATGTGGTCCCGCAGGCGGCTCGGCTGCGGGCGGTCCGGCGGCCGCCGCCCCGTCGGCGGACCACGGCGCCGTCCCGGCCGGTGGGGTGGTCTGTCCGCTCATCAGCCTGGTGTCCTCGCACGATCGCCGTCGGTGCTCACCTGCCGCACCGGCACGCCGAACGGTACGGAGGCTCTCTGAATGGAAGCTGGCCGACACGTTGCCGTTGGCTGAACGTGTCGGTGCAAACCCTGAGACGATCCCCCAGGGCGAGGTCGCCGCTCGGGGCTCGCACCACGAACCCGCACCACGGGCCCGGAACGGAACCGGGGGTGCGGCCGCAGCCGCACCCCCGGATGTCCTGCCGCTCATCGACGAGCGACTGGGTCGTTCCCGTCGGTCAGGGCGCCGGGAAGATCTTGCAGACGCCGTTCGACCGCTCGGCCGCCGGCACCCGGATGAACCCGGTCAGCGTGTAGCGGTTGCCCAGCTCCACGAAGTTCGAGTTGCCCGTGTAGTCGTTGGTCGTGTGGTTGGCCGAGTTCTTGCAGAGGAACTCGGTGTATTCCCGCACCGCACCCGACTTGCCACCCGAGGCGACGGAGGCGTCAGGCGTGTAGACCAGAGGCGATCCGGCCGCCGTGGCTCCCCAGACGTCGTCCGACCCTGCGGCCGACGGCGTGGCGTCGACCTTCTTGGTCACGTGGAAGATGAACCGGGTGAACGGGTACGTGTTGTTGCTGACCGTCGTGGCGCTCTGGGCGATCCCGTTGACCGTCCACTGCTGGGCGGAGCCCCGCAGGTACGGGAAGGCCCGGAAGCTGGCCCAGCTCATCCACCAGAAGGCGTTGTTGATGTTGTTGATGGTGGTCGTGGAGGCCTCCACCGGCTTCGAGTCGTTCTCGAAGGGGAAGAACGCCGCACCAGCGCCGGCACCGTCGGTGTCCACCTTGCGCACGCAGGTTCCGGCGTTCGGGTCGAACCCGATGAAGCCACGGAACGTGGCGTAGGTGCCGGAGGCCGAGTTCATGCCGACGGGCTCGATCACCTGGCCGGCATCGGCCGGGTTGCCGGTGATCTGGTCCCACGTGGTGATGGAGCAGTTGTAGATGCCCTGGATCTGGGCCAGCGTGATGTTGGCCGGCGACCGGGTGCCGTAGGTGACGACGGACAGGCCGTCCTTGCCGATGGCCCAGAAGTTGGCGGTCGATTCACCCGAGGCGTTGGGACCCCGCGAGGAGCGGGCCATGTCGAGCTCACCGGCGAGCAGCTGCTTCACACCGGTGGACGAACCGGTCGGGAACACCTGGGTGTTCACGTCGTGGTCCCAGTTGCCCTTGATGTCGGTCTGCGGGTTCGTGGCCACGCCGTCGAAGCCGACGCACTTGCGGGTGTTGCCGGCCGGGGTGGTCGGGAAGCTGTTGATCGTCTCGCAGCCCTTGGCCTGGTTGTAGACGACGTCGAGTTCCTGGTTGATCCGGTAGGTCGTGTCCGACCCGCCCGTGACCAGCAGGTCCGGGAGGTCGTCGTAGCCGGATGGCTCCGGCGCCAGGGCGCCGGCGGTGCCGATGCCCGTGAGGAGGGTCGCTCCGGCGATGGCGCCGGCGACCAGGGACTTGACCTTCATGGTGTCTCCCTCGAGTGGGTGGTGGGTTGGGTTGGAGTTGCTGGGTTGGGGAGGGGTCCGGCCGTCCCCCTGGGGAGCCGACCGGACCCCGGGGGGATCAGGCCAGCGCCTGCTGGCGGCGCATGAACACGAAGCCGCCGATCAGCACGAGCGCACCGACCACGGGCAGGAGGATGGCCACGGGGGCCTCGGGGATCACGCCGCCGGACTCGACGATCGTGAAGGGGATGTCGGCGGCCTGGTTGTTGTTGAACAGGCTGTCGTTGGTGACCCGGACGTAGCAGGTCGTGAACTTCTGGATGCCCGCCGGGGCCTGGTCCGCTGCGGCGAAGCAGCCCCAGGGCTGGTCACCCGAGGGATCCGGTCCGCGGAAGACGGTGTAGGCGGTGGTGCCGCTCCCCGTCGGGGTGGCGAACGGGTTGGTGCTGGACAGCGGGGCGCAGTCCTGACCCGGGTTGAAGGTGGGGTCGCTCGACAGCTTCTTGCAGATGTCGACGTAGATCAGCTTGTTGGGGGCCTGGCCGGACCAGTTGACCGTGACGGGCGCCTCGGTCTGGCCGGGGGCGAAGGCCACCGGGTTCGGGTTGACCGAGCCGGTCGGACCCTGGGCGCCGGCCGGTGCGGCCACCGACAGGCTCAGGAGGAGCACCCCGGCGACAGCCGCAGTACCCAGCACTCGCTTCATCATGTTCAACAGCCTTTCGTCAGGGACGGCCCTCGCCGTCAGGGGCGACAATGCGGGACCCCGGACTGACTGGCAATGGCTTCGCGGCAGTGTTCCGCCGGTGTTCGTGACCAGTTCACCTGCCGCTCCGCTGACCGTCGGCTGGCGGCGATCCGGACACCTCCGGTTCGCTTCGATCGGCGCAGTCCCGGCGCCGCCCCGGGGCCGCACCGCGGTGCCACCTCCGGCCACGGCGCGGGGGCGAGTCGACTCAGTACGTGACCGGCAGGAACGAGTTCAGGTTGAACAGGACCAGCACGACGCCGATGGCGACGACCGGTCCGCCGATCACGACGGCGACGCCCAGGCTGTAGCGCCGCCGCAGGTCCCGGGCGGCGAACGCCCCGGCGACGGCCACCAGCGCCCCCGCCAGCAACAGGACGGCACCGGACGCCGGACGTTCGTCGAACGAGCCCACGTCCTCGGTGTCCGACACCGCCACCCGGGCGTCCTCCGGCACCTCGGGCTGCGGGCCGGATGCGGACGCCGTGACCACGACGCGCTCGCTGGAGAACGGCCCGCCGGCGCTGGTCACCAGGGTCAGCCGCGTCGGCCCGTCGGCCACCATGACCTCGGTGTCGCTGCCGTCCACCTTCGTCACCTCGGTCACCTTGTAGACGTAGACGCGATCGTCCCGGGTCCGCACGAAGATCCGGTTGCCGCCGACCAGCTGGTCGATCTGGCCGAACGGGTAGCTCCACAACGTCGAGTGACCCAGGATCACGGTGTTGCCCTGTCCGGGTGGGGCGCTCCCCTCCCGCCAGCCGGGCCCGCCCCGCAGCTGCACCGGTTCGGCACCGCGGGTCACGACCTGGTCCATCCCCAGGATCGGGATCTGCAGGAGCAGCGCCGCCTCACCGACCGCCACCTCGGTGGTCGGCTCCCGGTACTCGTCCCGGAGGTGCTGCTGGCGGACGCTCGCCGACTCGGGCAGCAGGAACACGACGAGCAGGGCCAGGGCGAGCAACCCTCCCAGCACCGCCAGCACGATTCCCCGTCCGCCCCGACCGCCGCCCGCCGACCCGGCGGCGTCGACGTCGTCGCCGGCCCCGGGATCGCCCGGCAGGGGATCGCCCGGCGGGGCGTCGGGATCCGGGCCGTACGACGGCACGTCGAAGCCGTCCGGGTCGTAGGCGGACGGCCATCCGGGAGCGTCGGGCGCGGCGGGGTCCTGCACACTCACCCGAAGCCGGTCCTGCGCTCGTAGAGCTTCCAGACGACCATGGCGAACAGGGCGCCGAGCCCCAGGGTCACGGCCCGGTCCAGCGGGGGCAGGGTCTGACCGGGAATGGGCAGGGGCATCCGACGGGACACCGCCGTGCCCGTCGCCCCGGCCGACGAACCGGCGGCACCCGACGAGGCTGCGGCGTCGACCGGTCCACCCACCGCCGCGCCGGCGTCGAGCTGCTCACCGGCCACCTCGGCGGCCAGCTCGTCGAAGCCGGCCGGGACGTCGGACGAACCCGTGTCGAACTCCACGTCGCTGAACCCGGCATCGGTGAACCCGGCGTCGAATCCTGAGCCCGACCCCTCGTCCGGCGGGACGGTCGGCTCGGGGGTCGCCGGTCCGGTGCACAGCTTCACCGGCGATCCGGTGAGCACCCCGCTCGGCACCCACGGGGTGCCGTCGGCGCTCGTCGAGACGGTTCCCTTGGCCGACGCGCAGTTCGACTCGACGATCCGGTCGGCGGCGGCCAAGGCCTCGCTGACCATCGCCGGGGTCAGACGGCCGTCCCCCACTCCGGCGGCGCGCCCCTGACCGGCGGTGACCTGCAGCCGGATGAACGAGGCCGCCGCGTTGGCCTCGTCCGCGGTCAGCCCGCTCGCCGGGACATACGCGCGGTTCACCCACGCGATCGGGTACGCGCCCTTCGCCGGGTTGGTCGACGCCGCCAGCGGCTTGCCGCCGTCCAGCGCCACGGCCGCGCTGATGCTGTCCGGGGTCGGTGACAACCACTCGCCGGCGGCGTTGCGGACCTGCGCCCGGAACAGCGGCACCCGCTCCGACGGCGGCTTGGCCGCGTTCAGGGCGACGGCCTCGGCC
>SXGS01132738.1_pt1 | contig 12814 bp, 8 predicted proteins | sample 3174681 | NCBI WGS metagenome assembly SXGS01 (sample SAMN11356861, study PRJNA531348) | freshwater metagenome | isolation source: freshwater sample F1-80 | place: China: Fuxian Lake, Yuxi | collected 2017-12-25
ACTACTCGATGTTCGGGTTCCAGCGTGTGGGTGACCTGATGTGGGCCGCCGGTGACATGCGGGCCAAGGGCTTCCTGCTGGGCGCTACCGCCGGGCGGACCACCCTGGCCGGCGAAGGCTTGCAGCACCAGGACGGCCACAGCCTGCTGGCCATGTCAGCCATCCCCAATTGTGTCGCCTATGATCCCTGTTATGCCTACGAACTGGCGGTAATCATCCAGGACGGTTTGCGCCGCATGTATCAGGAAGGCGAGCAGGTGTTCTACTACCTGACCGTCATGAACGAGAATTATGCCCACCCCGCCATGCCCGAAGGCAGCGAGGAGGGAATAGTCAAAGGCATGTACAGGATCCGGGATGCCGGCAAGGCGTCAAAGCTTCAGTTGCTGGGCAGCGGCACCATCCTCCGGGAAACCCTGGCGGCGGCCGACCTGCTCAAGGCGGAATATGGGATTGAGGCCGATGTCTGGAGCATCACCAGTTTCAACGAATTGCGCCGCGACGGCATTGATTGCGAACGCTGGAATCTGCTGCACCCTGACAAGCCCAGGCGTCTCAGTTATGTCGAGCAGCAGCTGGCGTCCACTCAGGGCCCCATCGTCGCCGCTTCCGACTACATGCGGATCGTTGCCGAGCAGATTCGCCCCTATGTCCCCAGAGCCTATTCGGTTTTGGGCACGGATGGATTCGGTCGCAGTGATCGCCGTTCCGAGTTGCGCCGCTTCTTCGAGGTTGATCGCAACTACATTACGCTGGCAGCGCTGAAATCGCTGGCCGATCAAGGTGAGATTTCGGCCAAGGTGGTTGCCAAGGCGATCTCCAGGCTGGGTATTGATCCCGAAAAGCCCAATCCGCTGACTGTCTGAGGATTCCAAATGGCTGTTGTTCAGAATGAGGTTCATGTTCCCGATATTGGTGACTACAAGGATATTGAAGTCATCGAAGTGCTGGTGAAGCCGGGGGATGTCATCCAGGCGGACGATTCACTGATCACGCTGGAAAGCGATAAGGCCGCCATGGAGGTGCCTTCGCCGCTGGGAGGTACCGTGAAAAGCCTGGCGATCAAGCCCGGTGATCGGGTCAGTAAAGGTGCGCTGATTCTGGTGCTGGAGGCGGAAGCCGAGCCGGCGGCCCCAATCCCTGTGCCAGAACAACCCCCGGCCGCGCCAGTCGCTGACGTCCCGGCTTTCAAGGCAGCGGAGCCCGCCCCTCCAGTCAGCCAGGCCAGCTCAGAGCAGGAAATTTGCGTTCCCGATATTGGTGACTACAAGGATATTGAGGTCATCGAAGTGCTGGTTAAGGTGGGGGACAGGATCAACGCGGATGACTCGCTGATTACCCTGGAGAGTGACAAGGCCGCCATGGAAGTGCCGGCACCCGTTGGCGGCCTGGTCAAGGCACTGCGGGTCAAGGCCGGTGATCGAGTCAGCAAGGGATTCCCGATTTTATTGCTGGAGGCCAGCGGTTCGGCGCCGGCTACTCCGGCGGCGTCTGCCGTGTCGCCGGAAGCGGCTATAGCCGCACCCCATGCAGCGGTGGCTGGAACCGTGGCCGTGCCGCCTCCTTTCCACCGTGCACCGGTTATGGCCGAGGGCCAGGCGATGCCGCCGCACGCCAGTCCGGCCATACGCAAGTTTGCGCGCGAGCTGGGAGTTGCTCTGGAACGGGTCAAGGGCACCGGCCCGAAAGGGCGCATTGCCCGCGAGGATGTTCAGCAGTTCGTCAAGCAGAGTCTGCAACGGGCCGAACAGTCTCCGGCAGGCGGTGGACTGTCCCTGCCAATGGCCCCGGAAGTCGATTTCAGCCGTTTCGGTCCGGTCGAAAATCAGGCACTGACCCGCATCCAGAAGCTCTCCGGCCCGAACCTGCACCGCAATTGGGTATCGATACCGCATATCACCCAGTTTGATGAAACGGATATCACCGACCTCGAAGCGTTTCGAGTTTCGCTCCGGAGCGAGGCGGAAAAGCGCGGAGTCAAGCTGTCGGTTCTGCCATTTGTCATGAAAGCCGTTGCGGCTTCCCTGAAGGCTTTCCCGTCCTTCAACGCCTCGCTGGCACCCAGCGGCGATACGCTGATCCTGAAGAAATACTTCCATATCGGGGTTGCCGTCGATACGCCCGATGGCTTGGTCGTGCCGGTCATTCGCGATGTGGATCAGAAGAGCGTATTCGATCTGGCCGCCGAGCTCAGTGATGTCAGTCTGCGGGCGCGCGGCAAGAAGCTGCGCGGAGCCGATCTGGAGGGTGGCTGCTTTACGCTATCGAGTCTGGGCGGGATTGGCGGTACGGCTTTCACGCCGATCATCAATGCGCCTGAAGTGGCGATCCTGGGGCTCTCCAGGAGCCAGATGAAGCCGGTTTATCAAGGCGGACAATTCGTCCCCCGGCTGATGTTGCCGTTATCCCTGTCTTACGACCATCGTGTAATCGACGGCGCACAAGGGGCGAGATTCATGGTTCATCTCAGCAGCGCCCTGGCGGATTTGCGGCGGGTGTTGCTCTGAAAAACCCGGCGGCCCAGTCCCTTAACCAATCAGCGGTTTTATAAATTATGAGTGAGAATACCTCTTTGCATGCCGAAGTCCTGGTCCTCGGCGGCGGGCCCGGAGGTTACACCGCCGCCTTTCGCGCTGCCGATCTCGGCAAGCAGGTGGTGCTGGTCGAACGCTATCCCACCCTGGGCGGTGTCTGTCTCAACGTCGGCTGTATTCCTTCAAAGGCTTTGCTGCATTCTGCCCAGATCATTCACGAGACCGCAGAAAGTGCGGGCACGGGGGTCAAGTTTGCCCCGCCCGAGATCAATCTGGATAAGGTGCGCGACCATAAGAACAAGGTGGTGAAGACCCTGACCATGGGCCTGGCGTCAATGGCCAAACAGCGTGGTGTCACGGTCGTTCAGGGGGTTGGCCAATTCACCACGGACAAATCGCTGGCGGTGGCCACCACCGGGGGCGAGCAGACCGTTACCTTCGGCCACGCCATCATTGCCGTGGGATCTCAGCCGGTCAAGATTCCGGGCTTTCCGCATGATGATCCACGACTGATCGACTCAACGGGGGCGCTGGAACTGGCGGATATTCCCCGGCGGCTGCTGATCGTCGGCGGTGGCATCATCGGACTGGAAATGGCGACGGTGTACCACGCGCTGGGTTCGGCCATCACCGTGGTCGAGCTAATGGATCAGTTGATTCCCGGCTGTGATGCGGACCTGGTTAAGCCGCTGCATCAACGTATCAGGAAGTGGTACGACAATATCTACCTCAAGACCAGGGTGAGTCGTATCGAGGCCAGGGCCGAGGGTCTGGAGGTCTTTTTCGAAGGTGAGGGTGCCCCAGTATCCGAGCGGTTCGACAAGGTGCTGGTGGCCGTTGGCCGTCGCCCCAACGGGCTGGGGATTGGCGCTGAAAAAGCCGGGGTGCGGGTCGATGAGCGGGGTTTTATCCCGGTCGATGCCCAGCAACGGACTAATGTGCCGGGCATCTTCGCCATTGGTGATGTGGTTGGCAATCCCATGCTGGCGCACAAGGCCACGCATGAGGCCAAGGTGGCGGCTGAAGTCATCGCTGGTCACAAGTCCGCATTCCAGGCATTGACCATTCCCGCCGTGGCTTACACCGATCCGGAGCTGGCCTGGATGGGACTGACCGAAACCCAGGCACAGGCGCAGGGCGTCGCGGTTGCAACTGCGACCTTTCCCTGGGCGGCGAGTGGTCGAGCACTCGGCATTGGCCGGCGCGAGGGCCTGACCAAAATCATCGTCGACAAGGAGACGCATCGTATTCTCGGGGCCGGAATGGTCGGGCCCAATGCGGGTGAACTCATCGCCGAAGCGGTCCTGGCACTGGAAATGGGCGCCGACGTTGCCGACGTTGCCCTGACCATCCACCCTCATCCCACACTCTCGGAAACATTCCCCTTGGCGGCGGAAATGATCGAGGGGACGATTACCGACCTCTACATAAAAAAGTAAATTACCTGTCCGGGCCTTTCCAGGGCGCTACCTTGAATAACAGCAGCATGCCGGGCAGGGTGGCGGCAAAACACAGATAGAAGAACCGCTCCCAACCCAGGGCGTCGATGTGCAACAGGGCGGTTTCGCCGATCCGGAGATCGCCGCCTTCGACGAGAAATCCCGTTAGCGAATTTGCCAGCGTCCGGGGTGTGGCTGACAGGCTGGTAAAGAGGGCGAATTGTGTGGCGGTGTAGGCCGGGTGGGTGGTGGTGGCGGTGAACGCAACGAAAGCCGCTGTGCCGAGGCCCACACCAAACGCTTCTGCGGCGATGATGGAAGCCAGTCCGGGGAGGGTGTGCCCCGCTGTGGCCAGCCAGGCGAAGCCGAGAATGACCACGGCTTGCAGTACCCCAAAAATCCACAGGGATCGGTTCAGGCCCAGCTTGATCATCCAGATACCGCCCAGTATCCCGCCGATGACATTCGGCCAGAGTCCCGCATTTTTGGCGATCATGCCGATTTCCGTCTTCGAATATCCCATATCCAGATAAAACGGCGTTGCCAGCGAGGTGGCCATGCTGTCGCCCAGTTTGTAGAAAAAAATGAAGGCCAGTACCGACAGTGCGTTGCCCCATCCTTTGCGACCGATGAACTCATGAAAGGGCTCGACAATGGCCTGCCGCAGGCTGGCGGGCGCCCGAACCGAAGCCGGGGGCTCCTTGACCAGGAGTGTCATCAGGAGGCCGGGCAGCATGAATAGCGCCGTGATGCCGTACACCCAGGGCCAGGATAGATGATCGGCAAGGATGAGTGAGAGTGATCCGGGAATCAGTCCGGCGATCTTGTAAGCATTCACATGGACGACGTTGCCGAGGCCCATTTCTTCGTCCTTGAGCAGTTCACGGCGGTAGGCGTCGATGGCGATGTCCTGGGTGGCGGAGAACAGCGCCACCAGGAGGGCGAGGCTGGTGATCTGAGCCATGTCGGTTTGCGGCGAGAGCCAGCCAAACCAGGGGATCATTGCAATCAGGGCCAGCTGGCTGAACAGCATCCAGGTTCGGCGTCGCCCCATGCTCAGTCCGTAACGGTCACAGAGGGGCGCCCAGACAAATTTCCAGATATATGGAAATTGCACCAGGGCCAGCAAACCGATCGCCTTGAGATCCACCCCGCCTTCGCGTAGCCATGCCGATAACAGGCTAATCAGAACAAACAGGGGTAATCCGGAGGAAAATCCGGTGACGACACACAGCAGAATTCGCTGGTTCAGCAGGCGTTCACGGAGGGAAGGGGTAGTCATAGTCGATAATGAGCGGTGCATGGTCGGAAAAGCGTGTGTCCCTGTAGATGGCAGCGTCACGCAGCAAAGGTTTGAGTGATGGACTGACCACCTGGTAATCGATACGCCAGCCGACATTTTTGGCCCACGCCTGACCCCGGTTTGACCACCAGGTATATTGGTCGGGCTCACTATTGAGCGCCCGGAAGGCATCCACCCAGCCCTCCTGGTCAAAGACGACATCCAGCCAGGCACGTTCCTCCGGCAGAAAACCGGAGTTTTTCTGGTTGCCCCGCCAGTTTTTAAGGTCGATGGGTTTGTGAGCGATGTTCCAGTCACCGCAGAAAATGTAATCCCGGCCAGAACGGGCACACTCGCCTAAAAAGGGCAGAAATCGCTCCAGGAAGCTGAATTTTATGGCTTGCCGTTCTTCGCTGGAGGAGCCGGAGGGAATGTAAATCGAGACCACACTGAGCTTGCCGAAACGAAGCTCCAGGTAGCGTCCTTCGGCGTCCATATCTGGCCAGCCTAGCCCTTTGATCACGGCTTCGGGTTTCTCACGGGTGTAAATAGCTACACCGCTATACCCTTTTTTTTCCGCGTCCAGAAAATAACCCTGGTGAGAATCGGGCCAGAAGTGGGATTCCGTCAGCTGATGTTCCTGTGCTTTGGTTTCCTGGATACACAAGATGTCCGCCTGTTGTGCATCCATCCATTCAAAAAAGCCCTTGCGGGCGGCGGATCGAATGCCGTTGGCATTCAGGGTCACAATGCGCACAGTCTTCGTAACCTGTTGGTAAATATGAACATTATTTTCTTGTTGTGTTGATTGCTACTCATCGGTGGCTACTCACAAAGCCATTCCCAGGCGGATTCTGGCACAAAAACCCCGCCTTTCAACTCACAGGCTGAACCCGGCGCATGGTCATGTTGATCAAGCCATTTGGCGGGTGCCGGGGCTGTCTAAATAATCCGGCCTTCATTTCTGTAATGCGGGCCGGGTTCGCAGTTCACGGGTCAGCACGGCCAGAGCAACCGCAAGCTCGTGTATGGGAAGCGATGCCGATTCGCGCGCATTGGCTTTGGCGATCTGGCCGCTTAGGGTATAGTTAAGCTTTTTTCGTGCCGATCTGTTCGGTCAATTCTCAGTGAGTGGATGGTACCCCGCATGTTCTTTCTGGATGTGAAATCAAGCCTTGCCCGTTGCGCCGCGCTGAATCTGATTTTACTGTCAGCGCTGGCCCTGGCCTTCCCTGGCGTGGCGGACGAGACACCGGCGGCAAGCGCGGTGGCCGCCCCCCCTCAGCCTGCCAATCCTGTTGGCACGGGCGAACCGGCGGCCGCCGCCGCCCCATCCAGTGAGGCAATAGATCCAGCGTCATTGCCAGCGGCTTCCCCCGCCGGCAGGCAAAAGGCAACCCCAACCCCAACCCCAACCGAAGCCATGGCGGCGGTTCAGGCGGCTGCCGGTGGTTCAAGCGGCAACCCTGATGCGGGGCATGCGTTTGGGTATGACGCTTTTCGCTCCGGGGGCGAACTCATTAGCGAGGGCCCCGTTGATGACAGTTATCTCATCAGTCCCGGCGATGAAATCGTCGTATCCCTCTGGGGACAACTGGTTGAAACGCTCAACCTGACGGTGACCCCCGAGGGGTTTATCGACCTCCCCGATCAGGGAGGCAGAATTCAGACCAATGGGGTGTCCCTGAAAGACCTCAGGCCGAGGGTTATGCAGGCGCTTTCATTGATTTACGCCGCCTACATTGACCCGCTGGACTCCTCGAAAAGCAAGGCGTTTGTCGATGTCCAGCTGGGAAAACTGCGCAAGCTGTCCATCTTTGTGGTGGGCGAAGTCAATAAGCCCGGTGCTTTCAATGTGAGCCCGGGTGTCGCCAATGTGATTAACCTGCTCCACAATGCGGGTGGACTGCGCGACAGTGGGTCGTTACGGAACATCAAGATCCGCCGCAACAGCGGAAAAATCGACAGTATCGATCTGTATGGTTTTCTCCTTACCGGCGAGATTGACTTCTCAGCGATCCGGTTGGGGCCAGGTGACTACATCGTTGTGCCGCTCAAGGAAAAGTCCGTCACGATCGAGGGCGAAGTCAACCGGCCCCACGCCTACGAAATCGTGGGTAATGAGGGTGTGCGGGATCTGGTCAGGTATGCCGGTGGATTTACTCCCGATGCCTACCTCAAACGTGTGCAGATACACCGCTACGAGGTGAATCGTGGGGGAGTCCTGGTGGATCTCGATCTCGATATTCTGAGCACTCAGCCAGAGGCCAATCCGCCGCTGATGAATGGCGACAAGCTGTCTGTTGGCAAGAACATTCAGGTCCGGAAAAACAGTGTGAGCATCCATGGGGATGGCATCACGCGAGCGGGAACCTACGAGTGGACGCCGGGTATGACGCTCAATGACCTGGTGGAAAAGGGCGAGGGTCTGCGGGAGTATGCCTTTCTGGGGCGAGCTGACCTGATTCGCACGGAGAGCGATTTTTCAAGGAAACTGTCGGTTCTCTCGCTGAATGAACTGTACCGCCGTGGCGATGACGGCAAGATCACCTTCACGGCCAATGCGGAAAAAAATCTGCCACTGAAGGAAATGGATGAGGTGATTATCCAGTCGAGTCCCGGTATGACGGGAGCCAATCAGTTCGTGACCCTGGAAGGGAAGGTGAGAGAACCGGGAAGATTCGCTCTTGCAAAAAACATGAGTCTTTACGATGTTATTTTTGCTCGCGGGGGATTCCAGGACGATGCGTTAAGAAAATCGACATTCATGGATACTGCCCATATTTTTCGAACCATACCGGGTCTGGTCGGGAAAAAGATTATCCCTTTCAATTTAGGGGCGCTGTTGTCGGGAGAGGCTTCGGCCAACTTGCCGCTTGAAGAAAATGATGTCGTTCACATTTACTCGTATGACGATGTGAGGGTTCACAGGCAGGTCAGTATTGAGGGGCTGGTCAAGAATCCCGGTGAATATGACATGGTGGAGGGACTCACGCTGGAAGATCTGATCGTGATGGCGGGTGGCCTGCTGCCCGAGTCCTTCAAGGCCGAAGCGGCGATTGCCCGGTCTGAGCGAGAGGTGCCGCTGACCGATGGGGATTTGTCCGCCTTGACGATGATGAGTGTTCCTGTTGATGTGAGAAACTTTATAAAGCTTCCCGCCGAACAGCGAACGCTGCTTAAGCCGGATGACCGGATAACCATCAGGAGTGTGCCGGGCTGGGAGAGGGTGGGCGTGATCCGGGTTCGAGGACAGGTCAGGGCCCCTGGTAATTACGCGCTGCCGCCGGGGATAGAGCGCTTATCCTCGGTCATCAAAAGGGCCGGCGGTTTGACCGGGGATGCCCTTGCCGAGGGGGCCTATGTCCAGCGCAGTCTGGGTATCATCAAGCTCGAAGAAAGGAATGGAAAAAATTACCGCGATGTCACCATCAATTTGCCAGCCGCCCTCGCTAATCCGGGGGGGACGGATGATATTGTCATCGAGCCGCAGGATGGAATTTTTATTCCCCGCAATTCCGGGGTGATCGAGGTTCGCGGGGCGGTTAACCGGGAGTTAACCCTGCAACACAAGTCAGGGCGGACCCTGGGCGACTATATTGCACTGTGCGGTGGCTATATGGGCAAGGCGGACCCAGCCGAAGTCAAAGTGTATGGCCCCAACAAGGCCGCGATTGCATTGTCCGTTACCGCCGGTACCGGCAAGAGCAAGGGTAAGAGTTTAGCGGCACTGGTGATTCCTCCGGGTAGCGTGATTGAGGTGCCCTTCCTGCATGAGAATGAGCGCCTGCTGACCGTGGAGGTGATGGGTGCGGTGAACCATCCCGTGATGATCCAGCACATGGAAGGCGCGCCCCTGGGTTATTACCTGAATCTCAGTGGCGGGTTCACCCAGGCGGCCGATATTGATGGCATGAGCGTTCTGGCGCCTGACGGCAGCCTGCTCAAAAAACAAGGTAACCAGACGTTTAATCCGGTGATTAAAGGGGGTAGCCAGGTGATGATTCCGGTCAAACCTGCATTAGATGCAGGCGTAAAATGACTACCGGGGATTCTGGCAATCGAAAAGTCGAGCCCGCTTCAAGGGCGGCCCCTGCAATAGAGCAGGATTCCATTCATGATTATGATGACGAGAGCATAGAGGTACTGCCAGTCATCAATCTGTTGCTCAGAAAACGCGGACTGATCCTGAAGCCCGCCGCTTTGCTGGCGCTGGCGGTGGGTTTGTTCACGCTGACCTTGCCGCCGGCCTACACCGCGACGGCCACGTTCATTTCATCGGGTAGCGCTGGTTCGGCTTCAGCGGCGCTAGGGCGCGAAGCCGATGCGGATTTGTCCCTTGTTGCTGGGCTGACCGAATATTATCAAGCCCTGCTGCAAAGCGATGAATTTCTGAAATCGGCATTAAAACGCCAGTATTCCAATGGCGTGAACAAGCCTCCGGCCGGGCTGGGCGCTGCGCCTCCCGATGAGCAGGCTCTGGAGGCGCTGGTGGGCTCATTGAAGGCGGAGAAGAGGATATCCATTGAAAAGGCAAAAGCATCCTCCCTCCTGGCCACTATTCTGATGCTGAAAGTCTCCGGGAGGGATCCGGAATTGGCCAGACAAATGGCCAGCAATGTGCTCGCTGAACTGTCGGCCTATGGCGGTGATGCAAGAACGCAGAAAGCCATCAAGGATAGGGACTTTATCCAGGATCGGCTGAATGAGACGGCGGCCAGGCTAAGGTCGGACGAGGCGGCTCTGGCCCATTTCTCCATGCGTAACCGCAAAATCGTGACCCCTGATCTTGAAAATGAGAAGACGCGCTTACAGCGGAGTGTCTCGGTTCAGGAGGGGATTTTTCTCGATCTTGGGAAAGAGCTTGAAGCGGCCAAGATAAAGGTTCAGGAAAATTCGAGTGTTTTGCAGGTTCTGGAACAGCCTGTCAGCCTCAAGACGGGGCCTAAAAGGCGTCTTTACTTGATGCTGGCGTTCTTTTTCGGGCTCCTGTTTTTCAGTGCCAGGATCATTGTCCGGGATTGGTGGAGCCGGCTCGACGACAGTAATATCCAGGAGCGGGAGCTCGTACAGCACTTGATGGAAATTCGGGAAGAATCTCTGGGTGCGCCGAGATCAATCGTTCAATATGTCCTTTCTGCCGCGCCCACTGTGGTCAGCCGGATTCAGGCATACCGCCGTCGCCTGCGGTCTCGTCGCGCCTGAATTGAGCCTCGCGAATTCATGTGAGAGTAACCGCATGAGCCAGCCTTTTCGTGTGGTGGTCTGGATGACCGGGTTCCTGGCGGGGGTGTCGGTGCTGGCGTTCATGGTCTGGAGCCGGCTCGTCGGCATCTTTGCCGCCAACCCCTTTTTCAATATCGTGATCTTGCTGGTACTGATGGTTGGCATACTGGCAAATTTCCGTCAGGTCATCCTGCTGGCGCGTGAGGTCGACTGGATCGAGGGGTTTCGGCAGTCTGACCCGGACGGGTTTCTTCCGCGTGAACCACGGTTGCTGGCACCGATGGCGCGTATGCTCGCCGGGCGAGACCGGAGCCGCTCGGCGCTGTCGGCACCCTCAATGCGCACCATCCTGGACAGCGTGCAGCTGCGGCTTGAGGAGTCCAGGGATCTCTCGCGTTATCTCATTGGTCTGGCGATCTTCCTGGGGCTACTGGGGACTTTCTGGGGGCTGCTGGTGACTATTCGCGCCGTCACCGACATTATCGGCTCTTTGAATGTGGGCACCGACGCCGTTGCCATGTTCTCTGCCTTGAAGGAGGACATTAAAGTACCGCTGGGCGGTATGTCGACCAGCTTCTCGACCTCTTTATTTGGCTTGTCCAGTTCGCTGATTATCGGGTTCCTGGATCTGCAGGCGGGTCATGCACAGAATCGTTTTTACAACGAGCTGGAGGACTGGTTGTCCGGGATGACCCGGCTGTCGTCGGGGAGCCACATTGAATCAGACGCCTCTGTTCCGGCCTATGTCCAAGCCCTGCTGGCGCAGGCCGCAGATGGTCTCGAACGGCTGCAACGGAGCGTCGCCGATAATGAACATGAGCGGCAGGCGGGCAATCACCAGTTGGCGGCCCTCGTGCAGCAGATAGAGAGGCTCAGTGACCTCATGAGCCGGGATGCGCGGGATCGTCAGGCCAGTATTGCGGCACAGGATGAGTTGCGGGGAGTATTGCAGCGAATCGCTGCTCAGGCTCATCCCGAGTCACGTTTAACCGATGAACTGCGGTCAGAGTTCCGGCTGCTCACCCGCACTATCGCGGCGGCACTGGAAACCCGGCAAGTGACCGGCAGGGATAGCCGATGAGCACATCCATTCGCCGCCGGCGGGGAAATCTGGATATATGGCCTGGTTTCGTGGATGCCCTGACTTCACTCATCATGGTCCTGATGTTCATGCTGCTGATTTTCGCCATAGGGCAGTTCGTTTTGTCCGATACCCTCGCCGGTAAAAGCCGCACACTGGACAGTCTGAGCTTGAGGGTTGCTGAACTTAGCAAAACAGCGGCAAAAAATGAGGAGGTCCGCCGTTCACTGGATGCCCGCATTGCCGAATTGACCCGGTTGTTGGATATCACTCAACTTGACCGCGACCGTTACAGGACAGCGCTGGATGAACAGGACGCCAGGGCGGTGGCACTGACTAACGATATTCAGGCACTCGAAGCCTTGAAACGTCAGTTCGAGGCAGAAGTAGCCCAACTGCTAATCCGCATGAATGCGTCGGTCGAAGCGTCCCGGCTCAAAGACGCGAAAATTGCCGAACTGGATCGGCAATTGAAGATGGTGTCTGCCGAGCAGGTGAGCGAACTGCAGAAATACCGCTCGGAGTTTTTTGGAAAACTGCGAGATGCCCTGGGTCAGCGCGACGATGTAAAAATTGTGGGTGATCGCTTCGTGCTGCCCAGCGATATTCTCTATGACTCGGGTTCCGCTGATCTGGGCGCTGAAGCAAAAGAGCGCTTATCCACACTGGTCAGCACGATCCGGGATGTCAGCCAAAAAATCCCTGACAAAATCGACTGGGTTTTGCGGGTTGATGGGCACACCGACAAAGTACCCATCGTCACCGGGAAATTCCCGTCCAACTGGGAATTGTCCTCATCCCGGGCGGTGGCCATGGTCAAGTTCCTGATTGCCCAGGGTATCCCGGCCAATCACCTGTCCGCAAATGGTTTCGGTCAGTATCAACCTCTGGATACGCAGGAGACAGCCGTTGCCCTTGCCAGGAACCGGCGGATTGAATTGCAGTTGACCAACCGTTAGATAATGGCGGGTAGCCTAGCGGCTGTTTAAGGACGACAGGAATCGGCTGAAGAAACTGGCCCGATCCTTGTTCCTTTCTCTCGCGTCCTTGAGTGCCTGTTCCAGTTCCTGTTTAAGCTTTAAGGTCGGAGAGTCGCGATTCGTTACTGATACAGGTCATCGGTTACTCTCTCTTTCCAGGGGAGGAGGAATTTTCTACTCAGGAACGCACATGATCCAGTCTTCGGCAGTCTCGCGGGTGAAAGTGGGCCGTGCGCCCGGTCAATCGCCTCAAGGCGTGCTAATCAAAATCC
>SXGS01776991.1_pt1 | contig 12814 bp, 10 predicted proteins | sample 3174681 | NCBI WGS metagenome assembly SXGS01 (sample SAMN11356861, study PRJNA531348) | freshwater metagenome | isolation source: freshwater sample F1-80 | place: China: Fuxian Lake, Yuxi | collected 2017-12-25
GATCCTAAGAAGTTGTCGCCGGATGACGCGGTCACCATGACGATCAAATACCGCGATGCGATCACCGGCAAAGAAGCGACCCAGTCGTATCGCACCTCAGTCACCGCCATGATGGACGCAGACCCACACAACCTAGCAAAAGGACGCGCTTTGATGGCTTGGACCGAGGTTCTCACCGCACAGGCCATGGGCGGGGATCCTTGCGGTGCGCCGCTCACCGCCTACGCGGAGCAGGCGAGCCGCGTCGCAGACGACGCCGAGATCGCCTATGTCACCAGCTTGATCGCCCAACGTTGCAATGTACCCGCGATGACGCCCGCCCCCACCGTGGCCTATAAAGTTCGCGTGGACAGCGACGTACCCATCGCCGAAGTGACGCTCGATTGCGGTGATCGCCGTCAGGTCCAAAAGTTGTCCGGCAGCGACACCATCGCCCGGTTCACGCCCAAATCCGGATCGTGCCGCTTGGTGCTCGACGGAAACGTGCCGATGGAAACCGTGGTGAAGGTCTCCAACGCCGGCGGCGACGTAAAATGCACCGTGCGCGGCGGACGGATGAGCTGCGGCTGATTCCTCGCCTTGTTCCAAAAAAGCCCCGGTACTCACCGGGGCTTTTTTGCATCCGTCTCGCTACGCCTCGTACCTGGCCGCTGGAATACGTCCCATGGACCCCATCAACTTCTGTCGGACCTGCGGATTCACCGTTTTGGGGTCCTCCCGTAGGCCGAGCTTCGCACGGAGCAGATTTCCCATTTCATCGGCTACATCCGCACGAAATCCAATCCGCTTCCAATACATCACCATTTCTTCCGGTTGAACACCCACAATCGGTGCGCCGATGAACAGGCCGATGGTCGCTTGAAGAAATTCCGGCGTCTTAATGTCCTCGATCATCAGCTGCAGCTGGAACATTTCCGCGACCTGCATCCCGATTCCAGGCTCCCATAGCTGAATTCCGTTCGGGCCCCACGCCAACGTGGCCATCGGATCCCAACGGGTATCGGCGAGCGCCCCAATGGCTTGGACAATGCCCTTTACGATTCGAGGGTCCATACCCAAATTAAACAGCACATTGTAAAGCTCGCGGTCCATCGACTTGGAAGAGGCATCCGTCTTCTGTTCCGCTTCCGGAGCCTGTTTTCCCGCGAGGCGCTCCTTCATGAAGTCGTTGCCGAGGAATTTCTGTGCGGTTTGGGCGGGAGCGGGGGGAGATTTCGCGGACGAGGCGGCGTCCGCCACCTTCGCGAGCCGCTTCATCGAATTGTCCAAGCCAACCTCCAGGAGAAGAGCGCCCTTTCCATTATGGTTCACCTTTCGATGGGCAACAAGCTGAACATGGATATACGCAAATGTCCCATGCTTCTCCTCTCGCTGATCGCCTGCCAACAGCCCTTCGACGCGGATCGCCACGACCTCATCGGCGACCGAATCGTCGCGATCGAAGCACGAGCCTCCGATGGCGGCATCCAGCCAACGGCCACGCTGCTGCGTAATGGCCGACTTTGGACCGATGATGTCGACGATCTGCGTTGGTTTGCTTTGTCGGGGGATCCCGAGCAAGCCATTCTCGGCATTGACCCCGAGGCGCCGGATCAACTCGGACCCACACCTCAGTTCTCGAATTCAACCGCCGCGGTCGGACTTTGGTTTCGCGGAGAGCGCGCCTGGCTGGAACTCGGCAACGAACAAGACCTTTCATTCGCTGGAATCGCGCAGAGCACCCTGTCCAAAACGCTGGAAACTCAACAAGCCGAAGATCTGACCATCGAACAACGCTCCCTCTGGACCGCGGTCCCAACTGAAGCGTTCGCGCCAGGGGAACTCGGACGCTTTCAGGCTGATTTTCTCAACCCTGACGCCAATCCCACCCTGCGTTGGATGAGCACCGGAGGCACCTTTCTGGAGCTCGATCGCACCACTTCGGACTGGGCTCCAGCTACGGTCACCATGGATGACGACGACGTAACCCTGGAACACGCGCTCTCCGACGGCGTTTTCCCACTGGTCGCCCTAGCGGTCGACCCCGACCATGGAAATCGGGTGCGAATACAGGAGTTTCACATAGGGGAATTGCCTGGTGGCGTACGGACATCCAGCGGGCGTTGGCTTCCGGCCGAGGACATCCCAGCTTCCGATTGGGTTTGGGTGACACTGCAGGCCGACGACGACACCCCCACCGGCCTCCGCCTGAGCGATGTCGAGCCCGCAACACCCGACTTGAACGCCGAGGATCCCTACGGAACCGAAGCACTCGCCTGCGCGGTACCGCTGGAAGGCACTTTCGAACCCAACGTTCTCGTCGATGGCCGTTGTTCACGTGCGCAGTTGATCGGCCACCGAGTGATGATCGAGGTGACACCGTGATCCCCTGGTGGTCCCTCGGCGCGTTGGCCGCCACGATCGACGGACGCGCGCTCGAACGCGGAAACAACGAGCCCGTCGCGGGAGTGGAGCTCCAGATCGATGGGCGCGTGTGGGTTTCCGATGAAAAGGGTCGATTTTCTCTGGACCTTCCGGAGGGTCCGGTCGTCATCGAAGTGCGGCATCCCGATTTCCTGCCGCAAACGTTGACCCTAAATAACCCACCCAAAAAGCGACTCCGGATCTGGCTTCGCCCCGAACCCAATCCGTACGAAGTGGTGGTCGAGTCGTTTCGGCCAACCGCGAACACCAGTCGTCACCATCTCGACGCCGAAATGGCTCTTGAAACCCCTGGAACCTTAGACGATCCCGTTCGGCTTGTTCAGGCGCTGCCGTCCGTCGCCGTCCAACGGGAGTATGGGCCCACCGCAGGTGATCTTTCCGTTCGCGGGTCATCACCCGGCGACAACCGCTACTATCTGGATGGGATTGAGGTTCCCTACCTTTACCATTACAACCAATATTCCTCGGTTTTTCCCACCTCGCAGATCGCTTCGTTGGAACTCTACTCTTCCACTTTTGGAGCGGAGTATGGGGATTCGATCGGCGCGGTGGTCGAGGCCACCTCCCGACGAGAAGCGCCCAAGCAGTTCCATGGTTCCATCCATGCGAACACGCTGATGGTCGGCGCCGACATCCGCGGCCCGATCCGGAAAGGGTGGTGGTTTTCGGCCGCTGGTCGCCGTTCGTACCAAGACCTGTCCAGTCCCAACAGCGCCCAATACAGCTTGTGGCCGGTATTTCAGGACTTCAGCCTGCGTGCACAGCACGGTGAAACGGCAATTTTTAGCTGGGGCGCTAGCGACAGCTATGCGAGAGCCGCCGGGGACGTGGACGGCTTAGACCCTGTGGAAACGCTCGAGACCCCCTCCTTCCGCTGGCGACGCGGCTTTTCAGGGATCGGCGCCGACCACCGTTGGTCGCACGGGAAATTCGTCGCCGCCATCCTACGGGATCGAGCCCGCGGCGAGTTGTCCAATCTCGGGCGCCAAGATCAGCTCACCCATGCCCTTTCCACACGTCTCGACGTAGAGACACACCGGAATAACCCCTGGAATGCCGCTTTCGGAATCGAGGCGCGGCTGGAAAACACTCGGCTGACTGTCGAGCCGGCCGGCTCCTTAGGACGGTTGGTGGCGGAAGAATCCCCGGCCCTCGCTCGGGGAACGGCGATCGACGCCTCGGCGTGGCGCGCACGAGGGGCAGGCTATGGGGAGCTTCGGCTCAAATTCGGCAACGTTCGCCTGTTTCCAGGGTTGCGTGTCCCCTTTGACAGCGCTACCGGCGAACTCGCCCCTGAGCCGCGCTTCGCCATACGTTGGCGTGCTGGCGATCAGACCGAACTTAAGTTTTCCGCTGGGTTATACCAGCAAGCCCCAGAAACCGATCTATTGCTGCGCGGCGACAGCTGGGTAACACCCGATCGACGGCTTGGACCTACACAAAGCTGGCAGGCAACCGTAGGTGTGGAACAGACGATCGCCGGTCGCTTGGAGCTCGGGTTGGACGGTTGGTTTAAACGCATCGACCACGCCATCGAGAGCCTCCCTGGCGAAGAACCGAGTGTCCTTCCTACCGTTTACGGCTACGGTGGCGAGGCAGTGGCGCGGTACCGTTTGCGGGAGCTGTTCTTTGTTCGAAGTTGGGTGGGTTTGGGGAGAATCGGTTCCACGGAAGACGGGCTGTGGACCCCTCTTCCCGGAGATCAACCCGTCAATGTCGGCCTGCTCGGTTCCTGGGATCCCGGGAAAAACTGGAATCTTGGCCTACGTTACCGCTTCGGCGCGGGCTTGCCCTACACTCCCTTAGAGGGATCGGTGTACAACGCGACCGAAGATTCTTGGGTGCCGATCGCTGGTGACGTTCGGAGCGAGCGGTACACCGGATACCACAAGGTGGACATACACACTTCAAAGCAGTTTTTGTTTCGTCGATGGAAGTTGACGTTCACCGCCGAACTCGGCTTTGTCCCCAAATCGTCCGCGCAGTTGTACCCAGTATGGAACTACGATTTCCAGGAGCAGGGATGGGTCACCGGGCCGATTCTGCTTCCGTTGGTGTCGGCTCGGGCTGAGTTCTGAAGCCTTCGCCGATCGGCGTCTTGTATTTCAGCTTGCAAAAAAGGCCGTCCTTGTTCGCATGAACAAGAGCGGCCTTTCTCTTCAACCCGAAAACTTTAGTCGCAGCTCTCGGTGCTGGTGATCCACTCTCGGATCAACGCCACCCCATCCTCGTCGGCGATCGCACTTCCCAACGGCGGCATCCGCCATTCATCCGTTGCCGCCATGCGCGCCGGGATAACGGACCGGTCCGGTTCTCCGGGCGCAAACAGCAGAGGATCTTCGATCTCCATTCCACCGCCCGCGGGAGCGACGTCGCAAATTCCCATTTCGGCCAGAGTCAGCCCATAACGATAGTCGGCGGTTCCGCCCCCGGTACCACCCGAACGATGACATTGGCTGCAATTGCTGTGAAGCCAAGCACGAGCTCGATCTTCAACAGGATCGTCGCCATGGGGATCGGACAACGCAGGAAGATCCGACGGTGAACCAGGATCCGCGTCGAACATCCCGATGTGCTCCAAGGTCGCGACCTGATTGGAGCTGCCCCCCGAATACGCAAACGTCTTGTTCATTTGGGCATTTTCTAGACCCAGCGTTCGTCCCGCCACCTGGGTGTGGCAGGTTGCACATTGGCCGGTGCTTGGGAACGTCCAGGTTTGACCTTCCACTTCCTCAACCCGGCCACCGTCGACGTATTCCGCATCGGTGCCGTCGGAGTTCCAAGCGTAGGAATACCCGGCCCACCCGCCGTCGTCGTGTCGAACCAACAATCGGGTTTCAAATAGCCGATCGTTGAGGTGGAAAGTCTTCATCACGACGCTGCCCACTGGAAGCACCCAATCGCCCGCTTCGTCAATCTCGATCGTCGAACCGTCTGGAATTGCAAACCAACGGTCTTTTTCCGCACCGTCGGACCAGAAGGGCGCATTGATGTCGTAAGGAATCAGGCCAGAGGTGAGCTTGGTCGGGTCATTTGGATCGACACACCCCGTCTGTGACAACAGCGTAGGGAAAGCCTCATTTTCGACCACGTCACCTTCCACGAAGTGGTAGATCCGACCGGTGCCGTAGTCGAGCGCATAAACCTCGCCGTCGGCGCCCTGCGCGAACGTTGAGACGTTGAGACCTGAACTATCGATGATCTTCTCTACGTTTTCGCTGCCATCGATCCGCCAAAAATGGCCCGTTCCAAAGTCCGCATACAGGTAGGAGCCGTCCAACGAGGGGATCCGATCCGAATGCCACACAAAGCCGCCGGTGACCGAATAGCCCTCGTCATGGGAATATTCGGCCACTGGATCGATGTACGCCGGATCATCGCAGTCGTCATCGAGATAACAATGGGTACCCTCTTTCTCGTTCCAACCGTAGTTTCCACCGAGCTCCACCCGGTCGATCTCCTCCCAGGCATCCTGCCCAACGTCGGCCACCCACAACGTTCCGTCCGCCGTGTCAAAGCTGAACCGCCACGGATTGCGCAATCCCCAAGCGTATACTTCGGGGGCACCGCCATCGCCGTCCGCAAAAGGGTTGTCCGCTGGGATGGCGTATGGCGAGCCGTTATCGACGTCAATCCGAAGGATTTTTGCAAGCAGCAACTCGGTGTCCTGGCCCGCACCGAGGGGGTCCCCATACAGGCCACCATCGCCCGCTCCGATGTACAGAAAACCGTCCGGTCCAAACGCCACTTGCCCGCCGTTGTGGTTTTCGAACGGCTGGTCAAAGTGCAGCAGCAGCACCTCCGAATCGGGGTCGATGTCTCCGTTCGAGTCCACCGTGAACCTAGAAATTCGTGTTTCTAACTGCCCTTCATCGGCAGTGTAGTTCAAATAGATGTACGGACTGTTCGCGAAATCCGGATGGAATGCCATACCCAACAGGCCGGTTTCTGACGCATCTGCGTATACCCGATCCCGAATGTCGAGCGCCTCAGTGGAAGAGTCGGTCTCCTCGGCGTTCGCAAAGCGCCGAATGATACCGCTTTGTTCCGCAACAAACCACTGAGTGTCGTCGCCTGGGATCTGCACCATCGCGATCGGAAGGTCGAACGACAGCTCCGAAAACGACCGATCGAGATCGTAGCCTGACACCGAAGTCTGGCGATCAAACGCCACACAGGTCTCATTGGCCGGGCGCTCATCAAGCCCGAAGCTTGACCCATCCGTATCGTCGTCTTTCGTACACGCGAACATCAACAGAGCCAAAGCGGGCATGCCTCTCACGGTCACCTCCGGACCGGCGAAGCATAGCCGACCGCATTTCTACCGGCAGCGAACTCGAAGATGAAGATGATTTCGGTGCCCCGATGCGTGGCGGACAATTCCATCCATTTCCCAGGTTCGTGGGGTACCTGGGGGTGGGAAAATCCGATCCACTTCGTCCCGCTCAAGAATACGATTTTCGAGCAACCACTTCCGCATGTCGTTGATCAGGACCTGGTCCAACAAAATGAATTTCACCCGACCGGTGTCGAGCATCGCTTTGATCATGAGCCAATTCGCTTCCACATCCCAGGTGGAGGGGCTCAAATCGTGGAACGCACCATCGGCGGGCTGGCGATTGTCACCGGAATACAAGCCGATATCTGCATCTACGCCATTTCGATGGCTTTTGTGTCCGAGCAACAACCCCCCGCCCTTGCGGGAAATGTCGCCGATAACGATCGGATCCCCTTCGGGAAGAATAAACGCCATCTCTTCCGCAACGGAAATGATGGTGTCATTCATGTACCGTGTGCCCCAGGTGCGGTCGGCTTCCCAGCGCGTGTACAACTCCGGCAATTCGGGCAACAGCTCACCGCGAACCAAGCCGCGGGTATCGCATTGTGGAGGTTCAACGTCTGGAAGCGTAGGACCAGCGTCAATGCCAGTGTCCGCGAGCGGAACCGGCTCCTCATCCAACCAGGGACCGAGAATACCCGCGCCTGCGGTGTTTGTAAGCCAACAAAATAGCAGTGTCAGCAACAGTTCTCCGAAGCTCGAACCCCGAGAACTTAGCAACATTGCACCGGTTGGGGTAGGGCACTGCGTACCGAATTTCGCACCCCCCCGCCGATCGGTCGCTCTAGGCCGACTCACAGCGATGAAGATTGTGTCAAATCCGAACGACCACCGGATCTATTGGCTCACCATTCACCATTCGCACGACCATGTTCGCCCCAGGATCGTAGCGAAGCCCATCCACCGCAGACAATGCGCCCTGCCTGAAAAGCGCGCACACCAACTCCACTCCGATCGAAATTCCCGTCTCCTGCTCCGCCAACGCCAACGCTTCCCGCCACGGCCTGGCGCCGTCCATCTTCGAAAACAACGCGAAAATCCAACGCGGAAGTTCAAGAACGTCGAATCCGGAGTAGGCGTTCAACGAAACGCTGTCCCCGTCGAACGGCCAGCTCACCAGATTGGGAATTAAGACCTCGGGCATCGGGCGATCGCGTTCGGCGATAGCTTCCGCCACCTGGGCAAGGCCGGTGTTTATCGCTTCCGTACGAAGCTTTTGCAGACGTTCGGTGGGAAGGGTCTCCAAATGAGCGGCACACCACCGATACCAGGCAATCCACTCGGCCCAGGGGGCATCCAGATTTGGAGGAGTGCCGTCCGAAACGCACACTTGGGCGAGACCTCGCTCCAAATGGCTCAACAAATTCTTAAGCGCACTCCATGCCCGATGGCTCCGAGCTCCATGATCGTGCTTGCAATGCCACGTTCGGCAGACCGCATTGCGATCCTTCCAGATCGAACAAGAGTAGGTTTCGCCGGTCCAGAATGGGCATACATACGTTCGCGTGCTTCCAAACTCCCGATCGGCGATCCGCTCGTACTCCTTCTGGTCGGGTTCGGACGGACCCACCCCGAAAACGTTCATTCCCACGCGTGAGGCGATCTTCCATTCCATGCGTCGGGAGCCTTCATCGTTCCGTCCAAGGATTCGGCCCACCAGAAAATTCGGTAACCAAGGCTTGTAGGTGCAACATCGCGCGGGCGATTCAAACGCCCGCGAGTTGCAGGGGCTGCCCAACGGGCTGGGTTTCATGGAGCAGTTCGCACAGTTCGCCGCTTTCTCAGGAGGAAATGCCTGATCCAACAATTCGGGAACAGCACGGAAAAACGCGCTCGGGAGCTGGTCGTGAAGGGTCAACTTGCTCCTTTTTCCCGACTTGTTCGGTAATGCAAACGTTCACGTTCTAGCAAGTCAGCAAAAACCGAGCGCAACTGCTGCTCCGTGCTCTCCGGCTCGCCGAGCGCCGATAGCGACGCTCCAATCGACTCTATGGTGGAGAGGCACTCCTTTCGAGGCTCCCGGCGCAGCTCCCGATACAGAGATCGGGTGGAGGTGGACAGCACGGCGCGGCGCAGCTTCAACAACCACGCATTCCGCCACCAAAGCGCCTTTGCTTGGCTCCAGGTGCCGTCCAGTACCACCAGCCCCTCAAGTTCGCCGCGGACGTCCGAAGCATTGGGCAACGGTTCGCCCGCCTTGTTTACCAGCTGGAAAGCATGCGTAATCTTACCTTTCACCCCGCTTCCCAGGTAAAGCACCGCCCATTTCGACGGCATGACCTCCTGTCCAAGCGCAGAACGAAGGTTCGGCCACGACAACCCAATCTTCAAGGTCGCGGAAGGAAGCATCAATTGCGCGATTCGCGCCGTCCCCAGGCGCTTGTCGGGCTCCTGCGGGTGTTGAAGGATGAGCACTTGAAGTTTGGTTTCAATGGGGTGAATCCGGTCGCAAACGCAGAGTTCCCTCGGCTTTTCACAACGTGCACACAGCTCGGGGATCACGTTCCCTCCTGGCGAATCCACGCAGCGAGATCTTCCGGAAGCGGGACCAATTTTCCCGCCCGATCCACCATCACCATCTGCACAACGCCGGTGACCATCAAAGAACTGCCTCCCACCCTTACAATGTTCTGATCAAACACGACACGGTAAGGGCTATCGCACCGAACGACCGTTTGGACCTCCAAATGATCTCCGTGAACCGCCGGCTCCTTGAAGGTCATCTCGACCTTGTAGACCACGAAACCCAACCCGGTGTCCCGATACATCCTCGCTAAACGATCGACACCAAGCAACTCCTCCCGCGCCCGTTCAAAGTACTTCAGGTAGTTGGCGTGGTAGACCACACCGGTAAAGTCCGTATCTTCGTAGTAGATCGTCACTGGCAGCCGAAACATGGTTCATCCGCCGGCAAATAGGGTGATGTCCGTCGCTGCGGCAAACGCCATGTCGTGGGCGGCCTGCCAATCCGGATGCCGAACCATCACATGCCCGTCAGAAAGCAGCGTTTGCTTCCAGTCGCGGCGCGGTGTGCCCACCGGAAGCAGTTTTTCCTGGACGAGCCAACCGCCCACCCGTCGACGATATTCTTCCAACCCTGTGATCCGCGTGATCCGCCCTTGGCCCAATGCGCGTTTAAACACAATCGCGGTGTTGTACTTGCGTTCCACACTGCCTTCAAAGGCATTCCAGCAGCTCGCTCGGGCCCACTCTCTAAAGAAGTCCGTATCACAGGTCATGTTCATCTGATCGACCAAGTGCGCCCCGCCCGGGCGACAGCCGATTTCACCAAACACCACCTCACCATTGGATTTTCGGTACCACTCCATGTGAGTGAAGCCGGTGCCCATCCCCAGAGCGCCGAGAACTTTACGACCAAGCTCAATTCCACCGCGCAGGCCCGGCTGTTGCATGTCGCGAACGGTGATGATTACCGGCGAGATCCACTCATTGGTGCGGGCGATCAACGGCCGTGGCAGGTAGTGCGCGACGTTTTCGAAGGCTGGACGCCCATTCACACAGATGGTGTCATAGGTAAACTCCTCACCATCAACAAATTCTTCGCAGCTCGCCTCGGTCACATGCTGCATTTTCCGAAGTGCCACCTCCATTTCCGCGGGCGTATCCACTCGGTAGGTGTCGGCGCTTCCGGCTCCCGCGATGGGCTTTAAGATCAGGGGATAGCCTATCTTTTCAGCCATCTCCCACGCATCTGACGCGGTCCGAACCCGAGTGGCATGTGGTACGCGTAGTCCAGCCGCTTTTACGCGCTCTTTCATCAGTTGCTTATCACGAAAGCCGTTCACTGCGTCCACAGACATCCCTGGAACACCAAAACGTTCGCGCAGCTGGGCGGCCAGGATCACCAACGGCTCCCAGTTCGCCAACACGCGATCCACCGAACGACCGCGCAACCACGCCGTGACACGTCTGACGACGTCCGCTTCGTCCATGATCCGCGGAACTTGTAGGTAATCCGAGAGGTACTGTCTGAGGTGACGGGGCAGGGACTCCGGGTGGCTGTCGCCAACCCCCCAAACCGTAGCCCCAACCTCCGCCAAGCCTCGGGTGTACTGTTGCATTTCCGGCGGATACGACGGGGCTAGAAACACCACATTCATCGGAGGCCTCCCGACTCACCATCGCAAGTGCAACGCAAATGCGCAACCCTCAGCGGGTCCCTGTTCTTTGACCCCCCATTTGAGGTAGCGTCTGCACATAAGGAGAACCGCATGTGGTGGTGCTTTGTCTTGCAGGTGGCGCTTGCGGATCCTGCAGTGATCGAAAAAGCAGCGGCCGATGAACGAACCTCCGTCGATATCTCTATTTTCATTCGAAATGACGAGAGCGTCTTTGTTGACGACGCCCTCGTTGGCGACGAGTGGGCCCGGATCGTTCGCGAGAAACTCGCTGAGCAACCCGATCGTCGCGTCATCCTCGGAGCGGACTCCAAGGTCGACCACGGGAAGGTTACCCGATTTGTTCGTGAGATCGCGGATCTTGGCGCAACCCGCATCGCGCTGGAAGATACGGCCACCACGGGTGAACGCCCACCCGATCCGCTGTTTCCCGGAAAACCTGGTTTATTGCCGGATCCGGATACCGCTGCTTCTGTCGCAGAGCTCGAAACCCTCACCAAGAAACAATTGCGCAAACTCAAACCCAAGCGACACCGACTCCCGCAAAACCCATACCAACACACCGATTTCACCGCGTATACTCTAGAGTTTGGCGAAGCCGAGATCGGGCTATTCAGCATCAAAGCGGGCATTGCGCCCCGCCTGCAAATTGGTACCGCTCCGCTTCTCGACGTCGTCGGCGTGTACAACGGAAGCTTAAAGTATAACTTTCTTCGGAACGGGCCACTCGACGCCGCCGCTAGCGCCAACGTCTACTACGCACCGATCACGGAAATCCTGCGCAATGTGTCCCGATTGGGTGGAGAAACCCTGGACATTGGGGACCCCGAAAGCGGAATCTATACGACGAAAGTGGTCAGTTTCGGAGTGGGAGGCACGGCATCCGTTCAAGTGGCCAAACCCTGGTCGCTCCACGCCGGTATTCAGTACACCCGAGTGGGTGCGAGCGGTTCCTGGGAACTTGGCCAACTCCCCGAGTTTTTGGTGCCCAATCTCGAAGGCGTGAGTCCCAGCGATGAGGGAGTGACCACCCTCGTACCGGAATTCTCCGGACACACCATCTCCGTCAAGTTCGCCACAGACGTACGTTTTAACCGTCGCGACAGCCTCATTTTTCAGGCGCGAAGCACCGTATTCGCAAAAGTTGCCGCGAAGGCAAATTTTGAAGTTGAAGGCGTCCCCGGCGACGCCGATGTAGGCATTGGCTATGGAGGCTTTGTACCGGTACAATACCTTAAGTACACCACCCAGCTCAGCCTCTCGTGGCAGTTCTCATGGAATCACTTGCAAGCACGATTTGGGGTAGGGTGGTCGGGCGCCCCATTTGCATGGACATTGCAGGCTTTTGAGCTCTCCTACCGTTTTGGCGGAAAGACGCGGGTGACGGAGGCACGGATGCGCCGCGGTTGGCGCGACAACAAACGTGACATTCGAGAGCTAGAACGAACGCTTCCACCAAAGCCTCCTCCTCCGTTAGAACCATCTTTGGCCCCAGAACCTCCACCAGAACCCCCTGCGGCCCCCGAACCGCTGCCAGAATCCCCTGCGGTGCCCGATTCTCCACCGGAACCCCCGGCCGAACCCAGCCCTGAGCCCGCGGAACCTTCCCCACAGCCGGATACGCCCTAATGCGAAACGTCATTTTCATTGCCCCCTTTCCGCTGGAAACGACCATGAGGTTCGCCCGGGTTCTTGCGAGCCTGGGCAACGTGCGACTGCTGGGCATCTGGCAAGAAGCTCCAAAAGGCCAAGACAGCCATCTGTTTCACGACATCGTACGGGTGGACGATGCCCTCGATTCGCAAAAGTTGATCCAAGCCTGCGAGTTGCTCATCCGGAGACATGGCCGGCCACACCGCATTCTTGGCATTGTGGAGGCATTGCAGGTTCAATTGGCGGAAGTGCGCGCACA
>SXGS01296430.1_pt1 | contig 12812 bp, 14 predicted proteins | sample 3174681 | NCBI WGS metagenome assembly SXGS01 (sample SAMN11356861, study PRJNA531348) | freshwater metagenome | isolation source: freshwater sample F1-80 | place: China: Fuxian Lake, Yuxi | collected 2017-12-25
CCGGTCAACTCTTTGATCTGCGTGAAAGTGCCGGCGGAGAAGTCGAAGGCGACCAACTCGGCGAATGCCTGTTGGAGCACGGCCTGGGTCTGAGAAACGGTCTCCGGTCGCAAAATCCGCTGTTGGTGGCGGAACTCCTCCATCGCCCCTTCAAAGCTGGAGGTGTTGATCTGGCTGAACGAGCTGATGGCCTCCTGGAGACGCTGATAGTCCTCCAGAATGGGGATTAGTAGTTGATCCGCTACTCGACGGCCACCGTATTTCTGAGGGTTGTTCCGGAGTTCGTCAATCTGGCCGGATAGGAGATCGGACTTGGTCTGCAGTTGGCTCCTGGTCAGGTTGTCGATCTCCTGTTGAGCCGCCCGTTGGGTCTCGGTGTTTCTCTGGATGGCTCGGGTCCACCGCTCGGTCTGGGTCTGACCGTCGGAGACGAAAGAAAAAAAAGTCTGGATACCCGCCGCCGCGATGGAAAAAGGATCGCGGGTAGCAATGGCCTGGTTCATTCGGGAAACCCCGGAGAGCACCTTATCGAAGAAGGGGTCGAGGCCCATAAAGGCGCCCATCAACTGGTTTACGTGGTTCGCCTCATCCTGCCGGATCTGCGCCCGCACCGCCGCCAGTGCCTGGTCGTTCTGGAGTTGCTCCTGGGCATCCTCGAAGGCCATGCGCGCTTTCTCGCTCTCGGTCTGCCAGTACAGGTCCCTGTCCTGCTTGAGCTTCTTCTGCCAACTCGCCTGCTCCTGGGGCGACAACTCCCCCACCATCGTCAACGGCCCGATGACATTGGCACCGGCCCCCGCGCCCTCGCGCAGCCGCTGGTTGAAGTCGGCCAGGTCCTGGGCAAAAAGCTTGAGCACCCTCGCCGATTCCAGCTGGGCCGCCTTTAGCGCCTCCTTCTCAGCGGTGGTCATCTCGCGCGAGGCACTGATAGCGCTAGTGGTCGCCGAAGCGCCAGGATAGGGGAAGTTATTCCTGCGGGCAGTTCCCCCGAATTGGGGGTCTGGTTGGTCCGCCCGCAGGCTGGCGGCATAAGCCCCCCCGCCCGCAGCCCCTATTCCCGCCCCTACCAATCCCCCCACTGGTCCCCCCAGCAGTAAGCCGACCCGCAGGCCCGCAAATGCCCCCGCCAGGGTGACGAGGGTGTCCATGTGTTTTGCCGCCAACTCCACGGCGGTGGCCAAATCCTTGAAGGCCTTGGCCATATCAGTACCGATGACATTGGCCGCCCGCTTGAAGTCGTCGCTCTCCAAGTGCTTGATCAGCTTCTCGATCTCGATGTTGGCCCCGGTCAGCGCTTCGTTCTCCAGCAGATTGCCAAAGGCGATCCCCAGCGCCGTCAGCGAGCCACCCAGGGTATCCCGCCCGGTGCGGGCCGCGTTGCCCATGCGCTTGTCGAACTCGTCCAGGATCACGCTCTGAGCGGCGGTGTGCTTGCCGGTGTCGTCGAGGTATTTGATCAGCTCGCGCTGCCCCTCGCTCAGGCGCACCCCGGATCTGGCCAGCGCCTGCAGCCCTTCCTCGGGTTCCTGCAGCGCCTTGCCCAGCAGCAACGCCGCCGAATTGAGGTCGATGCCCATGCGCTGCGCCAGGTTGAGCGAGGCCTCGGTGGCGCGGGGAAAGACATCCTTGCCGATGCGGGTAAACTGCAGGAGGATCGTCTCGGCCCCGATGATGGCGTCGTCCTCGAACGCCGTCACCGACTGCAGGGCGCCGGCCATTTTCTGCAGCTCCTGCGCTGTCATGCCGGCTGCCCCACCAGTAGAGTTGAGTGTGGCCTGTAGCTGCGCGAAGGCGTTCTGGCTGTCGATGGTGGCCTGGAACACCTCGCGCACTGCCAGCCCCAGGCCCAGGCCGGCGATAGCCCCCTTCACGCTGAACATCGATTCCTTCAGCCGGTCGAACCCCGACTTCAGCCGATCCAGGCCCCGGTCGGTATCGAACGCCTGCCGCTTGATGTCGTCGAGCGAGCGCCTGATCCCACTGGCACCGCTGCTGGTTTCGTCGGCCAGCTTGACTCGTAGGGCAGTGACTTCGGTCATGGCTCAGTTTCCAGCGTGGGGTCCGGGTCTTTGGACTTGCCGTCTTTCGGCTTGCCCTTGGGCATCGAGTGTTCCAGGTATACCCCGTCGAGGGCGCGGATCATGGTCAGGAACTCGTCGAACTCGGTTTCATCGTGCGGCCCGAAGCGCTGCGCCCAGCGGTCTATCGCTTCGAACGGGATCGGGTTGGGGATCGCCGCCATGCCTACCGACCAGGAGCGGCCGGCTGATAGGGCCTGGTAGGCGTTCCAGACCGGGGCCAGGTGCGCCCATGGAGTCGGTTGCTCCTCCAGGGCCTTGATCCGCTTGCCCTGCCGCGCCAGGCCCTCCAGCTTGCCCAGGTGCGGCGCCCACTTGAGGGACCACCGGAGGACCTCGGTTAGTTTTTTACCGCTTCCTCCAGCGCCTGCATCCGGTACGCCTCGGCCTGCCGCGCCAGGGTCAGCACATCGTCGCGGAAATCCTTCAGCTCGGTCAGCAGGCGCAGCGCCGCCTCCTTCGAATACGGCAGGGGCTGGCCGCCCTCCTCGATGCCCTCCCAGCCGAGTAGGACCGTCTCCGCCACGGCTTTGATGAGGATCTGCTCCTGGATCTCCTCGGGCAGCGAATTGCGGTCGATCTGCGCCTGATAGGGCCGGCTCAGGCGCTTGAAGGCCGCCCGGTAGCGGGGATTGCCCAGGCGGGCCACTAGCAGCCGGGCGCCCGGCCCAATCTCCGTCCAGGTGCCGTCCTCTTCGAGCTTCTCATCGGTGGCGTACTTCTTGAAAACGTCCATGGTACCTCTCAGGGTTTAGGTGTGGGAGGGTGAAACCCTGAGTAACACCCTCCCACGGGTCCGCGCGGATTGCCTCAGGGTTAGATGCGGGTTATCTGGATCATCTTGTCGTAGGTGCTGCCCGGGTCGGCGTCGAAGGTGAAGGTGAACATGGTGTCCGAGTCGAGGCCGGGGAAGTTTCCCGGTTCGCCCGTGTAGGCCACCTGGGGCAGCTCGATGTGATAGCGCCGGCTGCCCCCGTCGTTCACATCGAACGCCAGGGCGAACTTGGTAAAGGCCAGCATCTGGGTCAGCTGGCTCTTGCTGGTGTCGTTGAGGTACATCTCCAGTGAGCCGGTGAGGTTCAGTGCCCCGTTGGAGATGCCGGCCGTCGCCACCTGGCCCAGCTTCTTGCGCTGGCGGGTGGCCGTTGCCAGGTTGAGGCTGATCTTGGTGAACTCAATGCTGGAGGCAGCGGCGTCAATCCAGATGGTGCCGAAGCCGTCCTGGGCGCTGATCACATCGTTGCTCGAGGCCGCGGTCACCGAGCCGTTGCCGGCCTTGCTGGTGGCCTCGGTGATCCCGCGCCCGCTCAGCGCCAGGCTGCCGTCGATGATTGCCCCGACCTGGAAGTTGAGCCCCAGGCTAGAGACCCGGCAGCCCTTGGAGAGCAGATAGCGGGTGGTGAGGTCGAGGTTCTGGGCCTGCAGGGAGTAGAACTTCGCCGTCGAGCCGTTGCGGATGCTGGAGCCGGCGATGGTGACCGAGGGGCCGGCGCTCTCGTTGACCAGGGTGCCGCCGGTGACCGCCAGTTCGTAGCTGGTGGCCGAGGCTACCCGCCTCCATCCGTTGTTGGCAGCAGTGGCGAACCCCGTGACGTAGACCCAGCCGCCCACCAGGACGTTGGTGTTCATGCCGCTGGCGCCGGTGTACTTGTTGCCGCTGGCGACCGCCGCGATGCCGGTTCCGGAGATGGCCACAGCGGTGGGCCAGTCGCTGCGCAAGCAACCCTCGATGGCCAGGTCGTCCAGCGCGGCGCCGGCCAGTTCGAAGGGAAGCGAGATATTCGACCCCAGGCCCACCCGTTTGCTGTCCGACACCTGGGCGTCGGTGCGCAACTGCTTGGAACGCACCGTCTCCAGGGTAGGGGTGAAGGAGCCACCATTGACGCCGATGGCCTGAAAAGCACTGTTGGGAGTGGTGCCCTCCGTCGATTCCTCGACGAAGGATACCTGGAGCTGATTGGAGTCCGACATGGCGAAGCCTCTCTGTGTTTGAGGCCGGAGTGCCGCCCTTCCCGGATCGGCTGGCGCGTCCCGCGCGCGTACTCAGGCGGTGATTGGGCAGCGAACGCTGCGGTTATTCGGTGTGATCTGCGACAAACTCGATCTGGGCATTTTGCTGGAACCAGTCGCCATCCACGCCGACCCGGACCAGATTGGGGGCGCGGGTGCGGATGCCGCTGGTGTTGATGCCGCGCAGGGCGGTGGTCACATCGTCAGCGATGAGCCGGCTGGCGTGTGCCCCTAGGCCCTGCGGGGTGAAAATCTGCACGGTAATGAGTCCGGTCGTGCGCCATTTTCGCACCCCCAGCGCGGCCCGCACCTGCGCCGGGAAGTCCACCACGATGCGCACCCAGGAGCCGCTGTTGGGCGGCGTGTAGGCCACCTCGTCATAGGTGATGGGCACCGAGGGCTGCGCCGCGGCGAAGATGGTTTTGAACTGCGTGTAGATGGCCGAGGCCATGCCGTCGAAGGTCGCCACGAATCACCTGTGGAACTCGGCTTTGACCGCCGTCAGGGTCAGGGCCACCATGCCGGCGGGTGCCTGCGTCGAGTGCCCGTCCTCCAGCCGCTCGATGTAGGGCAAGTTGTTACTGATCCAAATGTCTTGGCCGGGCTGCGCCATGCCGATGGTCGAGCTGCCGGCGTTGATCGCCGCCTGCCCGGTCTTGTCCTTGCGGGCCAGCACTCCGCTGGCTGGGCTGCTGATGGTCGTCTGCCAGTTGCCACGCGCCCGCCCACCTACGTACCCCGGCGGGATCGGCTTCAGCCCCTTGGCCGCCCGCTCGATGTTGATGGCCCAAAGCTCTTTCTTCCCCACCGGCGTCCGCATCACCACGCCGGTCAGCACCTGCAGCGCGATGCGCCGCTTGACCAGGTTGGCCTTGCCGGGGATCGCCGCCACAAAGCGGTCAATCTCCTGGCTGAACTCGGCGAAGTTGGTGGCGACGCTCATTTTCGCACCTGCAGGGTGTAGATCAAAGCGGTCGAGGCCGGGTTCAGGATCTCGGCGTTGACCACCGTCAGGGTGTCGGTATCCACGATCTGGTCACCAGCCTGCGGGGTGATGGCCACCCCCGAAGCGGCCACCAGGTATTTCCGGTCTCCCTGCCGCACCGCCGTGCCGTCGGTCTCCCTGGCCGTGTACTCCAGCCGCACACCCTGCACGGTGTAATCGGTGTTGGAGGCGGTGACCTCCCAGGGCTTGCTCGCTTCGGCGATGCTCTGCCCGGTGCGCCGCAGGGTCACCGCCTTGCCGAAGCGGGTAATCAGCGCCAGGGCGGTGGCTTGGAGGCTAGTGTAGTCGTACGCCATCTCAGGCCCGGTCCAGGATCACCATGCCAACGCCACCCCGGATCAGCCCGCGCAGCAGGCGCCGCACGTAGGGGAAGGTGCTCTCAGCCGGCGCCCCGTTCTGGTAGGTCACCGAGATTGGGCCGACGGTCTCGCTCTGAGTCTGCCCGCCACGGGCCAGGGCCGCCGTCAGACTGGCGCTGATGTGCGCCAGGGCCATCTCGCAGCAGGCGTCCTTTACCTGTTGGGGCACCGTATCCGAGGCCCGCAGTCGGCCCTCCTCATCGGTGGCGTCGTAGCGCGGCCAACCCAGCGCCTGAGTCGTCTGCACCACACTGCCCACCCAGCGGTATTGCCCATCCAGCCAGGCGGTGGCCTTGCGCAGCGCATCCTCCTGGACGGCATCGGTCGCCCCGGTCCAGGCGGCCGGCGAGCCGTGAGCGGTGAAGTAGGTGTCGGCGGCAGCAAGCGATAGGTAGGAGTCGGCAGTTGCCAGCCCCGTACCATTCTCAGGAATCAGCGCCACGGCGTTTCCTCGTGGGTGCGTCGGGTTCGGTGACGGCCTCGGGCTGCGGCTCAGGCGAAGCCAGCGGGAGCACCTCCACCCGAAGCGCCTTCTCCCCCAGCGCGGCCAGCAGATCCGCCCGGGCGCCGTCCAGCACTGCGCCGGTGATGCCTTCGAGCTGCAGGTCAGCAATGCCGGCCAGTTGGTCGGGATGGAGGATCTTCAGTGCCTCGTTGGGCCAGGTGGTGCGGGCCAGATAGCGGGCTTGTTCCTGCCAGCCCCGGTCAATGGGGCCGATGATGGCGATCATCTACGCGCCTTGCCCTTTCCGGTCTCCTCGACCTGGTCCTTCTCGACCACCTTCAGGTCGGGAGGCTCGCCCTCGCGTTTGTGGACCGCCGGGTCGAAGTCGGCCTCGTTGATGTTGCAGCGGCCCAGGCGGCGGTGGCTCACGGTGATGGTTTTGAGTTGTGCCACGGTTCGCTCCTGTTGGTGAAGGGTACCGCCTGGGGCTAGACCGTCATCCAGCCCCAGGCTTTCCCCACGCAGACCCTCCGCAGGGCCTATATCTGCCCCGGCTTAGTTCCGCAGCCTGACGGCCAGGTTCGGGTCGAGGGTCTTGAAGCCGAACAGCACATCCAGCGCGACGTGGACCTCGCTGGAGTTGCCCACGTAGTAGAGCCGCGAGCGCAGCGCCAGGCTGGTCTTGGGATCGGCCACCGTGGCGATCTTGGCCCCCAGCTGGCCGCCCAGGTCCGACAGCGGGGCCATCGCCAGACAGAAGGCGTTGCGGTGGAAGGCGAGGTTCGCCTCGTAACTGGAGGCGGCCAGGTCGATGGTGACCACGTCGCCGCTGGAATAGGCCTGCACCAGGGGCGGCGAGATCGCCGTGGCCGCCAGGGTGCCACTGGCGGCGGTGCCGTCGGCGGTGAAGGTGTAGCGCTGGTCGTTGCCGGCGATGACGAACGAATCGCCGGCCTTCACCGTGCCGGCAGTGGTGATGGCGGCGACCGAAACGGTGGTGGCCTTGATGGCGTGGTTGCCGTTGAGGGTACCGGTGGCGTCCGCCGAGACGCCGGCAGTGTGGGTCTGGACGTTCTGGTTCGAGAAGACCCCGAAGCCGTACTTCCGCCCCAGGCCGCCGCGCATCATCGTCTCGATGCCCTGCTGGCCGGCGCCCTGCCACTGGCTGAAAGCAGCCAGGTTCATCAGCTCCTCGGTGACAGTGCCCGAGAGCATCATGTGCAACATGACCTCATCCATCGGGACGCGGTTGTTGAACATCGTGCGCCAGGCCGCCGTCAGATCGGCCACCGCCGCCGGGCTGGAGACGGTGACGTTCCAGGGCACGTACTTGTACAGCGAGCACAGCTTCTGGTCGATGTCGTCGGCCAGGGCGTAGGCCATCGGCCGGATGTGCTCGTTGATGATATCCTCCTGGGTGGCGGACAGCTCCTTGTCGGTGAGTTTGAACTTCACCTCCCGCCAATTGTCGAGCGTGACCTGCACCTCGGAGGCGGTGATGTCCTGCGCGGTGGCCGGCGCATCGGCCACAGTGAAGGTCGAGGGCTTGCGGATGGAGATGACCGAGCCCTTGGCCTGCGGGGCCTTGTCGTAGCCGCGGTGGACACGGCCAGCCATCCCCAGGGCCTTTTCGAGCTGGATCAGCGCCTCGTTGGCGTAGAACAGGGGATCATAGACGGAAAGCGTATTGCTCATGGCGAAACTCCTTCAGGTTGTGGGCCTGGTGCCGCCGTCCCGGAGGCCGCGCTTCCCGCGCATAAACTCAGGCGATGAATGGGGCAGCGCTTAGGCTGCCTGCGGTGCTGCAATCTGCAAGGTTGCGCCGGCCTTGCCCGCCGCCTCTTTGGCAGCCCGGTACTTGGCCGGATTGGAAGCATCTTCTCGGGAGATCGTATGGGCACCACCGCCGCCACCCGCACCGCCGCCGCTCTGGCCGCTGCCGGGGAAGGTCCGCATGAACTTCGGATTCTCCTTCATGCCGACCACCAGTTGCTCAAGTTTCACCAGGTTGCCCTGGGCGTCGGCGACCTTGGGGTTGCCAGCCTCGTCGAGGACCTCCACGGCCAGGCGGCCATTGGCCAGCTCGCGCAGGCGACTGGCGCCCTTGATGTGCGGCAGTAGGACCTCGATAGTCTGCTCGTCACCGCCAGCCGCCGTGATTGCCCGCACGGCCTCGGCCTCGATCAGCACATCCTCCAGTTGGGTCCGGTAGCCGGCGGCTTTTTGGCCCTCGGCGGCGAGAATTTTCTTGTTTTCCTCGATCATGGCCGCCTTGGCCTGATCGAGCTTGGCCTGGGCGATCTTCTCGGCTTCGGTCTTCGGGTCCAGGGTGCCCCACTCCCGCACCTTCGCCACCGCCTCCTGGGCGGCCTTGGGGTCGAGGTCACCGAAGACCCGCAGCTTGGCCAGGGCATCGTCGCGCTCTTTGCGGGTCGCCCCCACGGTGCTCTTGAGCCCCTCGATGTCCTCCAGGGCAAAGCCGCCCACCGGGGTCACGTCGAGCACGAACTTCCCCTCGGTGGTCTTCTTGTACTCCGACTGCAGTGCGGCAGGTACGCCGTCGAGATTGTCCAGAATTGCCTTGAGTGCCATGTGCGCCTTTCCTCCCGAAAGGGGTTGCCGGCCAGGTCCCCCAGCCAGCGGGTTGAGTTAGAGCAGCTTCAGCTGCGAAAATGCGTCGGGCTCGCGGGCTCGCAGTTGGTCCAGACTCAAGAGCCGGCCCTCGCGGTTGACGAAGGACTCAGCCTTGACCCCGCCAGCGGCGAAGAGCTTGGCCCGCGTCGGGCCCAGGGCTTCATTCACCACGTCCATTTTGCCGGCGTTCACCTGGGAGCGCAGCCACGACGACCAGGTCATCGAGTCGGGCACCTGGCCATCCATACTGGCGCGGGTACCCTCGCCCAACTCCTTGGCGTCGATGCCCAATTCCTTCCAGGATCTCAGCTGGGGCACGCAGGTACACCGGCAGTTTACGTGAAGGGGCGGCCGGGGCCCAGAGTCCACCGGGAAGACCTTGCCGTCCAGCGGGCCGCAGGTCGGGCAGGTGGACGAGTCGAGCGTGGCCACCCAGATCACCCCCTTGACCAGGTCGCTGTTGGCCTCGAAGGTGGCCTGCCGTGCCTGGGTCGAGATGTGCATCACCGCCGTGCGGGCCACTGCCTCTGCCTGCACCCGGCCGATCTCCAGAATGCCGTCAGCGTAGCCCTGTGCTCTCGTGCCCCGGATGCGCTGGGCAATCTGGGCCGTGGTCTGCCCCTGGGTCACCCCCAGGCGAATCGCCTGCATCAGCTGCGACTGCTGGCTGGCGGCCAACCCGTCGAACCACTCGGAGAGCAGCCGGCCACCGAAGGGCCGCGCCTCAACGACTGCCTGCAGGGTCACCGGCGCCGGCAGCACCAGCTCCAGGTGCAGCTCGGTCGGCACCGTCGCCTTCGCCAACCCTACCTGAAAGCGGGCCTCATCCTGGGGCAGGCCGGCCAGCTCCAGACGCAGTTGCTGCTGTGCCCCGTCGGTGGCCACCTTGGTCATCTGGCCAATGCCACCAGTCAGCTCGCGCAGCCGGGCCGTGGTCGCCGGCCCCAGGTCGAAGCCCCGCTCCTCGATGAGCTGCAGCCGGCGCTCAAGCTGGGCCATCAGATCGGCATGGGCTGCGGTCAGGTGCTGGCGGATCTGCTTGGCCTGGCGGTTGCCCAGCCGAGTCAGGTAGAGCTGATGGCGGATGGCCCGGTCCTGCAGCTCCGCATTGACCGACCGGCGAAGGATGCGCTCAGCCATCGGTGCCTCCGCTCAGCGCCGGGTCCGCCGCAAAGGGGTCGTCGGTCTGGGTCTCGGCGATGATCTCGTCAATGTCGATCTGGTCCCCCAGCACCCCGCGCCGGCGCAGCTCTTCAAGGTACACTCGTTGCGAGATATCGCGGTTCTGCCGGGCCGCCTGCAGCGACTGCAATTCCGTGGCGTCGGCCAGCGAGAGGCCGAATTCCTGATAGATTTTCACCTCGGCCTTGGCGTTGGGCTTTTTCAGCCACTCGCCGGCATAGCCGAAGGCCTGCTGCAGCCCCGCCTCTAGGTTGCGCACCATCGCCTGCAGGTCACTCTCGTTCTCGCGGGCGTCGATCCCCCGGCCAGTGGCCGTCTCATTCCCCTGCCGGCGCACCAGGAGGTCGGCGCCCATGGAGGCCATCTTCTCCTCCAGGCCCGCCAGTGATTCCTTGCCGGCATTGATGGCGGCCCCGGTGTGCTCGACGAATTTTACGTCTGCGTCGGCATTGCTGGTGCGGATGGCCCGGCTGGGGCCGATCTCCACCGCCGCGAAGTCCTCCTCACTGAAGCCCAAGAAGGCCAGCAACGGCACCCGCGCGACGTGCAGGATGTTGGTCTGGTCGCTGTCGCTCTGCCAGTGGCGTAGGTTCAGGAAGGCCAGGTCTTCGAGGGGCGGCGCGCTAATCAGGAACCCGGTGCGGATGGCGTACACCGTCACCAGGGCGACCTTGCCCAGGGTGTTGGGCAGCGTGCCCTCCAGGTAGTACCCCGGCCCTGACGGGTGCCCAGCGTCCCGCTCGCGGTAGATCTCGAAGCGATCGGGGTAGATCACCCGCACCCGCTTCACCTGCTGGGAGCCGAAGTCACCAGCCCCCTCGGTGGCCGTCTCCCGGATGCGCACCTGAGCCAACACCTCGCGGCCACCTACTCGCATACCGCGCCAGCCAATCAGGTCATCGGGGCAGATGCGGACGAAATAGGGCCGGATACCCTGGGTGCGCTCCTCGCCAAGATTCAGCGTGCCGCCAGTGGCTGGATAGTCGACGAGGATGTGGGTCTTGCCGTAGTTGAGTAGATCCTTGAGACAGTCGCGCGAGAACCCCGTCAGATCGGTGCCGGCCAAGTCCACGTCGGCGGCCATTTCCTCGAAAACTGAATCGCTGCCCTGTTCGAGGACCACCGGCTTGACAAAAGGCTTGCCCGAGAGTACCCGCACCGTGCGGCCGTAGCCGTTGAAGAGGACCGAGCCCTTGAGCCGGACATTGTAGGACGGCTGGGTCTCCTTGGGCATCTTCGGCAGGTAGGTCTCGCCGGCTGCCTGCATCGCCAGGGTGCCGCCCAGCAGGGTCTTGGGCAGCGCCCAGCGGGTTGCCATCTCGTGGTAGGCAGCGACGGGCGTATTGACGTCAGGCTCGGCCATCAGAGGCTCAATTCCTGGCTGCCGGCGCTGTGCCGGCGGGTGAGGATGCGGTAGCGGGTCTCGTCGGCGGCGTGGTCCTCAGCCTCGGTGTCCACGTCGTCGGGGTTCTTGTCGTCACGGGTCAGGGTCGGCACGGTGCGCAGCCAGTCGCGGCAGGTCTCGAAGATGAACAGCCCCGGCTCTTCCATGGGCGCCTTCATTGAGGCCCCCAGGCGGCGGCGCATTACCTCCCAGCCGCGCACCCTGGACCCAGGCGACTTATCCGCCGGCTCCCAGCGCACCCCGGCCCGCTCCTGCTGCGCGGCCGGCGAGTCGCCGTTCTGCTGGTCGAAAATGGACGAGTCGGCAGGGCCGGGCTTCACCCGCCCGCCCCAGGCAATTTCCTTCTGGCGCTGGACGATGCCCCGGCCGATCTCGGCGTCGATCATCCGCAGGCCCTTGTTGGGCTTCTGGTTCCAGCCATACCACTCGGCGATGCGAAACAGCGTGCCCCGCGGGAAAGTGCGTTTCGTGCCGTCGCGCAGGGTCGCCTCGGTGCCATCAGACTCGGCCCACCAGCCCACCGAGAAGGGCTTCGAGGAGCCCCAGTCGAAAGAGCGGTCGATGCGCCAGGAGGCCGGCGGGTCGAAAGGTGCCAGCACATGGATGCGCGGATCCCAGACATCATCGAACATCCCGCCAGCGACGATGTCCCAGTCCCCCTGCTCCCATGCCCGGCGCCGCATCTCGTTGCCATCGGCCCTGAGCTTGGCCGGGTACTCCGGATCGGCCTCGAGGAGGGCGAGGTTCTCACTCCAGTGCCCATGGATGCGCACGCGGACGAGGCCCTGCTCGTCGCGGATCGGCACGCCGGCCGGGGCCGGGTCGATGAAGCGCATCTTCACGGCGTTGTGTCCTCTCCCGTAGGGGTTGGCGGTCGCGCGGTACTTGCGCGGCATTCCGGGGAATGAGGAGCGCGAACAGGCTTTCATGGCGTCGTAGCAGTCCAGGGTTGCCCAGTTGGTGAGTTCTTCCCAGCCGATCCAGGGGTACTCATGCCCGTGGTAGTTCCAGTAGTCGGCCACCGTGCGCATGTGGCGCAGGAGCAGTTGCTCGCCGGTGGGCCACTTCCAGCCGTAGCTCTGCTCGTTGAACTTGATGCCCGGAAAGATCTGGTAGAACCAGCGCTTGGTCCTGGCGACCACATCGGCCAACTGCGGATAGGTCTGGCGAAACAGGATGCCGCGCCAGTGGACTCCGAAGCCAACCCCGCAGTGCTGGGCGAAGTCCATCAGCATCGCGTCGGTTTTGGCGGCGCCCCTGGTGCCCTCGAACAGACACTCGAAGTAGGGGCAGGAGAGCAGCAGCTGCTGCCCGCCCGGCTGGGGCCGCCATACTACGGGCCTTCCTGATTTTCCGGGCTGCCGACCCCCGCGTTTTTCCGCGCTTCCTGTAGTCGTTGCCATTCCTCCTCAGAGGCCATCCCCGGCACCACCAGCACGCCGCTGGTCTGGACCGGGCCGCCGTCTTTGCCGGTGATCTCACTGCGCTCGACATAGCCCCTATCCTTGCCAATCGTTTTCAGGGTGAAGCAGACCGCCCACCCCTCACCAGACAGCACACCGCGCTTGAGGCTGGTCTCCGCGATGTCCACCAGTTTGCCGCGCAGATTGTTTTTTAACTCGGCCAGCGTGGGGTCCGCCTTGATGCGGTCATAGATTGTCCCCGGATTGCAGCGCAGCCGCTCGGCGGCCAG
>SXGS01143514.1_pt1 | contig 12811 bp, 6 predicted proteins | sample 3174681 | NCBI WGS metagenome assembly SXGS01 (sample SAMN11356861, study PRJNA531348) | freshwater metagenome | isolation source: freshwater sample F1-80 | place: China: Fuxian Lake, Yuxi | collected 2017-12-25
ACTCCGCTGATCACGCCGCCTTCTTTCAAACGCTCGACAGCACCATCGGTGAAAAGGCCATGCGTGCAAATGACAGAGACGTCGCGCGCGCCGGCTGCTTTGTAGGCTTTCGCGGCCTGGAGGATCGATTTGCCTGAACGAATCATGTCGTCGTAAATCACGACATTTTCACCATGGACCGAGACGTTGATGCCGCTGATCGAAACGCTTCCGTCTTCGGCGCGGCGTTTGTACACAAAGCCGCTCCCAACTTTGAGATCATTTGCGAGCGACTCGACCCACTTTGCGCGACCGGCATCGGGTGCGCCCAAGATGAAGTTCGCACCACCGCGTCTGCGAGCTTCGGCGAGAATCAAAGGCTTTCCGTAAAGGTGATAAGTCTTCACCGCTCCCTCAAAGTAAAACGGAATGCCTTCGGAATGGAGATCGAACATGATGACTTTGTTTCCAAAAGGCGCGTGCGGAATGGCCGAGAGAAGACGCGCACGCGTTTTTGCGGTCACGACTTCCCCACCCTTCACCGCTCGCTCCATCGTGGAGTAACCAAAGAAAGGAACGAGAATGTGGAGACTGCGGCATCCGCCGTCGACCAAACCGCAAGCGAGATCGAAGACATCCATCGTCGCCTTCTCACTCACTGTGCCGCCTACAAGCACCACGTCTTGATCGCGAACCTCCGTCATCACGCGAAGGTAGCGCTCACCATCTGAGAATAACTTCGTTGTGATCTCGCATGACTTTGCTTGCGCGGCTTTGACGAGCTTGTCGGCAAAGTCTTTGTAATCTGGGATTGCGGCGACAACGTAGCTCACGCGCCTACTCCCATTTTGCGATTACGAATATCTTGGATCATTTGGATCTTCATCTCGTGGAGCGAAGGCTCAAGACCTACGGGATACAAGTGCGGATTCAAGAAGCGTTGGCTTGTCGGATGCAGTTGTTGGAGGTCAGACGCTCTGCGGGCCCGCACGGTTTCGATCGAATCATCGCGCTTGATCACTTTGCCGTTTCTCACAACGGGCTTCAGAAGATCTTCGAATTCAGACGATGCGCCGAATTGCTTGCGGCGAGTGGGATCATTCGGATCCACGATCATCGGCTGTGTCGCGAGTGATTGACGAACATCGTAAATCATATCACCGGCGAAAAGGCCGTCGGCCTTAAAGCGGCGTACTTGGTGAATGCCAGGCGTTGTGACCTTAGCAATTTGCTCGGAGAGTTTGATCCGGTACTTCCAATCGGAGTCGCCGTCTTTGAGCGCGACGAGCTTGAACACTCCACCGAGGGCCGGTTGGTCGTACGCAGTCACAAGCTTTGTTCCAACGCCCCAGATGTCGATCTTTGCACCTTGGATCTTCAAGCTTTGAATCAAGTTTTCATCGAGGTCGTTGCTTGCGACGATCTTTGCGTTGGTCAAGCCCGCTTGATCGAGAAGCTTGCGTGATTCTTGGCTGAGGTATGCAAGGTCACCTGAATCGAGGCGAATACCTGCCATCTTGTGTCCTTGGCTCTTCAACCACAAGCCAGCTTCGATCGCGTTCTTCACCCCTTCGAGCGTGTCGTAAGTGTCGACGAGGAAGATGGAATTATTCGGCATCGCGGCCGCGAACTGCATGAACGCGTCACGTTCATCGTCGTACGACATCACCCAGCTGTGCGCATGGGTTCCGCGGACAGGAATGCCGTGAACTTTTCCGGCAAGGATGTTGGAGGTCGCATCAGCGCCACCGACGTAGGCGGCTCTTGCTGCCGAGAGTGCTCCGCTGACTCCCTGCGCGCGGCGAAGTCCGAATTCAAGAACGGCATCGGTGCCGGCCGCAAACTTCACGCGTGCGGCCTTTGTCGCGACGAGAGTTTCGAAGTTGATGAAGTTCAGAAGCGGCGTTTCTAGGAGCTGACATTGCCAGACTGGTCCTTGCACGCGCAGAAGCGGCTCGTTTGCAAACACGATGCGACCTTCGTCGATGGCGTCGATGTCGACTGAGAGCTTTGCGTCGCTCAGGAATTTAATGAACCCTGAATCGAAGAGCGCTTTGCCGTCGCCGCCTTTGAGTTCTGCGAGATAAGCGCAATCTTGTTCGCTGAAGCGGAACGTTTCGATGAGGTCGAGCACTGAGCTCAGTCCGCAGTTCACGGCGTAGCCACCGCGGAAAGGATTGCTGCGGAAGTAAAGATCAAACACTCCCGTTTTTTGTTGAGCGCCATCCACTGTCTGGGCTTTCCAAGCGGAGTAAGCCATGGTGAGCTGATAGAGATCTGTCAGCATCGAGAGATCCTCCCGATAAATCATGTCGAGTTTGTTCTGAGTCTTCCCGCCTGCCATCGCAAATTCCTCCGCACCGTAATCTCGGCTACTTAGTGTATATTAAACACTAAGGTCGGGTTACGCAAGGAAGGCTTTAGGGGCGCCCGGGTGGGGATCGGAATCTTGTGGGATTTCCAGGATTTGGTTGAGAAAAAAAGTTTTGTCCTCGTGGAGAGGACACTCGGGAACTTGTCGCCTTATAGACAGACAAGTTCCCGAGTGCTTGCAGTTGACCCCGCCCCCCACCCTCAGGACAATCGCAAGCATGCTTCTTCGAATCTCCACCTTGTTCGTCGCCGTCCTTGTCGCCTTCCTTTCCGCCAGTTGGTTCTTGCTCCAAAAAGAGCCCGCTCACCAAGTCGCGTTTTACTACTGGCGCACGCAATGGAACGCCCCCGAAGTTCCGAGTGAGAAACTCTACCTCCGCTTTTTCGACGTGAAGCCGGAACTAGGCCAACCTGTTCCCGTTTCGCCTCTTCAACTCTCGAAGAAGCTCCCGGTGAACATTGCCGTGACCCCGGTGGTGTATTTAACGAATTCCGTGTTTTTCGAATCCACGCCCGCGCACGCCGAAGCACTTGCCGAAAAAGTCTTCGACAAGGTCAACGCGATGGCAAAACATCACGCCATCGAATTCAAAGAACTTCAGATTGATTGCGATTGGTCGGATTCAACGCGAGCAAGGTACTTTCATTTCGCAAACCAGCTTCGCGCGCGTCTTCACTCCTCCGGCAAGACGCTTTCAGCAACTCTCCGACTCCATCAAATTAAATACTCAAAGCGAACCGGCGTTCCGCCGATCGATCGCGGCATGTTGATGTTTTACAACTTCGGTCGTCTTGAGGCCGAGCGTGAGGGAAGCTCCATCTTCAACGCACAAGATGCGAAGAAATACTCAAGCTACATCGCGACCTATCCCTTGCCGCTGGATCTCTCGCTCCCGCTTTTCTCGTGGGCCGTGCACTCTCGGGCGGGATCCGTTATCGGACTTCTGGAAAAAACGCGGGCGGATGAGATCGAAACCTTCGACGGGTTCATGCGCATCGCTGACTCAAAGTTCGAAGCAAAGCGTGCCTTCTTTTTCAATGGCCGCTTCTTTGAACCTGGCGATCGGCTCGTGATCGAAAGCACGAAACCTGAAGACACCCTCGAAGCCGCGCGCCTTGCGCACGAGGGTGCCGGCTCCAACTCAAAATACGGCACGATCGCCTTCTTTGATCTCGACGAAAGGAATCTCAGAAACTATGCAGCCTCGAACTTTGAAGAAATTCTTTCCGTTTTTGATTAAGACGGGACTCATCTTATGTTCCACGCAAGCGCTCGCATCAGGCGGTGGAGACTGGTGCGATTACGAAGATGCGTGTCGATCGTTCTTCGATCCCGAATCCATTCAGCGACCGGAAGAAATTCCGTTCTTCTACACTGAGGCCCGCAGGCTCTACGGCGAAAGTGCCAACGACATCACCTACCAAATTCCCACCACGGTCATTGCGGAATGGAGCGAGCACTTCAAAAAGAAGTTAAGCGACGATCAACTTAAAGAGCTCGTCTTCAAGATGCCACTTCCGGAACTCGATCAGTTGATTTTTTCGCTCCAAGGAAAACCGGCTAAACTTTCTGCTTTCTCCCAAGATCTCCGCAAAGCTCTCGACAAGTCGGCGATACCTGCGTTGTTTTACTTAGGTTTCGCCAAGCGTGTTGAGCCTCTCGCGACAGCAGCTCGGCTTGAGAATGCGTGGGACGCACCGAAAGAAACACCGACGCCCGCGCCGATCGATGCTCTATTGAACGCCGCGAAGAAGCAGCTCACAGCGGTGAAAGACCCTTTCCTGCGGGAAAAGTATCACCACCAAATTATGAGCCTTCTCTTTTATGGAAACCGTCAGCCGGAGGCAGAGGCCTATTACAAGGAGAACTTTGGGCAGTTTCAATCGAAGCGTCTTGCGAAGTATCGCTTCCTGAGCCTCGCGGCCGGGGCGATGGCAAAACAAAAGAAGACGGCTGATGCAAACTATCTCTACTCGCGAGTCTATGATGAGTCGCCGGAACTGAAAGCAAGTGCGTACGCTTCATTCCGACCTATTCAGGATGAAGACTGGCAAGCCACCCTCAAGCTTGCGCGAAACCCTCGCGAAGTCGCGGTCCTTTGGCAGATGGTGGGCATTCGCTCTGGCGGAGCAGAAGCATTTTCTCGCATCTACGCGATCGATCCGAAGTCGGAGCTACTCCCATTGTTACTCGTCCGCGAGGTGAATCGCTCCGAAACGGTGCGCGAGTGGGAAGGAACCTGCGGCGAAGCGATGAAATACGCGAGACCCGCGGATAAGACGTTCATCGACGAGAGTAAGCTCGCAGTCATTCGAAAAATTACGGACGAAGGCAAAACATCCAATCCCGATCTGTGGCGCTTGGCCTTGGCAAATTTGATGATCATGCAGGGTGACCTTGCGACTGGAGAAAAGTATCTGAAGCAAGTCTCCACCAACAAGGCGCTGGCGGATCAGCTTCGCAAAACGAAGTTGTACTTAAAAGCGGAACAGCTCCGTCTCGCGAAATCAGTGACGCCCGCCGAAGAAGAGGCGATCGCCAGCGAACTTGAATGGCTCCAATCGAGAAGACCCGAGCCACGGTCAGAAGCGATGCGATTGTGGATGAGCGGTGTCCTTCGCGGAGTTCTGAAAACACGAGAGCCCAGCAGTGTGCGGGATGAGATGCGCGGACTTCTCCTCTGCGACGAACCCGCGAACACGTTTTATCGCGATGTGAAAAAGATCGATTCCCTTCTAGCTTTCATGACGGCAACTCCAAAGTCGAAGATGGATCAATATCTTCGCTCAACAAGTCAGTACGATGTAAATGAACTCAAGCGTATGAAAGGGATCGTTCTGATCTTCAATGATCGCATCGCGGAAGGCGCCGCTGTTTTAAAAGGCGTGAATTTTGAGAAACTCTCGCCGGTGAACGCGGATCCATTCAAGACGAGGATCACGGATTGTTTCGAGTGCGATCACGTGACCAATGGAGAAATGAGAGTCCCTTTGCAATCTATTGCACAACGACTGGGCGAACTCAGCGGCAAAGCCTCGAAAAGTCCCGAAGCGGCTTTTGAGCTAGCCACGGGCCTCTATAACATTACTTACTACGGAAACGCGAGCGACTTCTACGTGACGAACCGACAGAACTATCCCTACGGAACCGTGCGGGCACCTGAAGATCGCAGCCCTGATCTGGCGGAGAAGTACTACGATCTTGCGCGCAAACTTTCGAAGAGTCGCGAGTTCCAAGCGAAGGCTTGCTATATGGGTGCTAAGGCTGAACAGAAAAAAGCTTTTGACCGCAACGAAAAGCTCTCGGATTCAGGAAATTCGCCCGTCCACTTTGAGCTACTGAAAAAAGAGTATGCCGATACGAAGTACTACCAAGAAATCATCGGAGAGTGCGGATACTTCAAGAACTGGCTCGGGAACTGATGAGTCGCAAGCACTGGAGAACTTGTCGCCTTATAAGCAGACAAGTTCTCCAGTCCCTATTCTCTCAATAATCCCGCGTGCATCCAGATCAAAACGCGCTAGATACTTCTAAGACCAAGGGGTGATCGACGCTGTCATGAGCGCACAATCGGATTTAGTTGAGATTGTGCACACGCTCAAACAAGTGGTGTGCGTAAAAGGGTGATCCTCCAGAACTTGTCGCATTATAAGGCTACAAGTTCGCGAGCACATCCGCTATGACATCCTGATGTTTCGCCAAGGTGTGCGCACGAAAACCTGTGATTCCCCCAAAACGCTCCTCGAGTTTGTCGCTGAAGTCCTCACTCACGAAACTCCGCCGCCGCCTTTAAGCGCTCTCGAACTCATCGAAATTGGTGCTGTCTACGTTGACGACTCGAGATCGCTCTTCGCCGCACGTCCCTTAAAAGCTGGCGATCCTGTGCGCATCCACACGCAACCACGGAGATTCACGCTACCCGCAGATCTCGCGGATCGAATCACGTCCGAGACTGAGGACACACTTACGATCGAAAAGCCCGCCGGCCTCCCGTCGGCACCGACGGTCGACAACGTTCGTGAGAATCTTTTGTCTTTCGTGGAGGATTTGCGAAGTCAGCAACTCTTTCTCACGCACCGACTTGAAAACGAAACCGCAGGACTCGTGCTTCTCGCGAAAAACGCGAGCGCGGCAGAGTCCATCAAGCAAGCTTTTGCAGATGGCCAGATGATTCGTCGCTACGTGGTTTATCTGGAAGGCCCAATCGCGACCGGCGCAAAAGGCGATGTTCAAGTCCACAGCTGCTTGGAGCAACGTGCGCCAACGAGCCTCCTGACCGAAGGTCGCACGACTTGGTCGGTGGAAGGCGCGCCTCTTGAAGTCACCTACCGTGTTGAGCTCGAAGTTCAAAAGCTCCGCCCCAAAGAACTGCGTGAACTCCTGAAGGAGCAGCGCGCACCGATCGTCGGTGACGAAATGAGCGGATCGCAGACACGTCTCACTGAATTGGAAACCGGAAAGAAAGGCTACGCTCTCAAAACCATTGCGCTGATACCTAAGCCCCGCGCTTGAGTTTTTGTCGAACATTCGTCGGTGCGCTCGTCCGCACGGCCAGTCGCGGAATCCGCAACACGAACTCCGAACCCTCGCCTAGCTTCGAGGTGACGGTGATCTCGCCTCCGAGCTCGCGCGCCGCTTCGCGAGTCGCAAAGAGTCCCTCTCCACGACCTGATATTTCCGTGACGGTTTCACGCGTGGTGAAGCCGGGCGCGAAGACCGTGTCCAACACTTGATCTGCCGGAAGATCGGCGGGTAAATTCCGCGCGCGACGAATACGTTCGGGATCAATGCCTCGTCCATCATCGCTCACACGAACGCAGATCCACGTGCGCCCTTCCCGCTGTTCTTCGGAGAACGAGACGCGAATACGACCTGCGCCATTCTTCCCGGCCGCTTCTCTTTCTTCGGGCGCTTCCAATCCGTGATCGACGGCGTTGCGGAAGAGATGCACGCACGTGGTAAACAAAGTGGCGTAGGGCTCCGGATACAACATGAGATCGGCGCCATGGAACTCAAGCGGAAGAAGCTTTTTGCGCTGGCTCCGCGCGATCTTGATACTGAGCTCGGAAAAAGGTTCGAAGAACCGGCCGATCGGTAAGAGTGTCATTTCGAAAAGCGTTTTTTGCAGAGCTACTGAAGCATCCGCTTCGGCTCGCGAGAGAATCGGAATCCACGAACCTAACGGAATTTCGATCACGCGGTCCGTGCGGAATTCGTTTCCCAAGACGTCCATGTTCTTCTCGATGAATCCGTTGATCAAAGCTTGAATTCGCACGGCTTGACGCTGGATTCGCACGCCGTCGCCACTGAGCGACTGCGCTTTCCACTCCGCCTCCATTTCGTGGATGGCCTTCGCAAGATCTTCCATCCAGAACATTCCGAAGCCGCCTTTGATGGAATGCAAGAACCGTTTGAATTCGAGCGACACCTGCTCTTCGTTCTCGGGCTGCACGCTTGGTCCAACGAACTTCTCTAATCCTGCACGCAAATCGCTGAGGAACAAACGGAAGAATCGTTTTTGCTTCACGATCGTCGCGATCATCATCGAGTGGAGACGCTCGAGCTCAACGGCTTTTTCAGCTTTCATCTGCGCAGTGCGATCCGTTGCGACGACGATCGCATGCAAGACAGTGCCGATAGCATCGACTTGCCCTACGCGATATTCAAACGTGATGTACCGACCCATCGAATTCGTGAACTCGCGAGGTAGAACTTTGAAAAGCAGTTCGAAGTCTTTTAGCGCAAACGCTTCTTTGATTTTGGCCTCGAGAACCGCGTGCTTCTCTTCCGGGATACGCAGGAGCGACAGCACCGATTGCGCAGCCGGGTCGATTTCGAAAATTTCGCGGCATGCGGCCGAATAGACGGGCGAACACTTCCCGTCTTGACCGAAGGAAACAAACCCCTGCCCAAGCGCGTTGAGTAATCCGTCAAGCTCGCGGTTTTTCAATTCGATCGTGTCGCGGCTTTTCTCGATCTGCGCGATAAGGTGAAGCATCGTTTTAAGAACTCCGGAAGAAACCAGACCGAAAGTGCAAGCCCCAAGCGTGAGAATCACCGCATTCTCACCGGGCTTTGCCCAAGCCATCGCGAGAATGATCGAAAGGCAGAACGCGAAGTAAATAAGAGACTGCCTTAGACTTGAAAGGCTCGCGCTCGCGCAGAACATCATGCAATATGCACCGAGCACGTACGCAGGTGAAATGTCATTTGCGTAAACTAAGAAGAGAGTCTGCGCGGTCATCGAAAACGCGAGCGTTAAATACAGGTACTCAACTTTGCGATTTGAGATGGATTGTCGAAAAGAGGCTGCAAAAGTCAGAGTCGAAATAATGACTCCAAGTAATCGCTGCCAAAGTGGGTCGTAAGCTTCAGGAATAAACCAAAGATACACAACTCCGAAGATCGGAAAGAACACGATCGACAAGCCAGAGACCCACCGCATCTTCAAGCGATGCCAGCGACCCTTACTAAATTCGTTTTCTGCTTTTCTTTCGGGAGTTTGTCTCAACTTTCCGCCTCGACCACTTATCGGCGCGAGGCGCTCTCTGCGCGAGGAAAACTAGACGGACGTCAGTCGGTTCGGTTCAAAACGCTCACGCTCGCGGAGTGATCCCGATCGATTCGATCACGGCCAGTAGCTCGTCGCGATCGACGGGTTTGGGAATGTGGCTTTGAAATCCCGCCGCCAAGGCTTTGGTCCGGTCTTTCGAACTCGCGTAAGCTGTTAACGCTACGGCCGGGATAGGACGAATGTTAAATTTCTTCTCCTCTTCTCGCCACGTGCGGAGAAGCTCGTAACCGTCCATCTCGGGCATTCCGATGTCGGAGAGAATCAAATCAAACCGATCCGACTTCAAAGCCGCCAGCGCCTGGCGCCCATCCGAAACCGCAACGGACTTCGCACCGTTTCGATCGATAAAGATTTGCAGCGCGCGAAGGCTATCGGGCTGATCTTCGGCGATAAGGACATGAAGGTCCTGCAACTTCGTCGATTTCTTGAGCTCAACGGTCGGTTTGTATTCGGGCTCGTCTTCTTTCATCTCAAAAGACGCGATCGGAAGAACGATCTTGAAGCGTGAACCTTTGCCTAAACCTTCGCTCTCAGCTACGACGCGACCGCCGTGAAGCTCAGCGAGTGCACGAACGATCGACAAACCGAGACCGAGACCGCCGAGCTTCGCGTCGTTCGCTCCGGCTTGCGCAAAGCGATCAAAGATCGTTTTGAGGTTCACGGAGTCGATACCAATCCCGGTATCGTCAACGGAGATTTCGATCGATGAATTCACCTTTCTGACTTGTACGGAGACGCGACCACCCTTCTTCGTGAACTTCAAGGCATTGGTGACGAGGTTCCATACCATCTGCCGGAGACGATCGGGATCAACTGTCATCTCGATGTCATCGGGCGCACTCAACGCAAGCCAAATATCTTTCGCGTTTGCCGTTGGCTTCAACGAACTCACGACGTCGGCGACAATTGCGTTGATGTCGATCTTTGGTCGCGGATCGAGGCGGAGTTTTCCGGCGATGATACGAGAAGCATCCAATAGATCGTTGATCAAACCGATCTGCGTCTTAGCGTTACGTTCGATGATCTCGACTGCATCTCGGGCTTCGGCATGAGGCTGAGGATACTCTTTTAGAATTTCGATCCAGCCCATGATGATGCCGAGCGGAGTCCGCAACTCGTGCGAGACTGTACTGATGAACTCATCTTTAGCTTTCGCGACCCGCTCGAGCTCTTGATAGGCTTGCGAGAGGGCTTGAGCTTTTGCGAAAATTCCCTGCACGAAACCGAAGAGGAAAAACTGGGCGCACTCTTCATCACTTTCAGTCCATGCGCGGGAGTGATGTAGGAGCTTCTCACGCCATTCTTTGAATGACTCGCGCGGCATCAACCGATCGATCGTGCCAATCGTGATTTCCTCGTACGCTTTTGGTTTTCCGCCCCAACGGACTTCTTGTTCTTCCTCCGGGCGGAACCAGATAAGCGCATCTTCGAATCCTAATGAGAACGGAACAGCGAGCGCTCCTCCAGCGAGTGGATCGCTCTCCATGCCTACATCTTTTACCAGAGAGTTAGAAACCCAGATTGAAAGCGACTCAACGCTCTTGAGCTTTGCGTTCACTTTCTCAATTGTTTCTATCGTAGGTGCTTTGCCAAGGATCGCCTCACGATTTCCGAAGCGAATATAGGCGGCCGATGCGCCCGTCAGCTTCAAGAGCTGTTCGTAATGGCTGGTGAACGACTGAACGGGATCAGCTCCGCTCGCGATCTGCCCAAGGAGAGTCTGCGTGAAAACGAGAGTTTCGTTTTTGATCTGGAGTCGTCTGCGTGCCGTCAGGTCATTCATCTTACCGGCAATAATTTGGCTCGCGAGCTCAAACGCCGCCCGCTTTTCGTGGCTCGGATGACAGGGCTCCGAATAGTGGTGGCAAGCGATCAAACCCCAAAGTTTATCTTGTACGCGGATGGGCGCCGAAAATGAGGATCGAACGCCCATGTTTGAAAGATACTGAAGATGGATTGGCGACACGGCTCGCAGCAATGTCCGCGAGAGATCGACTTCCGCTGGATGAAAACCGGACGTGATAATGGGAGATGCGGGTGCCTCGACATCGACGATCATCCGCGAGCGGTTTTTGAAGAACAGTTCACGCGCTTGCGGTGGAATATCGGAGGCTGGATATCGAAGTCCGAGGAAAGGCTCTAGCTTTTGCGGAGCAGCCTCCGCGATCACCTCTCCGTTCCAAGCCTGATCAAATCGATAGATCATCACTCGATCAAAACCCGAAATCGACTGAATGGAGGCTGCGGCGATTTGGCACGCCTCGCGAATCGATTCCCGGTTTCGTAAATCGTGAACAAGATCTTTGATCTTGGAAACAGGATACCCGTGCTGCTGCTTTTCGACGATCTCGAATTCAAAAATGAAATTGCGCGAGTGCTCATGGCAGGAGCCGTGAAGCTGAGTTTGGTTAAATTCCTTTAACCGAATAGTGGCGCGACCTGCATCGACGAGCGCGCAAAGATCAGTCGAGGACATTCCACTTTCGAGTTCGATTTCCACGACGTCTTGAAACGGTTTACCAAGAAGGGTTTCCGCCTTTGTTCCCGCGAGCAGATCTTCAAAGTTGCGACTGAGAGCGCGGATCGTTCGCGAGCTTTCATCAACAACCATGAGGTAACCATCTTTTTGCATGGCACCGCACGAAGCGATGGGCTCGTCTTCGCATTTAAGAATTGAGGTCACTTCATAAGATAAGTTCTTTGAGCGCTCACGGAGCAGATTCGAATCCATGCCCGAATTAACCACACTCTTTCGGGGTTAGGAAGTTCTCTTCCGTTCATAAAGTGAAGCGTTAATGAGCGACCTTTTTCGACTGATCCGATTTAGTGCTCAAAGAAGGGAGCACCGCTGTTGAATCTGTTGTGAACACAACTTCGCGCGGTGTGGCCGAACCTAACATTACGCAGGCTTCGCGGAAAGGAGGGATTCCACCCTCTTTACGGGCCATGAGTATTTTGCGAACGCGGATCAGAGATTCAGCCATCGCGACTGAATGATCCGTTCCTAAATAACCAAAGGGCGACCGTTTGGAAGTCGCATCATCAAGTCCTTCAAAGGATTCAGCCATGATCGAATCGCTACACGGATTCGTCGCGCACCACGAACGCGATTGCAAACTCTGCCAGGATTCTTCGCGTGAGGTCTGCGTACCGTTTTTATTTTTGAGCGTCGAATTCGTGCGCCAGCCTTTTGCAGTTTTCTCGTAAGTGATCGACTGCTTCAAAGCGGTTTCGGAAATCGGAGTTGTTTTCAGCGACTCGAGCTGGGCTTCGTCTGAATATTTTAGCGTCGTCGTGATGCCGTTTTTGTGAACAATGTCGATCGTGCCTTGGGTCGTGCATGTTGCACGCGACACTCCGGTTGAATCTTGGCTTTTGAATTGATTGAGCCGGTCGGAATAATCGAGCGGCTTCCCCTGCTTTTTGCAATCTTCTGCAATGGCTTTCACGGCGTCGACATCAAGTTCGGAGAACGCTTGCACGACATCGTTGCTGTGAGCATTCACGGGACATTTGCCTTGCGCCATTTGGCGTTTGGCAACTTGGTGGAGTCCGTAGCGGACGATGCCGGTGATCATTGCGGCTCCGCCGGTTGTGGACAAGATGCCGACCTGTCGTGGCTTCGGTGCGTCGGGATCGCCGAGCGACATGGCATCGCGGTACGCAGATTGTGCTCGGCGGAGGTCCCCGGTGTTTGTGGGTTCCGCAGCTGGTTGGGGAGCACGCGCTAGTTCCATGCGTGCGGTTTGTTGCGTGTGCGCCTGCTGTTGTTGCGCTTGCGGCTGCGAGGGTTGGCTTGCGGGTAATGAGTTGCGGCGAGCTTCTGCTGCTTTCGCTTCTTGTGCGGCACGGGCTTCTTGTGCGGCACGAGCTTCCTGCGCGGC
>SXGS01449537.1_pt1 | contig 12811 bp, 8 predicted proteins | sample 3174681 | NCBI WGS metagenome assembly SXGS01 (sample SAMN11356861, study PRJNA531348) | freshwater metagenome | isolation source: freshwater sample F1-80 | place: China: Fuxian Lake, Yuxi | collected 2017-12-25
ATCGCCGCATCTCTCGAACAAGGATCCGAGCATCCGCTGGCAGATGCCATCGTTCGTCATGCTCAAGTAAAAAATGTCACCCTGAGCAGCGTCGAAGGGTTCAAAGCAATCCCCGGTCATGGAGTGGAAGGAACGATCGATGGAAACAAATATGTGCTTGGGAATCGTAAACTCATGACAAAGGAAAAGATTGATGTACAGAGCATAGAATCCAAGATGCAAGCTCTCGAAGGGCAAGGGAAAACCGCGATGATACTCTCCAATGCACAGGAAATCCTCGGCATCGTCGCCGTCGCGGATACGCTGAAAGAGACCTCCAGAGAAGCAGTCATGGAGCTCAGAAACATGCACATCGATGTCCTGATGATCTCGGGAGATAACGAACGCACCGCACGCGCCATCGGCGCACAGCTGGGCATTGACCATGTGCTTGCCGAAGTACTCCCCGAAGACAAAGCGAAAGAAGTGCAAAAGCTGCAAAGGAGCGGCAAACACGTGGCGATGGTCGGCGACGGCATCAACGATGCGCCTGCACTCGCGCAGGCCAATCTCGGCATCGCGATGGGATCGGGTACAGATATTGCCATGGAAACCGGGGGCATTGTGCTCGTGAAAAACGATGTACGGGACGTGGTGACAGCAATCAAGCTGAGCCGTGCCACTGTGAGCAAAATCCATCAGAACATGTTCTTTGCACTTTTCTACAATGTGATCGGTATTCCGATCGCGGCACGCATGTTTATGCACTGGGGCATTGTGCTGCGACCGGAACTTGCCGGACTTGCGATGGCAATGAGCTCTGTGTCGGTCGTCAGCAATTCCCTGCTTTTGAAAGGATTTCATCCCGATCGCAAGAACTGGATTTCAGATATTGCACCTGCGATCATGACCATCGGCTTCACGGCATTTTTCTTCTTCTTCGCCCGTTTGGGTTCTTAGCCTTTCTTTCTATGAAACACTTTGCACTTCTCGTTATCAGCACTCTTACCCTCTCTGCCTGCACCATGCCGGATACATCCAGTCATGGTCATAGTGGGTCAGGCAAGATGGAGCAGCTCAACGTGCGGGACATGAGTAGTGACACAGAGATCTCCTTCGTAGTTTTGGATAACAAAACTGTTTTTGAGAACTATGGCATCAGCCACACGAAGGAAATGCACCTCATCGTCGTTCGGGATGATCTTCAGTACTTCCATCATCTGCATCCGCTTCGAGATACAAACAATATTTGGCATGTTCCCTTCACGGCACCGGCTGGCGGTACATACTGGCTCTACGCAGATTTTGTCGATAGTGATGGAAGTGCTCATACGATCAAGTTCAATAAACTCTTTACAGGTGATCGTGGTACCTATGGGCTTGAGCAGAACTTTGAAAGAACACAAGCAGTTGATGGCCATCACATCACCCTTGCTACGGCTGACACAAACACAGACATATCCTTCAGCTACAACATCACGAAGAATGGAAAGCCTGTAGAGCTTCAGGAGTACCTTGGAGCTATAGGACATAGTGTACTCATCTCTGATTCGGGATCGTTTATCCACGCACATGCGACGATCAATGCGAGTGGCAATCCACAATTTATCGTAGGTAAGCTCGAAGAAGATTTCTACCGAGCGTTCACCCAATTCCAAATTGCAGAAAAAGTTCTTACCGTGAGCTTTGATTGGTCAAATCAGTAGTGACGGATCTTTTCTCACCGAATCCGGTACAACGTCGACCGCACCGTCGTCACTGGAAGATCCACCCACCGCACAAGTCTGCTTCCGTCGTGCCACTCGATGGTGCCAAGCGTGCTCCTGTCGGACAGTGCCACAAGTCTCACCTGAAGCGAGCTTCCGCCGGCAATCACCTCAGAGTCCGTCACTGCTGCACGCAATCCAAGAGTAATGCTCTCCCCAGCATCGATGTCTGAAGAAAGTGTGGAAGCAATGCCCGTGCAGGTTACCGTAATCTCCAGCGTCGACTGGTTAGCCGTGCAGGGCAGACGAATGCCTGAGTCGAGTATGTTGAAGAGTTCAAAGGAATCCGGATCCACCTCGACATTATTTGCTGAAACAGTGAATACGATTGTGCGAATCTCTACGTCATTCAGTCCGTTCTTTGAGTTGCGATTCTGCAAAGCAGTAAATTTGAATGCAGCGATTGTGGAAGCTCCTACCGGAACAGGCGTGTCATCCGCATCACTATGATCGCCGATGATGGATCCCAATTTACTTAAAACGACATCATGCGTAGGACCGGTGATTGCCGCATTTGCTGTGGGGCCACTGACGCCCACAAAAATCTCGCCTTCTGCGGAGCTGTCCCCGTCGTTTTGGGAAAGATCCGCACCGGAACGTACTCCGCGTGCATCGACCGCTTGTGCTGCTCCGGTACTCTCGGAAATGCTGAGCGCAAAGGATTCATTGCCCAATGCACCTTCGGTGTCTGATTTGAGAACTGCGCGAACCAGCACACGTCGTTCTGTGCCCTGCTTTACGGTAAAATCCGTTGCTGTACAAAACTGACCGGAGGTGAGCGCAGGACACTGCGAAGTACGCGCAATGGCAAAAGGAATGCTTGATCCTGTGTCAAAAAGTTCCAAACGTTCCACGGCTGAAGCTGCTCCACGTATCGCCACGCTGCGCACAGCAATATCTTCATCGACAGCATTGAATGTTAGTCGCAAAAGCGTGTCGCTGAATTCCCCTGCCAGCACCAGTCTGCTCGGAGATGGAATGCTATCACGCGTGATGTACAGACTACCCACGGTCTGCACCGTCACAAGATCCAACGGTACCGTACGCACGCGGATCCAACAGAGACTCTGGTCACAATCAGCGGCATTGAGAACGATGCCAAGAAGATCTTCTCCATCCCTTTCACCTGCAGCACTGATAAATCCCGTATCAGCAGTATCAAAGGCAAGACCAAGACTCACACCGGAAATGTTGGGTGAGAGATCTGCATGGATTTCCATCCGGACAGAAACCCCGTCAGGAATCTGAACCTGAAAATCTACAAAGGCGACGCGCGAGCCCTGAGATTTCCCCCTTGCGACAATCACATCCGCTATGCCGTCTCCGTCGTCATCCGCAAGCAGACGATATCCGGTAGCTGTCGTAAGGCTTCCCGAGGAAGCCCGCACCGTTAGTCCCGTTATCCAGACATCCTGACGAGATGCGGTGGCATCAAATGCCATAAAGGTTATATCTCTGCCTCCTGCAGCCCTGGCAATCGAACCAAGACTACGCTGATCTATGAGAAGTGCTCCATGGCGTATGGGCTCAGAAACAACAATGCAAATGCTCGAACAACCGTCGCCGTCCACGACATTGCCGTCATCGCACTGCTCGCCATACTCCAGCTTGCCGTTACCGCAGATACCGGGCTCTTCTACAGATCTACTGGAACGAGATGAAACTTGCCTCCCCGAAGACACAGAGGAAGATGAAGAGGATTCAACTGGCGGCTGTACGTAGGAAATCTCTTCCCCGAATTCCGCAATGAGGTAGGCCATCTCACTACGAGTAAGAAGGTGCTCTGGATCGGTGGGAAAGTACTTCAAGAGTCCCCGCTTCGACGCGAGCTCCATATAGGGATCGTACCACCGCACCGGTGACTGTATTGGCCGAAGAAGTTCGATCTTCCACGCACCTGCTGCAATCTTCAGAGCTTCGGCAAGATTCACAGACTTCTCACCGCGGAATGTGCCGTCGGGATACCCTTCAACGATGCCGCGATCCTTTGCCGCACAGGCATGAAGCCAGTACCACTGACGTTCTCCACGAAAATCCTCAAAACACGAACGATCTCGTGTGTCGTAAATCTCCGATCCTTCTGCAGCAAGCATCAGGATTTTTAAAAACTCAGCTCGATTGATCAGGATATCCGGACGGAAGATACCGTACCCATACCCCTGCACAATTCCCTTGCTGTGCAGAAGCTCTATATACGACTCGTGCGGATGGCCAAGGACATCGAGAAACGCAACGGGAAGACTCCCCTGCGCAAAGGCAAATGTAGGAATAAGCGCAAAGGAAACAATGAGTCGCTTCACGGTGATATATCATAGCAAAATAGAAAAGTGCCTGCGCGATCTCCAATAAACCACTAACATAGCATACGTGCCCCTGTAGCTCAGTTGGATAGAGCGCCTGGCTTCGAACCAGGAGGTCGTGGGTTCAATTCCTGCCGGGGGCACCATTCGACTACTCCGCATTCACAGAAAGCCAATAATGCAGAATTTTCGTTTCCAGCGTTGGCTCCCAATTATCCTTCTCACTTTCGTTCCTTTCGCGATCTATGCCTATTCGCTGGGAAACGGTTTTGTTGTGTGGGACGACGACATGCTCGTCTATAAAAATCCTCTCGTGAAGCACCTTTCCCTGTATTCCATATGGGCGGTATTCACATCGTACGACCCAGAGCTCTACATCCCGCTGACATTTCTGTCGTACCAAATCGAACATGTGCTCTTCGGCATGAATGCTGCAGTCTTCCATCTATCCAATCTTCTGCTGCACATTGGAAGCTCCATTCTTGTTTACCGCCTGCTGCAACGATGGAGCCTGACGGAATGGGTGGCCTTTGCAGCAGCGTTCATCTTTGCTATCCACCCCATGAACTCCGAAGGAGTCTGCTGGGTGAGCGCGCGCAAAGACATGCTCAGTAATTTCCTCTTTCTTGCAACCCTTCTCGCATGGGAGAGCTACCGATCATCCGGAAATCGCAAGAGGTACCGGAGTGCCATCGCGCTCTTTGCGCTTGCACTACTTGCCAAGGTTTCCGTAGTACTGCTGCCAGTCATACTCCTACTGATGGATTGGCGTGAGAAGCGAGTCATCAACCGTACAACGGTCAGGGAAATCGTACCGTTTGTTGTTCTTTCGGCAGTATTCATCGTGATCGCACTCTTCGGAAAAACCGAAAATATCGGGTCGCTCACGCCCTTGAAAACCCTTCTTCTGGCTTCAAAAGCTATCGTCTTCTACCCCGTGACCTACTTCGCTCCCTTTTCTCTGTCATCGATCTATCACCAAGCCACGCCAATCTCATTGGCACGAATGGAATTTGCAGTGCCGATGCTGCTTATTGGCCTCACAACTCTTGTAACGATCTATGGACTTCGCTGGAGCAGAGCACCGCTATTTTCACTGCTCTTCTTTTTGGTGATGCTCGCACCTTCCTTTGCGAACTTCTCCAAAATGGGCGGGCTGTACTTCGCCTCAGACCGATACATCGGCATCGCGCAAATCGGACTGCTCTATGTCCTCGCTGTCGCGTGGTTACACCTTCAAAAATCACGTTGGCACGTACCGGTAACAATCACGACAGCGATCGTGGGCATTACCGTCCTTCCGGCATTCGCTTTCGCATCGTTTGAGCGAAGTGTGCTTTGGGGAGACAGCGAAACACTCTTTCGGGATGCTATGGATAAAAATCCGGGAAGCCCGGTGATCCATTTCAATCTCGCAGTGGTCGAGCAGGAGCGCGGCAAGTACCCTGAGGCGCTGGCACTGTACGATACAGCGATTGCTATACGCTCCGACTATTCAGCGCCGCACAACAATGCGGGTGTCATATACCGAGAAATCGGTGACCGTATCAAGGCTGAGGAATATATACGAAAGGCAATCGAACTCGACCCGAACAATCTTACTGCCCTCATCAATCTTGCATCGATCCTTCTTGACCGCGGTGATGCTGATGAAGCCATAGTTCTTCTAGAACGTGCACTAGCAGATGATCCATACAATGTCCCCGCGCTGAGCAAGCTCGGTGCAGCATATGGAAAGAAAGAAATGTATAAGGAAGGTCTCCATGCATTCCAAAAAGCATGGAAGCTGGATCCTGTGATGCACGAACAGTCGAAAGAATTGGAACGGATTCTGGAAGAATTGGAACAATAGTATCGACGCAATGCAACGCACCGTAAAAAATATTTCGCTAACAAAACAAAAAGCCCGCATCGAAATGTGGGCTTTCTGTAGAGAAGAAAACTATTTCCTCTTTTTGGTCTTCCTCTTCGTTGCGGTCTTCCTTTTCGCGGAAGCCTTCTTCGTCTTCTTGGCCTTAGCCTTCTTGCGCTTAACCATGATAGAAGCGGGGAAAGAAGTAAGTAGGATTTCATTATATGCAATTATGCGCTCCGCAAATAATTTCGTGCGGCGCAGAAATAAAAATGTGATCGTTTATGCAAACGGGAAAATGCTCGTAAAAAATAATTTTTCACACATGCGGTAACCAGTGTCCGAGTTTTTCACGCTTCGCGATGAGATATTTTCTCTGATACTCCGATGTAGGAATAATGCGAAGCGGCACCTGCTCGACAATATGCAAACCGTAGCCATCGAGTCCGATGATTTTTTTCGGGTTGTTTGTAAGGAGCCGCAGATGCCCTACTCCAAGATCACGGAGAATCTGCGCGCCGATGCCGTACTCACGCAGATCCACAGGGAATCCGAGTTTTTCATTGGCTTCTGCGGTATCCATCCCCTCGCGCTGCTGCAGATCGTAGGCGCGGATTTTATTGGCAAGTCCGATGCCCCTGCCTTCCTGACGCAAATAGAGAATGACTCCTGATCCCTCTGCCGTAATCGCTTCCATTGCCGCATGCAGCTGCGCGCCGCAATCACAGTGCACCGATCCAAATGCATCTCCCGTAAGGCACTCCGAATGCACGCGTGTAAGTACGGGTTTCATAGGATCGATCGTGCCCTTCACCAAAGCAACATGCTCCCTGCCACGCAACGTATCGCTGTAGACGCTCAGGTGCCACGAGCCGGTATCCGTCTCCAGATCTGTCTCCGCTTCCTTACGGATACATGTTTCCGTGCGCCTGCGGTAGGCAATAAGATCCGCAATCGTCACGACGGGTAACTCGTGTTTCGCGGCAAAGATCTCAATCTCCGGAAGGCGCATCATCGAACCATCGGCATTCATCAACTCACTGATGACAGCCCCTTCGCGAAGGCCGGATAGTCTACAAAGATCCACCGAAGCTTCCGTATGTCCGGCGCGCACAAGCACACCGCCATTTTGCGCTCGCAGCGGAAATACATGCCCGGGACGACGCAGATCTTCTGGTCTGGCTACGGGATTGATCGCTGCACAAATGGTACAGGAACGATCCGCAGCGGAGATGCCGGTCGTCACCCCTTCCGCGGCCTCAATGCTAACGGTGTACGGCGTCTGCAATCGCGACGTATTGCGCTCGACCATAAGCGGAAGATCAAGTTGATCGGCGATGGGATTACTCAGAGAAAGGCACACAACACCTCCAGTATTGCGAATGATGAAATTCATACTCTCAGTTGTCGTATGCTCGGCCGCCATCACCAGATCGCCTTCATTCTCGCGGTTCTCATCATCCACGACGATGATCATGCGACCGCTGCGCAACGTATCGAGAGCCGAAGGAATGGAGGTGAATACCATACGGCAATAGCTTAGAGCTTTTAGCCATGAGCTATAAGCAAAATTGTCTTAAAGCTCAAAGCTCATAGCCTCAACACTGCACTTCAAACGGATAGAAAACGTTACTATCGCAATATAATCGTATACGTCTGCTTGGCGCTCTTTGTAGCACCACGGCCGACAGAAACAACGTACGTTCCCTTTGGATACAGGTACTTCTGATTGCACTGCGGACCGGAGAAGCTGGCAAGATCAACGTCATCAAGCGGATTCACCATGCACTTGAGAGGACTGACATTGCTGAGCTCCAGTTTCATACTCACTTCATTGGCCACACTGAACGTGTAATAGTCAGCGTAATTATTGGGCATGAGGGTAACCGTCTTTCCGATGCCGGGAAGAATGCGCTTGCTCTCGCGGTAGCCATCATTGCCGTCACCTGAAGACGTATTCATATCAACAGTAAAACTGGCATCAGCAACTGTCGGCTGCAACTGGAGCTGGTAATTACCGGCGCGAAGCGCTGTGAGCAGTGTGCAGGTTTGACCCTCTTGTGTTCCTAAGTAGTACTCTGTACTGAACCCTTCTTTGCCAAGAAGATACAAACGACACGAGACGGAGCCATTATCTCCTGTAAGTTGCACTTTTGTGAGCGCAACTGTGTCGCTTTGGACAGTAAACGTGTAGGAGAATGTCTGCTTCGCTGAAAACTTGCCGCTCGTGGTGAATGGAAAGAGCACGGCCTGAGAAACTGGACGAGTGGAAGATGCTGCAGCTGCACTCGCTACTGCCCCAGCTGAAGATACTGCAGCAGATGATGCCACTTGTGCGGCACTGGATAGCTGCGCAGCACTGCTCGCGCGATCCTGTTTCAGTTCCACACGCAGTGCATTGGAAATGTATGCAGCAGCCTCTCCACGCATCAGCGGCCACTCAGGGTAAAACCGCGCACCTTCCTGACCGGCTATCGGCAAAATTCCGGAGGCAAATGCTGTATAGAGGTACCCGCTGTACCACGCCGATGTCGACACATCGACAAATTTGATGATGTCACGCTGCTCCACACCGTACTTCACGGCAGAGATGCCGAACATACCGATGATCATCTTGAGAGCTTCAGCACGATTGACGGAAGTTCCCGGCTTGAACTTGCCATCGGGGTATCCCTGTACAAAGCGATTTGCTGCAGCATCGCACACGTAGGACTCATACCATCCTGCGACATCCGGAAAACAATTCCCAGCAGTGGGATCCGGCGTACGACCTGAAGCACGGTACAGAAGCGCAAGCATTTCCGCGCGATTCACGGACCGCTCCGGAGCAAATGTCCCATCATCGTTACCATTCACTATCCCCGCGCCTGAAAGCTGCTCGATTGCTTCACGGTAGAGATGATCTTCAGGAACATCTGGAAAGATTGCGGCGCTTGCAGAAGAGGAAAACAATGCAAGAGCGACGGAAATAGCAGTGAAAGCGGAGAGTGTTGGACGCACGGAAAGGGGCGGAAAGTAACATACAGCATAGCACTGCATGTTTTGAACGCAATTGCGGATAGCGAAGAGTGGGGCGTGACGGGAGGATGAGTGCTTACATCATGAGAGACAATGTCTTCAGTATTGTCCTTGCTGCAGCCACTCCCTTGTCTGTCCTGTCGCGGGCAAGAGAAAGATCTTCGACGAACAATATTTCCATGGCAAAGGGGATGCCGTACCGCAACTGCACATCCATGATCCCGCGGGCAGACTCCTCTGCAATCAACTCTGCATGATGTGTCTCTCCCTGCACGATGACACCCAGAGCGATAAGGGCATCGACGGATTTCCTCTCGGCAAGATTTCTGCCGATGAGAGGAATTTCAAATGAGCCGGGCGCCTCATACTGCACAATGCACGACTCCTGTATGCCGCTCTTCAATAATTCCTGGATAGCACCCTCGCGCATCACACTTATGATTTCCGGATAGAAGGAGGAATAGACAATGCCAATACGCCAGGAGGGATCTGCTTTGAGCAAGCCGGAGCTGGAAGATGAAGTACGCACGAATGTAGTGTGAATGGAGAATGAAGAATTAGTCCATTTTTGCCCTGTAGCGCATGAGTACATCGGTCTCAATATTCACACGATCACCTTTCTTTAAGTTCCCAAGAGTCGTGTTCTCGATTGTATGCGGAATAAGCGCCATAGTGATGCAATCCCCCTCAATGGATGCAACTGTAAGAGATACACCATCGATAGCGATGGACCCCTTGGGGATGATGCTAGCAACAAGTAATGAAGGCACATGAACTTGTAGCAATCTCTCATTTTTCATTTCCACTAACTCACCAGTCGCCTCAACATGCCCCTGCACAATGTGGCCGTCCAGTCTCCCATCCGCTTTCATCGCTCTTTCCAGATTTACAAGACTTCCTTCTTTATATGAACCAAGCGTGGTCTTTGCCAATGTCTCCGCAACCACATCAAACTGAATACATTTTTTGTTCAACTTTTTGACCGATAGACAAACACCATTTACCGAAACACTGCTTCCTATACGGAGATCGGTAAATACCGCAGGACACGCAACCTCCAATACTCCGGAAGTATTACTGAGTACCGTCGCCGTTGCTTCAATGATTCCTGTGAACACATCGAAGAGTTTCCTCCTCACGGTATGTACTTTCCACTCCGAAACAGAGAAATCTGTCTCCTATTTACCCCCTAACCCTAGACAGCAGTCGGAAATATTGGTAAGCTTGCGGCTCAGCCCGCCGCGCGCGCCGGGCGTTTTTTATGTACATGAGAGGTACCAACGGTACGTCTCTACGGAACCACTTCCTTACTCGTCCACGTCTTCCTCCTTTACACTCTATGGATTACATAACCGTCAAAGGCGCCCGGATGCATAACCTGAAGAACGTCGATGTGAAGATCCCAAGAAACCAGCTGACCGTGATCACCGGGCTATCCGGTTCCGGAAAATCCACACTGGCGTTCGACACGATCTTCGCAGAAGGACAGCGACGCTACGTGGAGTCTCTGAGTGCATATGCACGGCAGTTTATCGCACAGATGGAGAAGCCGGAGGTGGATAGCATCGAAGGGCTCTCTCCAGCGATTTCCATCGACCAGAAAACTGCACCACGCAATCCGCGTTCGACCGTGGGAACGGTTACGGAGATCTATGACTACATGCGTTTGCTTTGGGCAAAAGTGGGCCGCGTGCACTGCGCAACGTGCGGAAAAAAACTCCAGAAGCAATCTTCCAGCCAAGTCGTCGATACGATTGCCAGCATGCCTGAGGGGCGGAAAGTTGCCATCCTCGCTCCACTCATCGACGGTCGCAAAGGTGCACACCAGAAGATTCTCGATGCCATTCGTAGAGAAGGCTTTGTACGCATGCGTATCGACGGTGAGATCGTCACTGTCGATGAAGACATCGTCCTTGACCCGAAAAAAAATCATACCGTCGACATCGTCATCGACCGCATTATGGTGAAGGATCTAGAGATCAAACCTGAGGGTAACCCCAATCGCACGCGACTCGCAGATTCCATTGAGTTGGCTCTCAAAAAAGGCGAGGGATCGCTCGTGGTATTGGATATGGACAGTAACGAAGAAATCCGCTTCTCGGAGCGCTTTGTGTGCAACGACCACCCCGAGGCTTCGGTACCCGAGATCGAACCGCGGAGCTTCTCCTTCAACTCCCCGCACGGCGCGTGCGACGCGTGCCACGGTCTCGGTTCTATCTTACAGATCGACGCTACGACGATTGTCCCCAATACCAAACTCGCCGTGAACGAAGGCGCCATCCATCCGTGGGCGACTTCCGCAACACGCATGGGATTCATGACGACAGTTCTCGAAGCAGTTGCCAAAGACATGGGATTCGCACTCGATGTCCCATGGGAAAAAGTGTCCGACCCTATCCGTAAAATCATCCTCTATGGTTACCCTAAGCAGCTCACTGTTCACGTGGACGCTCAGGGCTTTCAAAACACGTTTCAGACCACGTACGAAGGCGTCATTCCGAATCTCGAACGCCGGCACCGCGAGACGGATAGCAGCTACGTCCGGTCACAGATTGAAGGATACATGCAGGAACTGCCCTGCACCGCTTGTGAAGGCTTGCGCCTGAAGAGAGAAATCCTCGGGGTAATGGTCGGAGGAAAACATATTGTCGAAGCAACGGATATGAGTGTGGACAAAGCAAAGGTGTTCTTCGAAGGGCTTGTTCCCAATAAGGAACCTAATAAACCCAATGAACCCAATCAACTCACATCCTACGAATACACCATCGTCAAAAAAGTACTTCTGGAAATTATTTCCCGTCTCTCCTTTTTGCAGAATGTTGGCCTCACGTATCTCACACTTTCGCGCTCTGCAGCCACTCTTTCCGGAGGCGAAGCCCAGCGCATCCGCCTTGCAACACAGATCGGCTCTGCTCTCCAAGGCGTGCTCTACGTCCTCGACGAACCAAGCATCGGCCTCCATCAGCGCGACAATGCTCGTCTCATTTCCACGCTCACGAAGCTTCGGGACATTGGCAATACCGTGATCGTCGTGGAGCATGATGAAGAAACCATCCGCACCGCCGACTATCTTCTGGAGATCGGCCCCGGTGCAGGAAAATACGGAGGATCCATTGTTGCTGAAGGAAAACCCGAAACCCTCATTGCCAATCCCGCATCGGTGACGGGGCAATACCTGAGCGGCAAAGCATTCATAGAAGCGCCAAAAACGCGACGCAAAGGAAATGGAAAATCCATCGTGATCCACGACGCACATCACCATAACCTGCAGCATGTCGATGTCACGTTGCCACTGGGAACCTTCATCGGCATCACGGGCGTATCCGGATCGGGAAAATCAAGCCTGATCCACGGCATCCTCGGTCCGGAGCTTCAGCGCGCACTCAATGGAGCAAAAATGAAGCCACAGGATTGTGGGAAGATTGAAGGCATTGAGCACCTCGACAAAGCGATTGTTATCGACCAATCCCCCATCGGACGTACGCCGCGCAGTAACCCCGCGACCTACACCGGCATTTTTACCGATGTACGCGACCTCTTCACCACAACGCCCGAAGCTAAGCTCCGCGGTTACAAAACTGGACGCTTCAGCTTCAACGTAAAAGGAGGACGGTGCGAGGAGTGCGAGGGAGACGGACTCAAGCGGATCGAAATGCACTTCCTTCCGGATGTCTATGTGACATGCGAGACCTGCAAAGGAAAGCGCTACAACCGTGAAACACTCGAAGTCACCTTCAAAGGAAAGAACATCTCGGAAGTGCTCGACATGACCATCCGTGAAGGACTCGATTTCTTCGAGGCCATCCCTTCCATCCAAAAGAAACTGCAGACTCTTGAGGATGTCGGACTTGGCTACATTCACCTCGGACAAAGTGCAACAACTCTTTCCGGCGGTG